>ERZ1046568.380-NODE-380-length-37572-cov-31.155450_pt1 | contig 37572 bp, 34 predicted proteins | sample MGYA00383092_ERZ1046568 | MGnify/ENA primary metagenome ERZ1046568 (study PRJEB29581, sample SAMEA5548362) | metagenome | biome: marine; feature: coastal; material: water | depth 1 m | study: Short-term variability in the microbial, nano- and picoplankton... | reverse complement strand
GTCCGTGTCTCAGTACCAGTGTGGGGGATAACCCTCTCAGGCCCCCTACCCATCGTAGTCTTGGTGAGCCGTTACCTCACCAACAAACTAATGGGACGCATGCTCATCCTTTTCCGCCGAAGCTTTAATAACAATAACATGCGAAATCGTTATACTATGGAATATTAATCCTCATTTCTAAGGGCTATCTTCCAGAAAAGGGTAGATTGCATACGCGTTACGCACCCGTGCGCCACTCGTGTTAAAAGCAAGCTCTTAACTTACCGTTCGACTTGCATGTGTTAGGCCTGCCGCTAGCGTTCATCCTGAGCCAGGATCAAACTCTTCGTTGTAATTAAAAGTTTAATGTTTTGCTTTAGGATTCGTTTCTCAAAGTATTATTATTGGAATAATAATTAATTAAGGTATTTACCTTTTTTTCTTCTTTACTTCAATCTTTTCAAAGAACTTTCAACCGAAGTTGAATCTTTATATTTTTAGAAGCTTTCGCTCTTAAAATCTTAATGAACAATTTCCCGCTTTTATTTTGGGGCTGCAAACTTACAACTAATTTTAATACTGCAAGTTTTTTTAGAAAATATTTTTTTTATTTTTTTCTCGAATATTAAACCCTTTTTTTTGGGATGACAAATTTACAACTAATTTAAATATTGCAAGTTTTTTCGAAAAAAATTTTTTAAAAATTTTCTTCTCATTATTTTCAAATCACAAACCCATTTTTTTTGGGACGGCAAACGTAAGACAAATTTTAAAACTGAAAAGCTTTTTTTCAAAAAAAATATACTTTTTTTTGATTGCTACAGGTCACTAAAAGAAGTGCATTTAAAATCAAATTTTACATTGTACCGCCCCGTTTTTTTACGGGACGACAAAGGTAGAAAAGAAACTAACATTGACAATAAAAATTTGTCATTTTTTTCATTTTTTTTCTCCTTAATTGACTTTCAATGTATTAGGGATTACCTAGTGCAACTGGAAGTACCTTACCGTGATAATATACGCCACCTGATAATGCAAACTCTGCAATATATGAAGCCATTTTACTTGGACTTAGCGGTGCCTTATAGCCGGGGAAAGCTCTGTTTAGCATTAATGTATCTACCGCACCTAATGCTAAAGCGTTTACTCTTATGTCGGATTCATTCGTTTCTGAAGCAATACATTCAGTAAGTATTGTAAGCGCTCCTTTTGCAGAACTGTAAGCGGATAAGCCGGAAAACTTGCTACTACCTTGAAATCCTCCCATACTAGATATGTTTACAATATGCGCACTATCAGATTTTTCTAGTCTACTATAAGACCATTGAATTAACCGAACAGAAGATAGAACATTTACATTAAACATGTCCAAAAAATCATTTGTGGTTGATTCCAAAAAGGGTTTATTGAGTAATTGCCCTGCATTATTTATAATGATATCTATCTTTTCCCAAGCTGAAAGAGCAGATTCAAAGCTATCTCTTGATTCATCTTTACTTAAATCGCAGCTTAATATCTGTATCTTATCATAATCTAATTTCAAGTTTTGCAACTTATCCTTGCTTCTTGCTATTGCTAAAACATCAAATCCCTTTTTACTAAATGCTATTGCAAGCTCCTTCCCTATTCCTGAACTAGCTCCTGAAACAATTACTTTCATATTATATACTTTAATAGGTAAACCAATCTCTTTACTTTCTGTTTAATTATTAGGTTTGTTGTAAAATTGAAAAACGAATATAATTATGTTTACTTCGGGTAGAATTGCATTTCTCATTTTTTTCTTAATTGTATTTATAGGATACCTAATATACGCATATAGAAAAGACATTAAAAAGAATCCAAAATACTTCAAAGGATCATTTAAAATAATTCTCTCATTAATCGGGATTTACTTTTTATACTTCGTGCTTACAAGACTTATTCACTAGCTTTCAAGAACAGTTGCCTAAGTTCTGTCATTATCATCCCGGTTGCACCCCAAATGATTCTTTCATTATAAGGGTAACCTTTCACTTTCATATAGTGATTTTTTCTTACTTCAATGCGCTGTTCTTTAATGGCATTTCCAATAATGAAGTCGTGTAATGGCAATTCAATAACTTCTTTTACCTCATAAGCATCCGGGATAAAATCAGGTTTTTCATTTTGAAAACCTATAAAAGGATGAACAATAAAATTACTTGGTGGAATGTATAAAGGAGTTAGTGAACCTATTACTTCAACCTTTTCCTTTTCAATTTTAAGTTCTTCATTAGCTTCTCTTAGTGCTGTGCTTAGCAATGAATCGTCCGTTTTCTCTTGCTTCCCACCGGGAAGTCCTATTTGGTTACTATGACCTCCATTATATGTATGCCTTTGGATAAAGACAATATTGGGGGTATTATTAATAGGGTAGATCAATATGAGGACAGCGCTTAATCTAGCATTCACTTGAATGGAGTCAGCAACTGAGTTAATTGATTTTCTTTCAGGCATTAATTCTTGATGTGCATTTACACCTGGCAGATCTAGGTTTATACCATTTTGAATAACAGTTATGCTTTCTTCAAAACTGAGGCTCATCTTAATTGCTTTCTATCTTTTATATTGTAGTAAAGGAAACCATCCGCAGATTTTAATTGCAAGTATTCCATATTATATTGTTTTACTGAGCCAAAAATCGGATTTAGAATCTTATGGTTGTCTGAATCAATTATTCCTAATCCTGTTTCTGTTTTAAATAGATAGGTGTTATCATTAATTGGCTCAATAGATTCATATGGAACCTCGTTTATGCTATTTGCTTCCTTATCTATAAGGAACCAACCATTTTCTGTTTCCACTATTCCTCTATTTCCAAAAAAGGTTTTTGCGTTTAAGTAATCATAAGGAATGATTAATTGCAGGTTTTGATTGGAGTAACCCCATTTCCCTCTTTTTTTAACAGCGACTAATGAAGTGTCAGAATAGTCCCCAACATCTTCGAAGATAGCAGGGAATAGCTTTTCGCCTATGGTATTGATTATCCCATACTTGTTTTTGAGCATGTACTTTGCTGTTCCATTTTTGAATTTACCCCATACCGGAGACGAATTATTAAAGTCAAAACTGTAATCAATGGCTAATTCTCCCTTCCTATTGACATATCCATACTTCTCATCTTTTGCTACAAGTACGAGGCTATCACTAAAATCGCCAATTGCAGAGAAGTCGAATGGTAAAAACAAACCTCCATTGGACTCTAAAATACCCCAAGGACCTGTTAATCTGGCTTTAGTTAAGCCAAATTCGTTAAAGGGTTCCATCCAAACATAAATACATTTAATGACTTCTTCTCCTAATAAATTAATTACACCATACAAATTGGAATCCTTAACTATCGCTAAACCGTTTTTAAAATCATATGCCGTTTTATATTTTAATGGAACTTCAATAGATCCTAGTCGATTAACATAACCATAAGCTGTATCGTTAGCTACCAGAATTAAATCTGAATTTAAATCTCCAATTTCCACATATTCAAAAGGCACAACAATATCATTGAATTTATTAATTATACCATACTTCTCCTTTTTGGCAACGACAGCAAAACCTGACTGAAAAGATTCTCCTTCGGAATACACAAATGGAATGACTGTATTACCTGTTTTATTGATATAGCCTATGTTACCATCTTTTACAGCTAAAGCAACTCCATCTTTAAAAGTTTCTAAGTAATCAAATTCAAATTCAATTCTAACAATGCCTTCTTCATCTATAAATCCCCATTTCCCATTTCTAATTTGAGGGAAAAAGTCTTTGCTTGCTAATTCAAAATCAACCATTAACTCAGCTAAAAATGGATATTCAGGATACGTTAATCTGAAGTCTACTATATTTTGAGGTTTAAAATCAGCAGTAAATAACTTATAGATTGACCTCCAAGCCAGATCTACATTTCTATTTTTAGGAAAGCTTGCTATAAATGACTCATATGAGCCAATTGTTTTTTTCTTAGTTTCTAAACTATATAATGAGTCTTGCGCTTGCTTATTATAGGGACTTGAAGGGTGTGAATTGATAAAGGTTTGATAAGCCTTTGACGAGTTTTGTGATACTGTTTCGGAAAACAGCCTCTCTTCGTACCTGTTTTTTGCTTCGTTAAAGAATTCTGAGTTGGGATATTTAGTAGTGAAACTTAAATACGATTGAGAGTTATTTGCACTTCTTGCTTTTGAAAAAGCAATACTATCCCGCTTAAAAGTTACTTTAGGGTTGATTTTTTGATTTTGATGTTTACTTAAAAAATGCTCATAATACGCTATTGTATTTATTCTTTTAGCTTTTCTAAACTCTTTAAAGTCAATTGAGTCTTTCCAATTTTGAATACTAATTGAGTCCAGTGAATGCTTTTTTAGTTTCTCCACCCCTTTTGCATCAAGCTTTAAATAGCTTGTATCGGCAATAGATATATACTTGTAGGCAGAATCGAGATTATAAAATGGATTATCGTTTCTTCCATAAATTACACTTAAGCCGTATGCTGCAGGAACAGGCTTTCTCTTAAGTGATTTCTCAAATAGCCTTTTTGCCTTGAAGTAATTGTAAATTTTTAAAGCTTCGAAACCACGGTCAATTTTACCTGAGGAACAAATAATTAGAATACACGTTAGAGTAATAAATACCTTTATTGATTTCATATTTTTATCTTGAAATCAAAATTATACAAACAATAGTTCTATCTTTTAGGCTTAAATGCTCGTTTATCAACGAATGAAATTGAATAAAAAAATCTTCTATACTCTCATGTTCATGCTATTAGTAGCATCGTGCACGAATAATTCTAATGAAGACGCTAATACCTCTGAAATAAAAGAGGTATTAGATTTAGATAGCATCAGTAAAAGGAATAAACTAGTGGCTCTAGTTGACAACAGCTCAACAAGCTATTTTGTATTTAGAGGCGAACCTATGGGCTTTGAATATGAACTACTATCCAAGTTTTCTGAGTTCATTGGAGTTGATCTAGAAATCAAAATCATAGAGAACCTTGATAGTGTAGATTATAGACTTAACAGTTTTGATGGTGATATTATTGCTGCAAATCTAACTGTAACCAAAGGCAGAACAAACTACATGTCATTCTCTAAACCTATTCTAACCTCAAAACAAGTACTTGTTCAGCATAAAGGTAATGGTCGAGAGTTAGTTAAAAGTGTGAGTCAATTAATTGATAGCACTGTTTTTGTAAGGAAGCAATCATCATTTTATGGAAGATTACTAAATCTTTCTGAAGAAATTGGAGGAAACCTAACTATTAAACCTGTGCCAGGAGATGTAACTGTTGAAAAACTTATTGAGAGAGTAAATGAAGGAGAAATCAATTTTACGGTTGCAGATGAACATGTAGCCAAAATTAATAAAGCCTTTTTTAGAAATATTGATATAAAAACTCCTATTAGTTTAGACCAACAAATGGCTTGGGCGGTTCGTAAAGACTCTCCTATATTGTTAGATTCTATAAACAGTTGGTTAGATGATTTTAGAAATACTCTGGAGTTTAGAATGATATACCTGAAGTATTTTGGAAATACTAGTTTATATCGCTCGAGATTAAAAAACGAATTGTTTACACCCAAAAGTGGCACATTAAGTCCTTATGATGAAGCGGTTAAAGTGCATGCAGAAGCTATTTCTTGGGATTGGAGATTAATTACTTCATTGATTTATCAAGAATCTGGATTTGATCAATACTCAGAATCTTGGACAGGTGCATCAGGCCTAATGCAACTCATGCCAAGCACGGCAGAATCTTTAGGTATTGATTCATTGTCTGACCCCGAAGAAAACATTGAAGCAGGTATAAAATACATAGCTTGGTTAGATAAACAGTTTATTGATAAAGTTCTCGATAGTTTAGAAAGGCAAAAATTTATATTGGCAGCTTATAATGTTGGACTAGGACATGTTTTTGATGCTATTCGATTAGCCCAAAAACATAATTTAGACAGTGCAACATGGAATAATAATGTAGCTGAAATGCTAAAAAATAAATCCATTCCTGATTATTATCAAGATGATGTGGTGTATTACGGATATTGCAGAGGAAGTGAGCCCTTTAAATATGTGAATGAGGTAATGGAGCGATTTGAGCATTACAAAAATATAACTGAGAGTCAAGACAATTAAGTTCTTGTTTCAGTAGTACCTTTGCCCGCTATGAAAAATCTTCCTGAATTTTCAATTTTTACGCTATCAAATGGTCTTCGTGTTATTCATAAACAGGTAGACAGACCTATTGCTCATTGCGGAGTATTAATAAATGCAGGAACTAGGGATGAACTTGACCATGAGCATGGAATTGCGCACTTTATAGAACATGCCATTTTTAAAGGCACCCAAAAAAGAAGATCATTTCATATTTTAAACAGACTTGATAGTGTAGGTGGAGAAATTGATGCATACACAACTAAGGAGAACACTTGTATTTATGGTTCATTTTTAACTGAATATTATGACAGAGCTATTGACCTAATTAGTGACATAATAGTTAATAGCCAATTCCCGGAAAAGGAGATTGAAAAAGAGAAAGAAGTTGTGTTAGATGAAATCAAAGTCTATTTAGATAGTCCCTCGGATCAGATTTACGATGACTTTGAAGCACAAGTTTTTCAAAAGCACCCGCTTGGAAACCCCATTTTAGGAACTGAAGAAAGTGTAAAAGCATTAAGTAAAGAAGACATGCTAGGCTTTATTCAAAGAAACTACTCAAGCGAAAACATGGTTTTTTCAAGCGTAGGAAATATTAGCGAAACCAAACTAAAGGCAAAATTAGAGAAGCATTTTGTAGGTCTAAATACAGTTTCATCTCAATTAGATCGAAGTTTATTCATTCCAAAACAAGGAAACAGAATAAGTATAGAAAAAGACACCTTTCAAACGCATTGTATGGTTGGAAAGGCATGTTATGGCGCTCAAGATGATAAAAGGCTGGGAATGATTTTATTGAATAATATACTTGGCGGCCCAGCCATGAATACAATTCTTAACCTTAAGGTGAGAGAAAAGTATGGATATACTTATAATATAGAGTCGCATTATGCGGTTTATTCAGATACAGGTTTATTCTCTATTTACCTTGCTTCCGACCCAAAATATATTGATCGTTGCTTAAATGCTATCTATAAAGAGTTAAAGGTCCTGAGAACAAAAAAGCTAAGTAATAACAAGCTTCACTTATCTAAACAGCAACTTAAAGGACAGCTAGCAATCAACAGAGAAAGTAACTCGAGCGTTATGTTATCGAATGCCAAAGGACTTTTAGTATATAATGAGGTTCATGAAATAAATCGAATTCACAATAAAATTGACGCCATAACTAGTGAACACTTTTTGGAAATTGCAAATGAGCAATTAAATCCAGATGACTTCGACTATTTATTCTATAAAGGAAAAGCTTAGTTATTTATAAGCTCTCTGACGATCTTTTTATCTATTGGGTAGCTAACCATTTCTTCTGATAAGTCTATTATTGGAATCCAATAGAAGAAATTTTCGTCTCCAGGTTCAACATCAACCGCAGAAAAGCCATTTGGTATTGAATCAGATTGAGCAGACTTTACCTTATAATAGATAGAGATTAATTGATCTCCTTGCCGAAATGCTGATTCTTGAAAAAAGTCGGTTGTATAATAATGCTCTAATTCGCTTATTTCAATATTTAGCTCTTCTTTATACTCTCGTTTCAAACAATCTATTGTCCCTTCGCCCCACTCTAGCCCTCCGCCAGGAAATTTAGAAAAGGATTTTCCAAAGCGCCTTTCTTTAGAGATTAGCACTTCTTTATTATCGTTGATTAGTAATCCGTAAACTCTTATGTTAAAACGCTTGTTCATTCTCTTAAATACTAGAATAAATTCTAAGAAACTCGTTATTACAAGAAACCTCTTAAGGCTACAATTTTACTACTTTTGACGCCATGCAAATAAAACGCTCTATTTTCCTTTTAGTTTTTCTTTTTGTGTCATCTTTTTTGATGGGACAATCCTTAGCCTTATTTAAAGGAAGGGTATTAAATGAAAAGAATAAGGGAATTGAGGGAGTAAGTATAACCGTCAAAGGTCTTCCGGGAGGAGAAATCACCAATAGGGGTGGTGAGTTCTCAATGGATGTGCCCGCGGAAACTGAAATAATTGTCAGTTTTACCCACATTAGTTATAAGCCAAAACAATTTAAATTAAATCTTAAAAAGAATGCCATTAAAAGCATGAAGATTAATTTAGAAGCGAGTACTTACGATATTGGTTCTGTTGATGTAACTGAAGAAAAGAATCGAGATAACACGATGGAGAAGATTGATCCCAAGAATTTGGAAAAGATTCCATCAGCTTCAGGAAACTTCGAAGACATTATTAAAGTACAAATGGGTGTTTCGTCTAACAACGAATTAACATCGCAATATAACGTGCGAGGTGGAAATTTTGATGAAAATTTAGTTTATGTAAACGATATTGAAGTTTACCGCCCGTTTTTAATTCGAAGTGGAAATCAAGAAGGTTTAAGTTTTATAAACTCTGACTTAGTAGATGATATTGAATTTTCGGCAGGAGGTTTTGGCGCAAGGTATGGTGATAAAATGTCATCAGTACTTTCAGTAAAATACAAAGAGCCAAAAGAATCTGGAGGTTCTTTTGCCGCTAGTTTATTAGGAGGGTCTTTTCATTTACAAGGAACAAAAAAGGAAGACAGATTCAAATACATTACTGGAATACGGTATCATTCTAACCAATATGTTTTGGGTAGTTTAGAAACTGATGGCGACTACAGACCGCAATTTGCCGATGTGCAAACTTATATGACTTATGATGTAAGTGATAAGTGGCAAATAGGATTTCTTGGGAATTATGCCCGGAACAGATATGAGTTTATTCCTGAAAACAGAGAAACTAACTTCGGTACTATCCAGCAAGCTCTTCGATTAACCATCTTTTTCGAAGGCCAAGAAGTAACCGACTTTGAAACTTGGTTTGGCGCAATTACAAATACCTACAAACCAAATAAGAACCTAAGCCTAAACTTAACAACATCTGCCTTTCGCTCATTTGAAACAGAAACCCTTGATATCCTTGGTCAATATTTTATTGATGAACTTGAACGAGATTTAAGTAGTAGCAGCTTTGGAGATGTTGCGTTTAACCGAGGAGTTGGGTCCTATTTAAACCATGCGAGAAACTATTTGGATGCAACAGTATTAAATGTTCAACATAGAGGGAAGTATATTAAAGATAATGGAACCTGGGAATGGGGATTAAAACTGCAACATGAAGAGATTAATGATGAATTGAGCGAATGGGATTTAATCGATTCCGCAGGATTTTCTATTCCTCAGCCACGATTTACTCCTGGACAATCTTCACAAGGTCCAACTGAGTTAGTTTTGTTTAATAGCTTTCAGGCAAATAATACCTTAATCTCTAACCGAGTTATGGGTTATGGAGAAAGAAAGTATGCTTGGATGGGAACTGACTCTTCGGAATATACTTTTAGAGCAGGACTAAGAGCTAATTATTGGGACTTGAATCAAGAAACAGTTTATAGCCCAAGAGCTACATTTTCGATTTTACCAAAATGGAAAAGAGATTTCTTATTTCGATTTAGTACCGGAATCTATTATCAACCTGCATTTTATAGAGAGCTTAGAAATTTTGAGGGTGACCTTAATAAAGACATAAAGGCACAACAATCAATTCACTTTGTGTTAGGTGCAGACCACAACTTTAAAGCATGGGGAAGACCCTTTAAGTTTGTTGGAGAAGCATACTATAAAAAGATGGACAATATTATACCATACGAAATAGATAATGTAAGAATTAGATATTATGCTGAAAATAATGCGGAAGCTTATGCAGTTGGAGCTGACTTTAAAATAAATGGTGAGTTTGTAAAAGGAGTTGATTCTTGGGTAAACCTTGGTTTTATGCAAGTAAACGAAAATATAAAGGATGATTTTTACTACACTTATTTTAATGATGAAGGAGAAAAAATTATTCCTGGCTTTACCAGAAACAATGTTGCAACAGATATTATAAGAACTGAACCCGGATATATTCCAAGGCCAACTGATCAAAGAATCAACTTTAGCTTATTCTTTCAAGATTACTTGCCAAAGAACCCTTCTTATAAAATGCACATGGTTTTTCATTATGGTAGCGGTTTGCCTTTTGGACCACCATCTAATGAAAGATATAAAGACACATTACGAATTCCGATTTACCTTAGAGTGGATATGGGAATTTCGAAAGAACTATTAAATGAAGACACTAAGCTATCACCAAAGAGTCCATTAAGACATTTTAAATCAATTTGGATAGGATTGGATGTGTTTAACTTGCTGCAACGAAACAATACACTTTCTTATTTATGGGTAACAGATGTAACCAATAGACAGTATGCAGTGCCAAACTTTTTAACCTCCCGGCAAGTCAATCTAAAATTGCAGGTTAAGTTTTAGCGAGTTTCTGAAAATAATCTACCTTCAATCTTAGGTAAAAAAGTAATCCCACAACTAGAATTGCTCCTACTGTTATAGTCGAATAAACCTCCAAAACATCCGAAAAGTTACTTCCAGTAAATATTTCGGAACTAAAAACTAGTAATACTATACTTATATAATAGACTGCTTTTAATCTTATTAGGGTTTTATGCTTTAAAGAATTGCTCCAAACAAACAATAATTGGTAGAGTAAAAAGAAAGGAAACCAAAGGAAAATAAAGTAAGCCTTCCAGGAAATTGGAGATAATATAGGTACACAAGCAAAAATTAATGCATATTCAAGTAAACTAGATAAACTGCTTTTATCCTTAAGAGGCTTGTATAGCTTTATTGCTGGATAAATTGAAGCAAATGCAACAGCCAAATAGGTAATCTTTCGAACCAGTTTTGGAGGTAAGTCTACGATATTAATCAGCATATTGTGCCCAAGTTCGAGGCTTGTTAACCAACGGTAAAACATTCCAAAAATAGATTGATTCTTATGCTCAGAAAAATCCGAACGATCTACCACTTCGTTAAACCAATAAGAATAATACTCACTTGCCAATTCGTAGCCCCAATAAATAAAAGAGATACCATTTAATAAGCCTATAAATAAAATGGTGTAAAGTGAAAGCTTCCACTCTCTTTTAAAAAGGAAGTAAAACAAAAAGAATATGGTGTAAATTTTAAAGGTTATCGTTATGGCAATTAATAAAGCTGCCGGTATAAGTTTGTTCTGAGTAAAAAGGTACAAGGCATAAACCGTGAGAAATAGAAAGTATAAATTGATTTGAAGGTTAGTAACGTTATCCATCAAATATTTTAGCATAATCAATAATGGAATAATTATTTCCCATCGCTTTAATGAAGGGAATAATCCCATTTCCCATTTTAGCTTAAAAACAGACTGACTAAGTTTTAGACTATATTTTATGGTTCCAACAAATGTAAGCAGACTTCCTAAAGACCAAAATACTCGCAACCAATAACTGCTAAGCTGATCTAATAAAGCTAAAGGAATAGAGAAAATTGAAAAAACAGGTGGCCAGGTGTTGGTGTAAGGCCAATATATGTGCAAACCATCTAATGTATCCTGACCTGCTCTTATGTATCCGGCAAAATCTCCATTAGAAGTTCCACTGCGAAAAGCAAGAAATACTAATAGCAAAGCTAATAAGGGATACAATGTTTTTGAGACTGTATCTAAATCTCCGCTTTTAAATTTTTGCAGGTAATTCATTGCTGCAAACTTAATGTTAAACACGAAAAGCTATACTATTTAGATTTTATTAAAATAAATATTCAGATTCAATGAACCAATTCTAGATATTGGGTTATATTATATCGAACAAATAAAAAACATTATGAAAAATAAAAGTTTAGCCTCTGCTCTTTTACTGTGTATATTTTTCCTTTACTCTTTTAAACTAGATGAAAAGGTTAAAGATTGGTTTTTAGCAGGATCAAATCCATCTGAATATGAAATAGGAATTGTTGAAGATTCTGATAGAAAAGAAAATGTTGCCTATTTAAAATCAACCAAAAGCAAAGTAAAAAAAGGCTTTGGAACAATTATGCAATCATTCAAATCAGATATCTATAATGGTAAAAAGGTAAAATTATCCGGTTTTATTAAAACTATAGATGTAGATAATTGGGTTGGCATGTGGATGCGAGTCGACGGAGATACTAAAAGAGCCGTAAGTTTTGACAATATGCAAGACAGACCTATTGAAGGAACCACCGCTTGGAAACAATATGATATCATTTTAGATGTACCAAAGGAAAGTGCCTACATCAGTTATGGTGTTTTATTAAGCGGACCTGGGGAAGTTTATTTGGATGATTTAACTTTTACAGTAGTTGAAGAAGATGAAAAAAGTACAGGTAGAATACAATTGACCGCTCCTTCCAATTCCGATTTCGATAAGTAAATATGAATAAAACCAACGAAGGAATTGAGGAGAAAAGTGATGAAGTCCTTGTAGAGTTGATGTTGGCAGGAAAAGCTGAAGCATTTGAATTACTTTATGATCGATACTCTACTCCCCTATTCCAGTTCTTTTATGCCAAGCTGAATGACAGAGAGAAAGCAGAAGATTTTCTGCAGAACTTATTCATGAAGCTATAAGAAAAAGGTCACACCTTTGATGGTAAAAAGAAATTTTCTTCGTGGTTTTATACAATTGCACACAACCAATGTAAAAATGAATATCGAAATATGAGCCGCAGGGCTGTAAAAGATGATAATTATGATATGGAAAATTTAGTAAACCCAAATGATTTTAATGAGGCTAAGATTGATTCTTCAATTTTTAGTTCTCAATTAAATCTTGCGCTAAATAACTTAAGTCAAGATCATCAAACCTCCTTTATACTGAGGTTTAAACATCAATTTTCGATAAAAGAAATAAGTGCTGTTTTAGCTTGTTCTGAGGGAACAACCAAAACTCGAATCTTTTATACCTTAAAAAAGCTTTCTACAGAATTAAAACAGTTTAATCCCTATGCGATATGAAAAACGAAGAAGAAATACTCGATTTATTGCTCAAAGGTGCTGAAAAAGGACTTAGTCCGGAAGAAGTAAAAACCCTAAAAGCTGCGCTTAATGTAGATGAAATTGAAGATTACACAGAAGTAATTCGAACTTTTTTATCGGAACAAGAAGCTATTGAACCAAGCATAAAAACAAAACAAGCCGTTTTAGAGCAATTTAATAATAGAAACCAAAACAAACCTAAGCTCGTTCCTTTATACATTAAGCTATTAAAAGTTGCTGCAGTCGTTATCTTTTTAGTTGGAATTGCTACTGTTTTAAATAATAATGGCCAAGAAAATCTAAAGCTAGAAACAGCCGAAGAAACTGATATGCTGCAAGAAATGGAATTTGAAAGCCCGGCAAATCAGGACAAAAAAGAAGAGAATGAAGAAATGAAAGAAGAAACGAGGTATTTACTTCATGTTGACTTTTTCTCTAATGCAGGCTTATTAGGTAGATAGAATATTAAAAACGCAACGTTATTTTTTTCAATTGAGTTAAACACATTCGAACAAAGCTACTGCAAAACAAAGCCTTCTCAAAACTGAGAAGGCTTTTGTGTTTTTGGCATTGTGAGGCACGAAGCAATCTAAAAGCAAAACATTATTCAAACTGAAAGTGTTAACACCTAAAAAATAAAGGAGATATTACCATCTAACTGAGCCTCTTTATTTTTTATTATTATTCAAGCGATACAATCGCGCGGCAGCGGGGGGGGGTACATACTTAAAGTTAACAAATAACCTACCCAGCTAATAAACTTTTTCAAGATGATTAGTAACCATCAACAACTCAAAGCTTTTATTGAAAGTAAAAATTTTATTATCTAAAGGTGTAATAACTTCAACCTCAAGAATACTATCACTTTTACATATATAGTGCTTAATCTTATACTGATCTAAATCTTTACTAGAGTTTATTACAGAATCAATAGCATTTTTGATTTCTAATTTGGCAATTCTATTGTTTATCCTATCCACACATTGAGACTTCATTAGTCCTCCTTTACAACTACCTAGAAAAACTATTAAAATAATGGTTATTCTTTTCATCCAATTAACATCATTTTACAATACTGCAAACCTCTCACCTACAAGCCCAAGACATCAACCCCTTGTTCAAACACAACGTCGACAGGAATTCCTAAATCAGCTAAACGAGCTAAATCTTTTGCCAAATCTCCTTCAATAACAACAGATTCTTTTACCAACTGAGCAACAGCATCGTAATCGCCATTTCCTTGTAGCATTATAATTTTAGCAGATAAAGCATTCATGGCCTCATTCATTTTCTCATAATTGATTTTATAAACACCCTCTTCAGATCTAACAAAAACGCCCATATCTTTAAAGAAATTAAAACGAATCATGTTCGCCTTTCCATGAGCCGATGAAGTTCCGAAACGAATAGACCTAAAAATACTTGCCATAAAAGTGGTGTAGTAATCCTTAATATCTCCTTCAATTTCGCCATTAGCATGTAACTGAGTTACCATGTATAATCCTAAAACATCTGCTTTCCCTTCTTCTAAAGCGGATGCATGTTCTTGCAATGCAGCTCTTACTGTTCCACTTCCATCTAAAGTGTTTTTAATTCCCAGGCCATGAGCAACCTCATGAAACATGGTATTTGCAAAAAACGCCTCGAAGTTTACATACTTTCTTTGGCTTTCATCAATCAATTCATTGGCAATAGGAATTAATATCTTATCAAATTTTGCCTGCATTGCATTCTTCAATTGAGATCTTCTTGTTCCTTTCGCTAATTGAATTTCTTCATCATTTGGCAAGTTAACCGCAATAGTTTTACTTCCTGCATTACAATCTCCAGCATAATAAATCACATCAAAGGCGGCTAATTGAGAATCGGTTCCAGGCTTTTCCTTTTTATATTTTTCATCTACCGGTAAATTCATTTGCAATTCTGGCAGCATAGATGCATACTTCGCCAAACGCTCACTCCACTCCATATCTTTCACTAAAATGTATGCCTCGTGCGCTGCCTTATGCCCAAACATTTGGTCTTCGTAATTTTCGATTGGACCAACAATCATATCCAATTGATTATCTACCATATCCATCCAAACCATATCACTTTCGTAATAATCGTCTGTTAATAAGGCTTTAGCTCTTTTATTCAAATACTCTTTCAGTTTCGCATTATCTGCATAACCTGCTGCCTCTTTTAACAGACTAGCCGCCTCAGTAATTTCGGCTTCAAAAGCAGTATGATATGGAATACTTATTAAGTTTCCCTCCTCATCTCTTCTTATTAATGTATATAAAGAGGTTTTGTCATCGATATCTGCCGCTTCAAATTCTTCTTTATCCATATCCTTTGGATAATAATTTGCTCCCAAAGGTTTATCTCCGACTCCATCAATAAATGGCTCGTTTCCTGCTAATCGATCCCAAGGACCATAATTAATTTCTGCAAAGCGTCTCGCCTTTTCATCTTCAATACTAGCTAAAAAAGCATTTTTATCTCCATAAGATTCTTGCCAAAAAATATTGTCCATAATCTTAGCTACCTCTTTTAAAATAGGAATCATCTTTTTATGGTTCTCGCTTAGCTTCGAAACATCAGTTGTCAATTTTACACTTACATACTTCGCTAACTTTTTATCTATTTCAGATTTTTCTTTTGCAACTTCTACCTTTTCTACTTTTTTATCTTCTTCAGGAACAGGATTACTGCATGCAACAGCAGAACAAATAATTGCTAAGGGTATAATTTTTTTAATCATTGTATTATTTTTTTTAGGTATTACGAATATAATAATTTGAAAACGGTATGATTCATGAATAGGATTATTTTAAATAGATTTGATAAAAAGCATCCCCATGAAAAAAGCTCTGATTATTTTACCACTTATATGTCTGTTTCTGGCGTGTAAAAACAAAAAAGATGTAGTCCAAACCGTACAAACGAAACCAGAGGCTATAAAAACTGATAATACTCCAAAAGGAGTAATAGAAAACAGTGAAAATTCGCTTGATTGGGCTGGTATTTATACGGGCCAATTCCCTTGTGCAGACTGCGATGGCATTGAAACTACTTTAACACTTAGCGAAGATTATACTTATACTTTAACAGAAAGATATTTGGGCAAGTCGACTGAACCTACAATTTTGAATGGGAAATTTTTATGGGGCGAAAAAAGTGACAGAATTACCCTTTTTAGTAAATCAGGAAATACAATTTATAAAGTAAAAGAAAACACACTTTTACCGCTTGGCCATAACGAAGAGGAGATGAGCGGAGAAATTGCGAAACAGTATATGTTGTTTAAATCGAATTCTCAGTTAGTTGGTAAATATTGGAAAGTAGTTGAGATTAACGGTCAGCCAGTAAAAATGGATGAGAACATGAAACAACCGCACTTAAAGTTTACAGCGAATAACCAGTTTACTGGAACGGGAGGCTGCAATAGCATGTTCGGAACTTATACACAAGTAAACAAAAGGATGGTTTCTTTTTCAGGAATAGGAATGACAGAAATGGCTTGCGCTTTCGATAATTACGACCAAGAGCTTTTAGATGCTTTAGGAATTCCTGCTGAAATTGTAATAGTTGGTAAGGATGAAGTCCGTTTTCAGGTTGGCAAAAGAATGCCACACCTAAAGCTTAAAGCGGAATACTTTTAAGTGCAAAAGTATCGTAATCATAATTTACGTTTTGCTCTTCCTCAATTTCAGTTTCAGCAACTTGCTGGTACACTTTTATCAGTTCTCTTTTCATTGCCGCCCTTTCACTTTTACCTTCTCTAGAATCAATAATTTCTAGACTTAGGCTCAAAAAGTCGTCAAGTTCAATATTATTATAGCTTAGCGATTGATGAAATTGTGTAGTTAAGCTAAGCAATTTATAGCTATCTACTGCCTCCGAATGGTTTAAGTCCATTACCGGCGAATCTTGACTTTTTATTAAATGATAAGTTGCCAATTTATATTTCAGTAGAATGTATTCACTTGAATCTATTAAGGATTTATTTCTTCCTTTATTCGGAATAAGCAACTGCTTCATGAATAAAGAACTCCATTTTTGCACTCCTTTTCGAGAACCTTCTACACCAAATAAACAACGTTCTAAGTTGCCAATCGTATTGCTATCGTTTATGGCTTGCCACGAATCTGGTTTGATAGCATAAAACTCTGGCTCTATTTCTTTGTATAATTCTCGAAATGATAGGTAAAGAGATAATGCTTCTTCCAAGGTATTAATCTCGCGAAGTTGGTTGACCTTTTTGATAACAGAATCCTTTCCAACTTCTGTAAATTGAAATTTCAAGTTTTCTAACTGCTCTTTTTCTTTGGATTTTTCTAATCCTGTAAAAAAACAGAATACAACAAAACATGCACTTGCTAAATAGTAAAAAGACTTTAAATATATCATACCTCAAAGTTGAGTGTGAGGTATTAATGCAGTACTAAATCAGTCTATTGAAATAGTTAATTCTCTGTAAAATCTATCTTAAAATACTGGCTAATTTTCTTCTTCCTCTTCAGGTATTTCTAAATCGCGCCCCGCAACATATCGGTCCCATTTGGTTAAAACGGCTTGCATATCTTCAGGTAATTCTGAATTGAATTCCATCCACTTTCCTGTTTTAGGATGTGCAAAAGAAAGCGTTTTAGCATGCAATGCTTGACGTGGCAAAAGGGCAAAACAGTTTTCGATAAACTGCTTGTATTTAGAAAAAGAGGTTCCTTTTAAAACTCGGTTTCCTCCATAATCGGCATCGTTAAATAATGGGTGACCTGTCCATTTTGAGTGGACTCTTATTTGATGTGTTCTTCCAGTATCTAGCTTATATTCAACCAAAGTAACATAACCGTATCGCTTAAGTACTTTAAAGTTAGTTACCGCAGTTTTTCCAACATCTCCCTCAGGAAATACATCCATTACTTTACGATCGCGAATTGAACGCCAAATATTACCTTCAATTCTTCCTTCATCTTCTTTTAAGTCGCCCCAAACTAATGCCTGGTAACGTCTGTCAGAGGTTCTGTCAAAAAATTGCTTAGACAAATGAGCCAAAGCATGCTCCGTTTTGGCAATTACCATAATGCCTGTTGTATTCTTGTCTAATCGATGTACTAAGCCCGGTCTACCTTCATTGCCTTCTGCCTCTGGTAAGTTTTGAAAGTGGTAAATTAAGGCATTAACCAAAGTCCCCGACTGATTTCCATAACCGGGGTGAACAACCATTTCTGAAGGTTTATTCAATACCAATAAGGTATCATCCTCGTAAATAATATCCAATGGAATATTCTCTGGTAATAGCTCAGTTTCTCTAGGAGGATAAGGCATAACAATGGAAACTTCATCCATCGGTTTTACCTTGTAATTTGGTTTTACAACCAAACCATTCACAATTACATTGCCCGAATGTGCCGCTTGTTGAATCTTGTTTCTTGAAGAGTTAGGTAACCTGTCGCTTAAAAATTTATCTATTCTTAATACTGCTTGGCCTTTGTCAGCAACAAAATTATAATGCTCAAATAACTCTTCCTCTTCTTCGTGATTTTCTTCGCTCATGCTATTTAGCTATAACAAACTTTTTATTGATTAGCTCTTCGTTTGCAGTTTCTATTCTTATGAAATAAACTCCATTATTTAAGTATGAAACATCTAATGAATTGCTTAAAGATCCTGTTTGCATTAGTTGACCACTTATGGAGAATATTTGAAAAATGGCTTTTTCATTTGTTCCAAGTAACTCAACATTTAATAGATTTTTTGCAGGGTTAGGATAAACTGAAACTAATTGTTTTTCTGACACATTATCTTCTATTCCAACTCCCCAGTTCTTTTTTCTAAAAATTGGACGAATCATCAGGCTACCGTCAAAAATACCAGCAGAAGGAGAGTTCCAATTAGAACCATTATAACTCCAATTAATTTTGTTTTTATTGTCTGTATTCAAGTCATAACCCACACTCATGGAATATTGACCAACTGATCTAATTCCAATATAAAAAGTTTGTCTTACTAGGATGTTTGTATCGAACCAAACTGTGTAAAATCCATTATCGTCGGTATAAAGAGGGCTCAATTGTTCTGGCGAAGAATAACGAACTCCTCCGGTAGAAAGATTATCCCAAACAAAAACCTCAAATTTTTGACTAGTAATATCTGGAAAGGTGGGTAAAAAATAAATCTGCATTCCACCTAAAGTATCATCAAAAGGAATTTGATGCTGAACCGCCATATAGGAAACATAACCATCAGAGCTTAACTCAGGATTAATTCCATAGCCTGTTTCTGCACTTCCATCATCGTAAGCGTAATAGTTATCTAAGCATAAAAAAGATCTAACGGTATCATTACTTCGTATAAAATCTTGCTCTTGTCCGGTTCCTGGTCTAAAACTTATGTCATAAATAGATTCTAGTTTCCCCGGACCTTTTATCGAATCTGCTTCATAGGTATAATTAATTCTAAAAGTTCGATCTAAAATTGTATCTGCACCCCAAATATTAAATTCATTTAATCCAGGAAAAATATAGTAAGGTGAACCAGAAGCCGAATCAACCATTTGAAATTTATAGAATATATTTAAACCCTGCTCGAAGAGATTCCTAATGGTATTTGTTGTGGTATCTCTTCCGTAAAGAGAGGGATCACTTTTATAATGCCACCATGGCATAACGTAATAATCTTTTAAGATTGGTTTTGGTTCGTACATGTAAGCCACATCCTTCCATGTGGTATCATTTTCATCTCTATTGTCATCTAAGTAGATATAATCTAAATTCCAATGGTCGTAAGCACCTGCACCTTGGGCTTGATTTCTAAACCTAAACTGAAAACCATTTTTATGAAAAGCAGTGTCAACCTTTATCATAACGAATTGAAAAGTATCAGCAGAAAAGCCTCCGGAACCCCAAACATTTCCCCATTTTTTGGTTGTTGCATTGTAAAAATCTAATGCCAAAGAATCTTGCGCCTCAGGCCGATTTATACTTAAACCCTTTGGTTGAAAGTAAAAACTAAAATAGACTGCATCGTCTGCAGAAGGATTAGATAAATCTAGTGGTACTGAAGTTAACTCATCTGCAGTAACTCTTAAACTAAAATCTGGCGAATAGGGTAACCCATACTGGTTCAAACCATCAAAAGTTGCTACGCCAATGGTTATAGGATTTAAGGCAAAAGAATTATTAATTAGTACATCTCTATTCGTATACCAATCGTTTGGATTTGGATCAACAATGTAAAAGATTATAGAATCCTGCTCAAAATCTGGGTCAACATTAATGGTATCTGGCTGTGCCGTGCCAACAGTATCAAAAATATTATAAGCAGGATAAACTGTTTGAGTAGAACTTATTGGTGGATAAAAATCGAAATTGAAAATCCTTAAAACCGTAATATTATTTCGAATTTTAAATAGTGTGTCTCCATTTGCATTAAACTGATAATAAAATGTTGTATCTATGCTAAAACCATTGATATCAGTCACGATTGTATTTCCGATATACAATTTATAAAATAATGTATCCGAAATATTGGAACCGCTAACATCTGTTACCCTTTTTGGTAAATGATTAGAAGAAAAATCATCAATAAAAGGTAGACTTAAAGTATCGTAAGAATAAACAATAGAGTCCTCAGCCACTTGCACCTTATCGAGACTTCGTAAGCCATCTAAATGTTTAAATAAACTCGGATTAGAACCCAATGGTAGATGCCGGTCTTGAGCATTCAAGAAACCAACAAAAAAAACAAATAGTATAGTTAATCCTTTCTTCATTATAAGGTGTCAGGAGGAGTTAACGTATGAATTACCTTATTCGTATCTGATGTTAAATATAAATAAATAGAACTTCCCATTTGAACAGCAGGTTCCTCTTCAGATGGGGGCGGTAATTGCTGATAGATAACTGCCTTAGCAGAATCTTCTTCTGTTTCACAAGTTTCGTCATACTCTGCACCTCCAGAATTTAAAAATTGTTGGTTCATTAATAGTTTGGCTTCTTCGAAAGTCAAGCCTAATAAATAAGGAACGGGTGTAAGTTCACTACTAAGCCCTTGTCCAATTACTAAATCTATTACAGAACTTCCATCAATTTTAGTCCCTGCTTCTATTGGCTCTCCATCTATTTGTTGTTCTAGTATACAATACTCACAAAAGTCAGGACGATAAATTAACTCGCCAACCTCAATGCCATAAGTTTCCATAAGAGAGGTCGCTTGTCTTAATGATAGGTCAACTAGTTGTGGCATTGTAATTTTGGGTGGTTGTTTTGAGGCTACCGTTAAATAGATTTTTCGCCCTTCTTTTACTGTTTTACCAGGCCTTGGGTCTTGGTCTACTACTGAGCCAGATTTCATACCTCTCAAATAAATAGAATCTGCTATAACTGCAGTAAATTCTTTTGGATTTAAATCATCGGCTAAAAGTTCAAAATCTTTTCCTTCTAAATTTGGAACCTCTAATATTTGACCATGTAAAGTATAATCATCTAAATAATCGAGGGTTAAATACAATCCACCACCAAGTAGTGCAATCGCTATTAACAAGTTGATTATAAAAACCTTACTAAACAAGAATTTCAGGAAATGTACCATCTTTATTCTAAATCAAAAAATCAATTTCCAAAGATATGAATATTAGCCTGCTCTTGTTAATTAATATTGGGAAACCCTCTAATTTGAGCACGTTTATTCACTTATTTTGAAGCATTAAATATTGATTATGAAATTAACAGTTGCAATAGCAGCAGGAGGCGATTCAGCCGAAGCAGAAATTTCTTTTTTATCGGCTCAAACCGTTTATGACAGTTTAAATCGGAATAAATACGAGCCGATTATTGTTTCTATGATTCAAGGTGCATGGAATGCGAAACTAAATGGTTTAGATTACCCAATTGATAAAAATGACTTTAGTTTTGAATTTGAAGGAAACCGAATTCGTTTTGACTATGTTTTTATAGCAATTCATGGCACACCTGGCGAGGATGGGAAATTACAAGCATACTTTGATTTGTTAAAAATCCCCTATTCTTCTCCAGACCATATCGGGGCTACATTAACTTTTAATAAATGGTATTGCAATACTTTGTTAAGCCAATTGGGTTATTCTGTTGCTAAATCTGTTTACCTAAAAAAAGGTGAATCATTCGAAGAAAAAGAGATTTTAGAAAAGGTAGGATTACCTTGTTTTGTAAAGCCTTGTTCTTGCGGAAGTAGTTTTGGTGTTAGCAAAGTAAAAACAGAGCAAGATTTATTCATTGCCATTACGAAGGCATTTGAATTTGACCATGAAATTATGGTTGAAGAAAATTTACCAGGAAAGGAAGTTACTTGTGGAGGTTACAAATCCAAGGGAGTAGTTCAGGCTTTGCCAATCACTCAAATTATTCCAAATGGAGAATTCTTTGATTACCAAGCAAAATACAAAGGGGATTCAAGAGAAATTACACCTGCAAGAATCTCTGAATCAGCAACGGAAGAAATTCAGTCGATAACAAAAGGAATTTATGAAAAATTAAATATTCGTGGTGTTTATAGAGCTGATTTTATGTTGGTTGATGAAAAACCTTTTATCATTGAGTTGAATGCGGTTCCTGGATTATCAAGTGCAAGTTTAATACCCCAGCAAGTTAAAGCATCAGGTTTAAGTTTAGAAGATTTTTTTGACCAAATTATAGAAGAAACAAAATAGATCATGGAGTTTTTAGATGAGCAACTAGACGATTATGTTTGTAATCATACATCGAAAGAAAGTGAGCAATTATATAAGCTAAACCGAGAAACTTGGATGAATGTATTGCAGCCAAGGATGCTAAGCGGACACCTGCAAGGTAGAGCTTTAAGCATGCTATCGAAAATGATTCAGCCAAAAAACATTTTAGAAATTGGAACTTATACCGGTTATTCTGCACTTTGCTTGGCCGAAGGTTTAGCTGAAAATGGAAAACTACATACCATTGATATAAACGAAGAGCTTGAACCTATATATAGCAAGTATTTTAAAGACTCGGATTATGCGGATAGAATTGTTCCACATATTGGAAATGCCTTAGAAATTGTTCCAAAATTAGATCAGGATTTTGATTTGGTTTTTATTGATGCCGATAAAGGAAACTACATTAATTATTATAATTTAATGATTGAGCGAATGAAAGTAGGAACCTATATTGTTGCAGATAATGTGCTTTGGAGCGGCAAGGTTTTAGACGATTATAACAAGCTAGATCCAGATACAAAAACATTGGTTGACTATAACAAAATGATTCAAGAAGATGAGCGTGTGGAAAATATACTTTTTCCGATAAGAGACGGCTTAATGATTGCTAGAATACTATAATGAATCAATAAGTTAATGTGTCAATTAAAAAATTCTAGTCTCCAAAATATTTTTAACTCGAAGTACAAAAGGCACTTTTAACTTTAAGTACTTTTAAAATAAATAGTGAATAACAAAAACTACATAAGAAAAAAGGCAAAGGTTTTTACCGCTGACGATTTGATATCGGGAATCTTAGAAGGGGGGTTTACTGCTCTTAGTAAGGCTATTACTTTATGTGAAAGCAAGCGAAAAGAAGATCGAGACCTAGCTAGTAAAATAGTAAGTGCATGCATGCAGCAAACAAATAACTCTATCCGGATTGGGATTACAGGTGTTCCGGGAGTTGGAAAAAGTACTTTTATCGAAAATTTTGGACTTCACTTAATTAATAAAGAAAATAAAAAGGTTGCCGTGTTAGCGGTAGACCCAAGTAGTGAGCGTACTAAGGGAAGTATTTTGGGCGATAAAACAAGGATGAACGATTTAAGTGTTCATCCGAAAGCATTTATTAGACCAAGCCCTTCTTCTGGCTCTTTAGGTGGCGTTGCTCATGCAAGTAGAGAAAGCATTATACTTTGCGAAGCAGCTGGTTTTGATGTTATTATTTTAGAAACAGTTGGAGTTGGTCAATCGGAAACTGAGGTGCGCCAAATGACTGATTTTTTCCTTTTACTGATGTTAGCAGGAGCTGGCGATGAATTGCAAGGCATTAAGCGAGGAATTATGGAAATGGCCGATGGCCTTTTAATTAATAAAGCTGATGGTGATAATTTAAAATTTGCCAAGCTTGCAAAACGTGAATACCAAAATGCGCTTCACTTGTTTCCTCAGGCTAAAAGCAATTGGACAACCCAAGTGGGCATTTGTTCTGCTTTGGAAAACCTGAACATGGATCTTGCTTGGAAAATGATCTCAGATTATAAAAAGCATTGTTCAGAAAATGGTTTTTTTGAGGAAAACAGGAATCAACAATTGAATGCTTGGTACCAAAAAAGTATAGAAGAAATTTTAAAAGAAAAGCTCTTTGAGAATGATGAGATTCAGTCTAATCATAAATTACTAGGCAAGCTAGTTTTAAATGGCACTATATCGCCAGTTGAAGCTGCAAAGAAATTATTGGAAGGGTTTTTTAGTTGATTTCTTGGACCTTATATAAAGTGTAATTTTATATGACATTCCACTTTCTTTTCTCTTGGTAGAAAATAAACAAAAAATCAAGACTGTGAAGAAAAGTAATTCTCATTCTTCACAAAAATTAAGTTCGGTGGAGTGATTTCCTCATAAAATCCGAACTTCTCCATTTCTCTAAATTTTCATTTCGAATTCTGAATGATTTTCTTCAAGGTCAACCCGTTTAATTGAAATATCCTACTCTCCCCGCTTATACGCATCATATAATTGATGAATAATTCCGTCTGCTAGTCCTACTTTAGGAACAATTACTTCCTTACAACCGCTGTAATCGAGGGCTAAAATAAATAGTTCGGTTGCGGGTACAATTACATCGGCACGGTCTGGGCGTAATCCTAATTCTGATATTTTTTCATCGAAGGATAAATTCTTCAGCATTCTTAACCATCGCTCAATCATGCGTCTTGGTAATGGGGTCATATGTTTTAATTCGGTAAGTTTAAATAAGGTATTTATATTACCTCCAGATCCGATTATCTTAGTTGGTTTATACTCATCTTTAATGCTTCCTAACCAGGATTTTAAATCTTCCCAAGTTTTTTTCTCAACAAGATCGTCCTTTAAACGAATGGTTCCAATATTGAAGGATCTTGCTTTTATTTTTTGGCCTTTTGAGAACAAGGTAAACTCTGTACTACCTCCTCCTACATCCATGTAAATAAAGGCGTCATTTGTTTCTAATTTATCTGCAATGTGGTTTTCAAATATTAATGCTGCTTCCGCTTCTCCATCAATCAATTCAATATTAATTCCCGACTCCTCAAACACCTCTGCTACAACTTCTTTTCCATTGGAAGCATCACGCATGGCAGATGTTGCAACTGCTCTGTATGAGATTACATCATATGCATCCATTAGGTTTTTAAAACCCTTCATTGCGTGTATGAGACCATTTATTTTTTGTTGGTCAATTGCTCTGTTGTGAAATGAATCTGCTCCCAACCGAATTGGTAATCGAACCATTGAAGCTTTTTTAAAAACTGGTCCAGCTTCTGTTTCGAAAACATAACCAAAAAATAGTCTAACGGCATTGGAGCCTATATCTACAGAAGCAAAACGTAAACTTGTATCCATCGTTATTTGGCTAATTTAATGAAACGAAAAATTCTAGTTATTAGTTGAAGAATATTTTTTGTCTTAGACTTCGACTCCGCTCAGTCTGACAAAAAAATAAACTATTTCGACTCATTTCGACAAGCTCAATTCCCACCGCTCAATAAGACAAATGAAAAAAGAATGCATAAAAAAAGCCATGTTTACACTTCGACTATCGCTCAGTGTGACAATGGCTTCTTAACTTTGGTTATTCTACAAAGAACCCAACTGCTTTTTCAAAATTTCAATCTTAGTCTCTGCGTCAGATTGCTTTTTCTTTTCATTAGTAACAACTTGCTCAGGGGCTCCACTAACGAATCTTTCATTTGATAGCTTTTTTATTACACCTTTTAGAAATCCTTCTAAATATTTAATCTCCTCTCCAATCTTTGCCTTTTCAGCTTCAATATCAATGCTTCCTCCTAAAGGAATAAAATATTCGTTCGCACCAATTACAAAAGAAATAGCATTTTCTACTTTTTCGTTTACATAAGTAATTTCAGAAAGGTTTGTCAATTTGCTGATTACGCCATCAAACTGCTTATCTACCTCAGCTGTTTTAACGCTCAATTCTAGAGCTTCTTTAAATGCAATATTCTTTGATTTACGAATGTTTCGAATTTGAGAAATCACTTCTTTAGTTGTCTCGAATTCTTTAGCAATGCTTCCCACATTTTCTAACGTAGGCCAAGTGCCAACCATTAGGCAGTCCGCTTCTTCACGGTTTTCTATCTGGTGGTAAATCTCTTCTGTTATAAACGGCATAAATGGATGAAGTATGCTCAATACTTTTTCAAAATTGGCTATTACTTCATCGTAAGTTTTTCTAGCAATTGGCTTCTGGTAATCTGGCTTAACCATTTCTAAATACCAAGAACAGAACTCATCCCAAACCAATTTATAGGTAGTCATTAATACGTCAGAAATTCTGAATTTATCATAACCATCATTAATCTCGGCAAGCACCTTATTAAATTTAGCTGTAAACCAAGTGTTTGCTATATCAGCAGACTCGGTTGATTTAGCATCATCCGAAATCTCCCAAGATTTAACTAAACGAAGTGCACTCCATACTTTATTCGAGAATTTACTTCCTTGGTCACATAAAGCCTCATCAAACATTAAGTCGTTTCCTGCTGGAGAACTCAATAGCATTCCAGCACGCACGCCATCTGCACCATACTTTTCAATCAACTCTATCGGATCTGGCGAGTTTCCTAAAGACTTACTCATTTTTCGTCTTTGCTTATCCCTTACAATTCCGGTGTAATAAACATTTTTAAACGGAGGAAGACCTTTATACTCATAACCTGCCATGGCCATTCTAGCCACCCAAAAGAACATAATCTCAGGTGCCGTTACCAAATCATTGGTAGGGTAGTAATAGTTGATGTCCGGATTATCCGGATTTTTAAATCCATCAAATACAGAAATTGGCCACAACCATGAAGAGAACCAAGTATCTAATACATCTTCATCTTGGCGTAAATCGTTTAGGTTAAGGTTTTCATTTCCGCTAGCAGCTTTTGCTTTTGGTAAAGCCTCTTCAGCTGTTTTTGCAATAACAAAGTCCTTTGGCGCTTGCCCATAATAAAAAGCAGGTATTCTATGTCCCCACCAAAGTTGACGAGAGATACACCAATCTTTGATATTACTCATCCAATGTTTGTAGGTATTCTTGGTGTTTTTAGGATGAAATTGAATGGTATCATCCATTACATGATCTAAAGCAGGTTTTGCCAACTTTTGCATATCACAAAACCACTGAATAGAAAGTTTAGGTTCAATTACGGCATCTGTTCTTTCTGAGAAACCAACCTTATTTTGCAGCTCTTCTTCTTTGGCAAGGACTCCTTTTTCTTTTAAATCTTTTACGATTTGAGTTCTAACCTCAAATCGATCTTGACCAACATATAATTGAGCATTATCACTTAAGGTGCCATCATCATTTAAAATGTCAATCGTTTCAAGGTTGTGCTTTATTCCAAGATTGTAATCATTTAAATCATGCGCAGGTGTTACCTTTAGGCAACCTGTACCAAATTCAATATCAACATATTCATCTTCTATAATTGGAATGCTTCTCTTAACTAAAGGAACAATTGCTCTTTTACCTCTTAAATGAGCATAACGATCATCATCTGGATTAATACAAATTGCAGTATCACCCAAAATAGTTTCAGGCCTTGTTGTCGCTATGGTTAAAGTATCGTCGCTGCCTTCTATTTTATAGTTTAGGTAGTATAGTTTAGACTGAACTTCCTTATGAACAACTTCCTCATCGGACAATGCTGTTTGTGCAGCAGGATCCCAATTAATAATCCTAGCTCCGCGGTAAATCAAGCCTTTTTCATGAAGGTCAATAAATACATCAATTACGGCTTCCGATAAGTCTTCTTCTAATGTAAATCTTGTTCTATCCCAGTCGCAAGAGGCACCTAGTCTTTTTAATTGCTTTAAAATAGTTCCTCCAAATTCGTCGGTCCATTCCCAAGCATGCTTCATAAACTCTTCGCGGCTTAAATCAGCTTTGTTTATTCCTTGTTTGGCTAAACGCTGAACAACTTTTGCTTCGGTTGCAATAGAGGCATGATCTGTTCCGGGAACCCAACAGGCGTTTTTACCTAAAAGTCTTGCTCTTCTAACCAATAAATCTTGAATAGTATTATTAAGCATGTGGCCCATGTGTAGCACTCCAGTAACATTTGGAGGAGGTATGACAATCGTATATGGTTCTCTTTCATCTGGTTCTGAATGAAAGAAATTTTGAGCCTGCCAATGGGCATACCATTTCTCTTCTGTTTTAGACGGATCGTAATTTTTTGCAATCTCCATGAGTCAATTTTTATTAGGCCGACAAAGATAATTAACATTTTTAATGTTTAATGAGGAATGGAGAGTCAAGAATGGAGAATGTGGAATGTGGAGTGTGGAATGGAGAACGGAGGATGGAAAATGAGGAATGCGTGGGTTATTTAAATCCACAGAATAAATTTCTTGTTAACGATTTGTTAATCGAATTTAATAAATGCCAAATCATGTTTAGTTTTGAAATGTATTAATATTAAAAAATAAACGATGAAAAAATTAGCTACTACATTAAGCATCTTTTTTATTGCAATTACAGCAATGTATGCTCAAACAGGTGTGAAAGTTGGTTCTGAAAGTGGTGCCGAAATTACTTTTGAAACTGAAGTTATTGATTACGGAACAATTTCTCAAAATGCCGATGGTGTTAGAATGTTCAAATTTACAAACACTGGTACTGCACCATTAATTATTTCAAATGCAAAAGGGTCTTGTGGATGTACAGTACCTTCTTGGCCGAAGCAACCTATTAATCCGGGTGAGTCGGGAGAAATTAAAGTAAAGTATGCTACAAACAGATTAGGACCTATTAATAAGACTGTGACAGTTTCTACAAATACCTCTACTCCTTCTGCTGTTTTAAGAATTAAAGGAAACGTAATTGAGAAGAAAACAACTCCTGTAAAAGAAGAGTCTGCTGGGGCTCCGGTAGCTAACTAAGATTATATAGATTTAAAAATCCCTATCGTTCGCTTCGAGAAACCTCGGTGAACAATAGGGATTTTTTTTGCTTTTATTTTCGGGTTTTATGTCTCATTTTTGCTCACCTAAAATAAATTAATATGCCTCAGATATCAGAACGCGGAAAACAAATGCCAGAATCACCAATTCGTAAATTGGTTCCTTTTGCAGAAAAAGCAAAGGCTCAAGGTAAATCTGTAATTCATTTAAATATTGGTCAACCCGATGTTAAAACTCCAGAAGTTGCAATAGAAGCAGTTCAAAATATTGACATGAAGGTGATTGAATACAGTCACTCTGCAGGAAACGAATCTTACAGAAGAGGACTAGCCAAGTACTACAGCGGAATTAGCGAAGGGTTTACACATGAAGATATCATGGTAACAACAGGAGGATCAGAGGCTTTGTTTTTTGGCTTTACTTCTTGTTTTAGTCCAGGAGATGAAGTAATTATACCTGAGCCATTCTATGCAAATTATAATGGTTTTGCAGAGTCATGTGGTGTTAATGTAGTTCCGATAAACTCTAGTATAGATAATGGTTTTGCATTACCTGCAATTGAGGAATTTGAGAAAAAAATTACATCGAAAACGAAAGGTATTTTAATTTGTAATCCAGGTAATCCAACAGGTTATTTGTATTCGAAAGAAGAATTAAATCAGCTTAGAGAAATTGTTCTTAAACATGATTTGTACCTATTTGCAGATGAAGTTTACCGCGAATTCTGTTATGATGGAAAAGAGCATTACTCAATTTTGAATTTAGAGGGAATCGAGCAAAATGCAATTGTGGTAGACTCCGTTTCTAAAAGGTACAGCATGTGCGGTGTTAGAATAGGCGCTATGATTAGCCGAAACAAAGAAGTAATGTCAACTGCCCTTAAGTTAGGTCAAGCAAGATTAAGTCCTCCTTCTCTAGGCCAAATCGCTTCTGAGGCAGCCTTGGCTACACCAAAATCATACTTTGATGAAGTAAGCGCTGAATATGTTGAAAGAAGAAACATTTTGGTTGATGGACTTAACAATATTGATGGAGTTTTTTGCCCAAAACCAGGAGGAGCATTTTATGCTGTTGCAAAGTTACCTGTTGAAGATACAGATCATTTTTGTCAGTGGATGTTAGAGTCGTTTGAATTAGAGGGAGACACAGTAATGATGGCTCCGCTAGGTGGATTCTACTCTACTCCAGGAGAAGGAAAACAAGAGGTTAGATTAGCTTATGTTTTGGAAAAAGATAAATTAGTAAAAGCAGTTAAATGCCTTGAAGAGGGTTTAAAACAATATATAAATAGATAATTTGAATTACTGATTTTTGAAAGTTAAGAGCCATTCTATGGCTCTTTTTTTTTCTTCAAATATTTCTACAGGATGCTCAGGTTTATGGAATTTGATATAATGATTTACCTCTATTCTGTGAGGAAGTATCTTTACTAAAATGGCTTCTGCTTTTTTAATTGATCTTCTATTGGGTTCTCTAAATTTCTTTTTAGCCTCATTGGAAGACACCCCTTTTGGTGTAAACTCTATCAGGAATAAACCTTTTCACCTTTCAAATGCTTATTGTAGACACTTAAATTATCGTCTAAATCATTTGCCTCTGCCACCACATTTGGTTTAGTGCGTACATGAATTATTCCACTTTTAAGAATGGTGATAAATGATATTTTGGTTTCTATTAGCATATAAAATAAGATATGAATAATCGTTTAATCTCGCAAATTGAATTAGTTATTTAGCTTAATAAAGCGTTCAATGTTACTACCTTTGCAGGGTGCAAAGTTTAGTTTCAAAATACAATATTCCTGGGCCAAGATATACCTCTTATCCCACAGTTCCCTATTGGGACGAAACAGGAATTCCATACTCAAATTGGATAGAAAGCGTAAAAAAATCCTTCTCCGAAAGTAACTCAGAAGAAGGTATTAGTTTATATATCCATCTCCCGTTTTGTGAGAGTTTATGCACCTTTTGTGGTTGCAATAAACGGATTACAAAAAATCATGAAGTAGAGAATCCATATATAAGTGCAGTTTTAAAAGAGTGGGATTTGTATCTGCAGTTATTTAATGAAAAGCCTATTATTCGTGAATTACATTTAGGTGGGGGAACTCCAACATTCTTTAAACCAGAAAGCTTAGACCTTTTATTAAGCGGTATCCTATCAAAAGGAATTATTCCCGAAGAACATTCTTATAGTTTTGAAGGACACCCAAACAACACCAACAAAGCACATTTAGAAATCATGAACAAACATGGTTTTGAAAGAGCGAGTTACGGAGTTCAGGATTTGGATTTAAAAGTTCAGCAGACCATTAATAGAATACAACCTTTTACAAATGTAAAAAAGGTGACTGAAGAAAGCAGAGTAAGTGGGTATGATTCTATCAGTTTTGATTTGGTTTACGGTTTACCTCACCAAACAATTGAGAGTGTTAAACATACCATTGAAAAAGTTAAAGAGTTGATGCCTGAGCGAATTGCCTTTTATAGTTATGCACATGTGCCATGGATTAAAGGAAATGGTCAAAGAGGGTTTGATGAAAACGACTTACCATCTGCAGAAGAAAAAAGAGCCCTTTATGAAATCGGCTATCAATTACTATTAGATGCAGGGTATAAAGAAATTGGCATGGATCATTTTGCCTTAGAGCAAGACTCCATGTACCAATCTATGAAGAAAAAGGCATTGCATAGAAACTTTATGGGTTACACAGCTTCCAAAACTCAATTAATGGTTGGTTTAGGAGTTTCTAGTATTAGTGACTCTTGGTATGCTTTTGCTCAAAATGTAAAAACGGTTGAAGAGTATTATGAAATACTTGAAGAAAATCGAATTCCAATTTTTAGAGGCCATAAGTTGAATCAAGAAGATTTGATTATTAGAAAGCATATTTTAGATATTATGTGCCATTATGAAACTGAATGGAAATCTGCGGATAAGCAACATGTATCTGTTTTAGAGGCATTACCAAGACTAAAAGAAATAGAAGAAGATGGCTTAATTGAGTTAAATGACTACAGTTTAACAGTTACCGAAAAAGGGAAACCTTTTGTTAGGAATATCTGCATGGCTTTTGACGCTCGTTTAATGCGCAATAGGCCTTCCACTCAACTATTTTCAATGACGATATGATTGTTATTTTAGGCGGTGGAATCAGTGGTTTATCATTAGCATATGCATTAAAAAAAGCAGGCAAAGAGTTTTTATTACTAGAAGAAGATAAGCAAGTAGGTGGTAAAATAAAATCTATTCAACAAGATGGATATTCTTTTGAACTTGGGCCAAATACCGTGTTAATCAACAATAAAGAAATCAAAAACTTACTGGATGATTTAGGTCTAAGCAAAGATATCATTCAACCGGATGAAGAAGCTGTTAAAAAACGTTTTGTACTTTATGAGGGCAAAATGGAAGCCTTACCGAGTGGTCCAGGAGCAATTTTTACAAGTAAATTACTAAGCCTAAGAAGTATATTTAAAGTAATTAGTGAACTGTTCAATAACAATATTGTAGCAGAGGAAGAAAGCTTGGCAGGTTTTATTCGGAGGCGACTAGGAAATCAGATTTACGAAAATTTCGTTTATCCTTTTGTTACTGGCATTTATGCAGGTAATCCTGAAAAAATGACCATGGATTATACGCTAAAGATTTTAAAAGAAGCGGAGTTAAAACATGGTGGAATAATAAAAGGTATGGTTAAAATTATGAAGCAGAAAAAGCTTGATAATGAGTCTACTAATCTACCAAAACAGAAAATTTTTACCTTTAAAGAAGGCTTGCAAACGCTGCCAATTTCAATAGCTGAGTATTGTGGAAGTTCGATTTTATGTAATGCTGGCGTTAGTAAAATTGAAAAGTCGGAAAGTGGTTATTCAATGACTTATAAAAGCGGAAATCAAAGTAAAAATATAGTAGCGAGCACAGTTGTGTCGACACTTCCCGTTCCTGCATTAAAAAAATTAGTCTGGGATCAACAATTAATTAACACAATCGAAGGAATTAAATATGTTCCCGCTTTTATAAGTCATTATGCTTATAATTCTAAAGACATAAACACCCCTCAAAAAGCATTTGGATTACTTGGTAGAGAAAAAGAAGATGCTGAATTTCTAGGAATTTTATTCAACTCCAAATTGTTCCCGCACTCCGCTCCAAAAGGCAAAGAGCTGATAACAGTAATTAGCGGAGGATACAAACAAGAGCACTTCCTAAAATTGAATCAGGAGGAAATAGAAAAGAGGGTACAGAATAATTTAGAAAGACTTTTTCAAATAAAAAGGCAGCCTGAATTAAAGCATTTTTATACTTGGAAAGAGGGAATTCCGCAGTATGAGATTGGCCATAAGAATATTGTAGCTGAAATTGAGCGTTTTGAAAAAGAAAACCAAGGCTTTTATATTGAAGGTAATTTTAAAGATGGAATTTCTGTTAGTGATTGTATTGCAAATGGAATAAATTTGGCAATAGAAATAGTTGATTGATGTTTTTTATACTTTCAAAAATCCTGAGTTTTTTAATACAGCCTCTTCTATGGGGAGTTCTATTCCTTATTTTAAGTCTATTCGCAAAATCAGAAAAAAAAAGAAAAAGGATTTTGACTTCCTTAATTATTCTATTCCTTTTTTCTAATCAAGCAATTTTTCATGAAGTAACAGATGTCTGGGAAATGGAACCTGTGCAACTGAGAGATTTTAAGGAGCATTATGAAGTTGCAGTTGTATTAGGAGGGATGGTATCCATGGATCGTGAGCATAAAATAGTAGAATTTCAATCTAATTCTGACCGTTTTTTAAATGTGCTGCCTTTATATTTTAATGGTCAAGTAGAAAAAATATTAATTGCAGGAGGAACAGGAAGAGTATTTGGAGAAGAAAAGGAGGCTACAATACTGCAGAATTATCTAATTAAAATTGGTGTTTCCTATGAGGATATTATTGTCGAAACTCAATCTAGAAATACGTATGAAAATGCAAAGAATTCGGCTGATATACTTAAGGAAATGGGAATTGAGGGAAAAATTTTACTTTCTACTTCCTCAACTCACATGTATCGTTCAGCTTTATGCTTTAAAAAACAGGGAATTGAATTTGATGTTTTTCCGGTAGACCAAGTTTCTTATAAAAGAGAATTAACACTTGATCGAATTTTAATACCTCATGCTAAAACTTTAGACCGTTGGAATGGATTGATTCACGAATGGGTTGGCATATTAGTTTATAAGTTAAAGGGCTATTGTTAAAGTAAGAAGCTCTAAGAAGCTCATTTTAACATATTTCGATACAATTTTACTTACTGCGAAGTCACTCATCGTTCGAAATGAAATAATCCTGAGAAAATAAAACACATAAAAAAACCTTGTCCACTTCGACTCCGCTCAGTGTGACAAGGTTTTAATCTCTTATTTAGTTCTACTTATGCAGTTGTAGACATTAATTCAGCCATCATCTTTCCGATAACAGCAGGAGATTCAGCAACAGAAATGCCACATTCTCTCATAATTCTCATTTTAGCTTCAGCCGTATCATCAGCTCCTCCAACAATAGCACCTGCATGGCCCATTGTTCTTCCTGCAGGAGCAGTTTGACCAGCAATAAAACCTACAACAGGCTTAGTTCCATTTTCTTTAATCCAATTTGCTGCGTCAGCCTCCATAGAACCACCAATCTCACCTATCATAATAATACCATGAGTCTCAGGATCATTCATTAATAATTCAACCGCTTCTTTAGTAGTAGTTCCAATAATTGGATCTCCACCAATACCGATAGCTGTTGTAATTCCTAAACCAGCTTTTACAACTTGGTCAGCGGCCTCATAAGTTAATGTACCTGATTTAGATACAATACCAATATTTCCTTTTTCAAATACGAAACCAGGCATAATACCAACTTTTGCTTCTCCCGGAGTAATTACACCTGGACAGTTAGGACCAACTAATGTGCAATCTCTATCAGCAATGTAATTCTTAACGGTAATCATGTCTTTTGTAGGAATTCCTTCCGTAATACAAATGATTACTTTAATACCTGCCTCTGCAGCTTCCATAATTGCATCAGCAGCAAATGCTGGTGGCACAAAAATGATAGATACATTAGCACCTGCTTTTGCTACCGCTTCAGAAACAGTATTAAAAACCGGTTTATCTAGGTGTGTTTGACCGCCTTTTCCAGGAGTTACTCCACCAACTACATTTGTACCATATTCAATCATTTGACCTGCGTGAAAAGTACCTTCACCACCCGTAAAACCTTGAACAATTACTTTAGAATCCTTATTAACTAATACACTCATTTAATTGTATTTTTTATTTCAAATTGGAATACAAAATTATGCTTTTAGAATTGGCATTGCAAGACACAAATTAAATTTTAAATTATAGATTTTGGATTATTGAATTACCTTCAAGAAGTAGACAAAATATGTTTAAAGGCCATTTACTTTAATAGCCATACTTCTCTTTCCAAAAGGCTTTCAGTCTTTTTCTTAAATCATTTTCACGTGCATTATGGCCAGGTTCGTAAAACTTCATCCCTTGTATTTCCTCCGGTAAATAGTTCTGACTGATAAAGTTATTCGGAAAATCATGAGCGTACTTGTATTCTTTACCATAGCCTATCTCCTTCATCAATTTAGTCGGAGCGTTTCTTAACGGAAGCGGAACTCCTAAATTTCCACTTTTCTTAACCTCTGCCTGAGCATGATTAATAGCCATATAAGCAGCATTGCTTTTTGGTGACGATGCTAGATAGGTAACACATTGCGCCAATATTATTCTAGATTCGGGCCAACCGATAACATTTACAGCTTGAAAGCAGTTATTGGCCATTACAATTGCTGTTGGGTTCGCATTTCCAATATCTTCTGATGCTAAAATCAATAACCTCCTAGCAATAAATTTGGGGTCCTCCCCCCCTTCAATCATACGAGCTAACCAATAAACCCCAGCGTTGGGATCACTACCCCTTATCGATTTTATAAAAGCGGAAATGATATCATAATGTTGCTCGCCGTCTTTATCGTATTTAGCAATATTTTGTTGAGCAATTTGCTTCACACTTTCATTTGTAAGCACAATTTTATCATCCTCTTGATTGCTGATTACTAGATCTAATAAGTTTAACAACTTTCTAGCATCTCCACCCGATAACTGCAATAAGGCCTGATATTCCTTTAACTCAACCTGCTTTTTTGATAAAACTTCGTCCTTTTTTAAAGCTTCTTTAACTAAGCCCAAAAGCTCATCTTTATTTAGTGGTTCTAAGGTATAAACCTGGCATCTGCTAAGTAAAGCGGATATTACTTCAAAAGATGGGTTTTCTGTTGTTGCTCCAATTAAGGTAATCGTTCCATTTTCTACAGCACCCAATAAAGAGTCTTGTTGAGATTTACTGAAACGATGAATTTCATCGATAAATAAAATTGGATTTTGTGTTGCAAAAAACTGCTGTTTTTTAGCATTCTCAATAACCTCTCTAACATCCTTAACTCCCGAGTTTATTGCACTTAAAGTAAAAAATGGTCGGTCTGTAGCATTGGCGATAATATTGGCCAAAGTGGTTTTTCCAATCCCCGGGCTTCCCCAAAGAATCATGGAAGGCACCATACCTTTTTCTATTAAGTTTCTTAAAACTGTGCCTTGCCCTACAAGATGTTTTTGACCAACGTATTCATCTAATGTATTGGGGCGCATTCGTTCTGCCAAAGGTTTACTATTCATAAGCTTTTGTCCAAGTGTTTGCGTATTCTATTAATTCAGGAAAAAACGCCTCAAAATTTGATTCATAAAAACTAAAATCTTGTTTAAGATCAACAATAGATTCTTCCATTTTAGATTCGAAAGAAGCACGATTAGCCAAACCATTTAATGCTTTACCCATGCCATTAATGCTAGCATAACTATTTAGCCAATCGTATTTAGACATGTGGTCGTACATCAATTTTACAGAGTTAGGATAAATGTTCTGTTTAGTGCCAAGCATTTGATAAGCTGACTTTGTAAAACTAGCTAGTGATATGGGAGAATATTTTTGCCAGTTTTTAGCTAAAACATGATCGAAAAACATATCGATTAAAACCGATGCGTATTTATGATATTTAGGATAAAGTCGTTCTTTGCATTCAATTACAACTGGATGCTTATCGGTAAACTCATCAATTCCTCGATGCATTTGAATCCCACGCTGAATTTCAGATGAAAACTCTTCTATTTGCTTACCCTTAACATGATCTGCTATGTAATTACCAACCAATAAATTTATATCGGATTGTGCTAAAAAAAGATGTGCCAAATGGTTCATAAACTTTCCTTGTTTGCGAAGTTAGAGAAACCCAATTTATAATGTAGAATGTTGAATGAAGAATGAAGAATGTAGAGATTAGAGATTAGAGATTAGAGATTAGAGATTAGAGATTAGAGATTAGAGA
>ERZ1046568.379-NODE-379-length-37591-cov-26.226902_pt1 | contig 37591 bp, 41 predicted proteins | sample MGYA00383092_ERZ1046568 | MGnify/ENA primary metagenome ERZ1046568 (study PRJEB29581, sample SAMEA5548362) | metagenome | biome: marine; feature: coastal; material: water | depth 1 m | study: Short-term variability in the microbial, nano- and picoplankton... | reverse complement strand
ATAAAGCAACTACATTTGGATTTGTTCTTCCCAATTCAGTTAAACCGTCTCCAAAGCCAGAACGAGTATCTTTTTTTTCTGTAAATGTGTATTTTTTCATTATAGATTGTTGTGTTGTATATTTTGTGTAAAAATAAACTTTTATTTCACTTTAGAGAAATGAAAAGAGATAATAAAAATAAAGAGTTTTTAACATCCAGAATAGGGTTTAAATCCCTTTAAATAGTTGGTAAATTCATCAATTCATCATAGAGTTTATGAACAGGTAATCCTACAACATTAAAATAACTACCCTCTATTTTATTTACTGCTACAAAACCAAGCCATTCTTGAATTCCATAGGCTCCAGCTTTATCAAAAGGTTCATAATTATCAATATAGTAGAAAATTTCTTTGTCCGTGATTTCTTTAAAATAAACTGCCGTTGTATCATTGATAATTTTTTGAAACCGATGACTTCTAATGCTTATTGAAGTAATTACCTCATGTTTTTGTCCTGATAATTCCTTCAACATCTTATAAGCTTCTTCTTTATTTTTTGGTTTCCCCAGCGCCTTTCCTTTTGACCAAACAATCGTGTCAGATGTTATCAATAAATCATTCTCAGTCAAATTAGTAAATGCTTGTGATTTTAAATTGGCTAAATAATCTGTAATTTCTGCTCCCTTTAATTTATCGGGAAAGTTTTCGATTACTTCCTTTATTTGAATTGTAAAGTCTACATCTAATTCTTTGAAAAATTGTTGTCTTCTTGGAGAACCAGAGGCTAGGATTACTTTGTAATTTTTTAATTTTTCTCGTAACATTTTATTTTTCTATTAAATAAATTAGTTTTCTATTGTAAATAGGATCATAGATAAGATTCCTGAAAGCATTATAAATTTTAAAAGTGTACTCAATACAGAAAAGTCTTTTTTACTTTCTGAAACCCATAATTTACGCATAAAAAAGAGTAATGGAATAACCATAAACAACATCCCATATGTTAAAAACAAATCATTAGTTCTGAAGAATAGTAATGTTAAAAATAGAAAAAATAATAAAATACATGAAAAAAGAAAAGCGACTTTAGAGGCTCTTTTTCTTCCTATAACAATTGGCAAAGTTTTCGCTTTTATTTTTAAATCTCCATTTACATCTTCTATATCTTTAATAATCTCTCTAATCAAAGTCATGAAAAAAGCAAAAAATGCATATCCAATGATTACTTTATAAAGTGAAGTCCCAAAAAAAACAGCCCCAGTTAAAAACTTTGCATGAAATAAATAAGTAAGTAGTATTGTTAGGCTACATAAAATTGAGATTACGATATTTCCCAAAAAAAATCTTTTTTTCAAATCGTAAGAATAAAAAAACAAACTAAGTATACAGAATAAAAAGAACCAAATTAAGTACATTAAATCATTAACTATACAAAGGTATAAGCCCAATAAAAATCCTGTAAATGAAGTAAAAAAAGATACATATATTGCGTTTTTAAATGAAATAGTTTGATCAATATAGACTCTATTTGGTTTATTTATCAGATCAGTATTTATGTCGAAAACATCGTTGATAAGATATCCTCCAATAGAAATTAAAACCACACTAGAAGACAAAATAACAAAGTGAAAATTACTTAGAGATGCCGAGGGTATTTGTGAGTCAATCAAGGCGTATTTGGTTAAAAACATCGTCAATAAAACCATGAGAAGATTTTTATAACGTATGAGTTTAAGAAAATCCATTATGCATTAAAATTCTTTTTGATTCTTGCTAAATCTCGTTTTGAATCTCGCGCTTTTAAAACTTCACGTTTATCATGTATTTGTTTCCCTTTTGCCAATGCAATTTCTAATTTTGCAAAACCTCTGTCATTAATAAACAATCGAAGAGGAACAATTGTATTCCCTTTGGCTTCTACATCTTTTTTTAAACTACGTAATTCACGTTTATTTAATAATAACCTACGTTCGCTTTTTGGTTTGTGATTAAAATGATGACCAAACATATATTCTTGAATGTACATATTTACAATAAACAGTTCTCCGCGATCATTAAACTCACAAAAACTCTCTGTAATTCTTGCCTGACTTAACCTAATCGACTTGATCTCTGTACCAGTTAATTGGATTCCTGCGACAAATTTGTCTAGAATTTCAAATTCGAAACGGGCTTTTTTATTTTGTATGTTTATGTTTTTTTGAACAGCCATAAACTAATCTTATAAATGTTGTATGTTCTTTTGAAGCATCTTTAAAAAGAGGGGCGTTAATAACGTATACAAAGATACATTTTTACTTTGGTCAAAGAAATCTAATTTCATAGTAAATGAAATAACTATCGAATGGGTTCATCTAAGTTCCTTTTTGAAAATGTACATCGACTTCAAAAGAGGCCATCAGAGTCATATGTATAGTGAGGAAAGTTTCCTATATTTGAATAAAGAAAAAGTATGGGTATTTTAAAAAACATTTTTAGCAAAAAAAAAGTAGATTCTTCTAAAAAAGAAGAGAAATCTTATTTAAACTGGCTTCCTTTAACTTCCATTGATCAAATAGAAAAAATAAAAACACTTTCCAAAACGGAATCTATTTTCATCTTTAAACATTCAACTCGTTGTGGAATTAGCAGAATGGTTATCAAAAAATTTGAAAGTTTATTTTCTGAAGAACATCAAAATTTAAAAGTTTATTATTTAGATCTGTTAAATTACAGGAATGTGTCTAATGAAGTTGCAAATTCTTTTCAAGTCATACATCAATCTCCTCAATTATTAGTCATTAAAAATGGTAATTCTTCCTATGATGCTTCCCATAATGAAGTAGCATCTGTAAATTTATCGAGATTTATATAGTTTAAATTCTTTAAAAACCCTTTTTAAGTCTTATTTTTGGCAACATAAATTTATATTCCTTTGACAACTACAAATACTTCAGTAAAAACACCAAGTAAAGAATTATACGGATATCAGAAAGAGGCTCTTCAAGAAATTTTTAGAAGATTTGAAGATGCTCCTAAGGATTACCACCTATTATATCAATTACCTACAGGAGGTGGAAAAACAGTAATTTTTTCTGAAATTGTTAGACGATATTTAGAAACTTTTAAAAAGAAAGTTCTTGTATTGACGCACAGAATTGAATTAAGTAAACAAACCTCTAGGATGTTAAGTGAGTTTGGTGTTTCTAATAAAATCATTAATTCTACTGCTAAATTAGATGATCAATCTCAATTTGGTTGTTTTGTAGCGATGGTAGAGACGCTAAAAAACAGATTAAATGACGAAAAATTAGATATTTCAGATATTGGTTTGGTTATAGTAGATGAAGCGCATTATAATTCTTTTACAAAGATTTTTAAGTTTTTCGATCAATCCTTTATTCTTGGAGTAACAGCAACACCATTAAGCTCTAATATCAAACTTCCAATGTATGAAAATTATCAAGAGTTATTTGTTGGGGAATCCATTCAACATCTCATTGATAATGATTATTTATCAAGTGCAAATTTATATTCTTATAATGTTGGATTAACATCTTTAGAAGTAGGAGCAAATGGTGATTATACGGTTAAATCTTCTGAAGATCTATATACAAATTCAGACATGCTTTCCAAATTGGTCTCTGCCTATGAAGAGACTGCCAAAGGAAAGAAAACATTAATTTTTAACAACGGAATTAATACCTCTATACAGGTGTTTCATGCATTTAAAAAAGCGGGATACCCTATAGCTCATTTGGACAATACGAACTCAAAAAGTGAGAGAGAGCTTATTTTAAAGTGGTTTCATAAAACTCCAAATGCAATTATTACCTCTGTAAGTATTTTAACTACCGGATTTGATGAACCAACGATTGAAGCCATTATACTCAATAGGGCAACAAAGTCATTAACTTTATATTATCAAATGATTGGACGTGGTTCAAGGGTATTGGATCATAAAAATACATTTGATGTTATAGACTTAGGTAATAATTTTCACAGATTTGGACCATGGGGTGCAGATTTAGATTGGCAAAAAATGTTTAGAGCTCCGGATTATTATTTAAATGCAATTTTATCTGATGAGGAAATCGAAAGTACATTTAGATATGAATTACCTGCGGATGTTAAAAGTGAATTTTCAAAGTCTACCGATATTTATTTCGATATGAAAAAAGTATACATCGACACCATTAGGCTTGGAGAATCTTCTAAAAGAGTCTTAGAAAAGTCTATCGTACATCACGCAAAAATGTGTATTGAAAATAGTGAAGATGTCTTTGATGCATTGATACTTGCAAAAATGTTAGGGGAGGAAATTGATGACAGAATTAATAGATATGCGAAATGTATTTCAAAGAGTACACACAATTTTGTTACCTGGTTGAAAGAAGATTACAGAAAAAAACTCAATGCGTATTTACGGTCTAATTTTGACCAAGATTTTGAGAAAATTCATGGATATCCACCCGAAGAATAACAAAATAGATGAATTAGTTCACTTTTTTTAATCATTTGATGAACCCATTTAAATATAACTTTTTAATTCATCAAAACTTTCAATTATAAAATCTGCATTTTCTAGAGTTTGATCCTCCACTATGGGATTTTTGTATCCAACAACAAAAATACCTGCATCATTAGCTGATTTTACACCATTATCAGAGTCTTCAATAACAATGCAATGTTCTTTTGATGTTTTCCCTAATATTGCTGCTTTTTCAAAGATTTCAGGATGTGGTTTGGAAGCTCTTAAATCTGCACCGCTGATTTTAGCGGTAAAATAAGAATTCAAATCAAACCTATTGAAAACTCTATCAATATTAACCATCGCAGAGGAGGAGGCTAAAACTAAAGTAAAGCCTCTATTAAAAGAATATTTAATAAATTCCTCTACACCCTCAACCAAATGTAATGTTGGGTCATTTTCAAAAAAGTTTACATATTTTTTTCTTTTTTCTAAAACCAATTTTTCAGGATCTAAATCCAAATTAAAATGAGTTATTAATTTTTGAAAAGCATTTATAGTAGAGGACCCTGTGAGTGTCTTGTAGAGCTGGTCAGAAACGTTTACTCCAATCGAAGCAAAGGTCTCGTAATAGGCTTTTTTATGGATTTCTTCAGAATCTATGATGACACCATCCATATCAAAGATAATACACTTTAAATCTTTTGGTAAGTTCATTATTACAGTAAAAATTTAGCTTTTAATTCTGGTGTTGGTATCATACAAACTTCTTTTTTACCAAACCATTGATAACGGTTTTTAGCAATTACATCGTATAGGTAATTTCTAATATACTCAGGGATGAATAAAAAAAGGAAACTTATTCTCCACAATCCTTTAAAATCTTGCATGATTTTTAGGGCAGCAGTAGATTTTATATCATAGGAAACACCTGGGTCATATAGTACAATAGAATCCACTTTAGAGGAATTAATTCTTAAAAGGTTTAGGATTTCTTTCCCTTTTTCGGATTGTAATGCAGTAAATAAAAAGGTATTACGTTTATCGTACTTGATAATTTTTAACACAGATTGATTGCACAAATTGCAAACGCCATCGAATAAAATAACCTTTTTGTTTTTTGGAATATCAATCATTTATTTAAGAATGATAATTAGAAAACAAAGATACTTTATATATTTTTTATAATTCTTGTAACATTCGTTTTTATTGAACGTCTTATTACTTTAGTGAGTTCAATTAAAACCGTTCTATTTAACAAAAAATTAGCAATAGCTGTAACTAGCTTTAAGTACTTTGCCATAAATACAAAACATTCATGATTAAAATAGAAAAACTGCATAAATCTTATCCAATTGGTAAAGATTCTCTTCATGTTTTAAAAGGAATTGACTTACATATCAAAGAAGGTGAATTTGTTTCTATTATGGGATCTTCAGGGTCTGGAAAATCTACCTTATTAAATATTGTTGGTTTGTTAGACATTCACGATGAAGGCAATTATTTTTTAAATGGGCAACTAATAAAAAACATGAATGAGAAAAAAGCAGCGATTCTCAGAAATAAGTTTTTAGGTTTTGTTTTTCAATCATTTAACCTAATATCCTATAAGACAGCGCTAGAGAATGTCGCTTTGCCTTTATATTATAAGGGAATAAAAAGAAAGGAACGTTTAAAAATTGCATTGGATTATTTAGAAAAAGTAGGGTTAAAAGAATGGGCAAATCATTTACCTAACGAATTATCTGGTGGACAAAAACAACGAGTTGCCATCGCAAGAGCTTTGGTTACCAAACCAAAAGTTGTGTTGGCAGATGAACCTACAGGAGCATTAGATTCTGGTACAACAAACTCTGTAATGGATTTATTAAAAGTAATTAATGAAGAAGGAATGACCGTGTTTGTAATTACTCATGAACAAGAAGTTGCAAATCAAACAAAAAGAATTGTTCATTTAAAAGACGGTGTTATTATTAATGATTTTCTAACTAAAAAATAAACAGTCCCAAGAATGTTTGATTTAGATCGTTGGCGAGAAATTTTCCAGAGTATTCGAAAAAACAAATTACGCTCCGTAATGTCTGGTTTTACGGTAGCCTTTGCAATTTTATTATTCACATTACTTTTTGGAGTAGCAAATGGCTTGAGTAACTTTTTTAAAGCCGCTTTTGCAGACAATGCTCAAAATATGATGTTTGTTCGAGTATGGAAAACAACAAAACCCTACAAAGGGCTTCAGACTGGAAGAAGAATTCAGTTAAAAAATAAAGACTTCAATTACATCACAGAAAAATATGATGATAAAATTGAGTATGAATCTGCAAGAATCAATAAAAATTTTTCGATTAAATATAAAAATAACGCAAATAACTACTCTGTAAAAGCAGTTCATCCAGATTATCAATTTTTAGAAAAAACAACTATAGATCAAGGACGTTATCTAAATAAATTAGATCTCAATCAAAAAAAGAAAGTAATTGTGATCGGTAGACTCATTAAAAAAGATCTATTTGGAGAAAAACCCGCTTTAGGAAAACGAGTAAATGTAAGTGGAAGTTCTTTTTTAATTGTGGGTATTTTTTCTGATGAAGGTGGTGATAATGAAGAAAGAATTGCTTATATCCCTGTCTCTACAGCACAAATGATGTACGGTAATAATGATTATATCAATCAAATTAATTTGGGATATAATCGAAATTTAAGTACAGATGCAGCTGTTGCATTTGGAAAAAAACTAGAACGAGAAATGCGTCAAAAACTGAACATTCATCCGGAAGATCAAAGTGCCCTATCCATAAGAAATATGGCAGAAGCAAATAAGTTTGTTAGCATTATAATGTTTGCCTTGTATTTAATCATTGCTTTTATTGGATCTGGTACATTAATCGCAGGCATTATTGGAATTAGTAATATTATGATTTTTGTCATCAAGGAGCGTACTAAAGAATTTGGAATTCGAAAAGCGTTGGGTGCAAAACCTTCATCTGTTGTTGCAATGGTTGTTCAAGAATCTATTTTAATCACAACAATAGCAGGCTACATAGGACTATCCATAGGAACCTATATTTTAAGTTTGATTGGAAATAGTTTAGAAAAAAAATATTTTATTAAAGATCCAAGCGTACAACCTGAAATTGTAATATTAGCAACAATTATGTTAATCGTATCAGGTCTAATTGCGGGATATATTCCAGCAAAAAGAGCTGCTAGTATAAAGCCTATTGTAGCATTAAGAGCAGATTAATTATGAAGATTCTATTTGATTCAGATACTTGGCAAGAAATTTACGGGAGCATACGTAAAAACAAAATAAGAACTGGAATTACCATCATTGGAGTTTTATGGGGAATTTTTTTATTAATTGTGTTGTTAGGTGCTACTAGAGGATTAGAAAATAGTTTTAAAAATGCTTTTGGTAATTTAGCGACCAATAGTGTTTTTGTTTGGACACAATCTACAGATACTCCATTTAAAGGCTTTCAAAAAGGAAGACGCTTTCGTTTAACTATGAACGATATCAATGTTTTAAAATCTGAATACTCTGAAGAAATTAAATTATTAGCTCCGAGAAATCAAACAATGAACTTAATCGTCCGAAATTTTAAATCAGGTACATTTAAAGTAAGTGGAGATTTTCCAATTTTAGATCAAATTCAAAAGAAAAAATTAATCCTTGGTCGTTTCTTAAACGATAATGATATTTTATCAATATCTAAAGTAGCTGTTATTTCTGAGGACATGCAAAAACAATTGTTCGATAAAGAAGAAATGTCGATTGGACAGTATATTAAGATCAATAATATCAATTATAAGGTTGTAGGTGTTTATGAACCTTCAAATACCATAAATTTTGATGGTGATACAGCTTATATTCCTTTTTCAACCTTTAAAAAAGTATACAACACATCCGACAAAATTGATTGGATGATGATTACAGCTAATGATGGAATAAACATTGAACAAATGGAAAAAGATGTTCTTTTAACTTTGAAAAACTTACATAAAGTACATCCAGAAGATAAAAGGGCATTTGGTAGTGTCAATCTCGGTAAAGAAATCGGTAGGTTGATAGGTTTTTTAACAGGCATGCAATTTTTAACCTGGTTTGTGGGAATTGCTACATTAATCGCTGGAGTATTTGCTATTGGAAATATTTTATTAATTACCGTAAAAGAACGAACAAAAGAAATAGGAATTCGCAGAGCGTTAGGGGCAACTCCAAAAAGTATACGCCAACAAATTATATTAGAATCTGTTTTTTTAACAAGTACAGCAGGAATGTTAGGAATTGTTTTTGGAGCATTTGTCCTATACATAATGGATGCTGCCTTCGGTCAGGGTCCAGATGCGACACTAATCAACCCAACAGTAAATATTCCTATTATTTTGATTGCAAGTACCCTATTAATAGTTTTAGGAACATTAATTGGATTAATTCCTGCACATATGGCAACCCAATTAAAACCAATAGAAGCACTAAGAGAAGAATAAAAATAAACTAAGAAATCATGAGTAAAAGAGCAAAAGTTATTTTAAGTATTATCGTTATATTATTTGCGGCTGCATTGATATGGTTTGGTAAAAAAAATAGAAAAAACATCATTCAATATGAAACAGAGAAACCATTTAAAACATCCATTACAAAAAAAACGGTAGCCACAGGAAAAGTAATTCCTTTGGAAGAAATTGAAATAAAACCACAAATAACAGGAATCATAGATAAAATTTTATTGTTCGAAGGTGACAAAGTAAAAAAAGGGGACTTAATTGCTACGGTCAGAGTTGTACCAAATGAACAATCTTTAATAAGTGCAAAAGGACGAGTAAATAATATTAAATTACGCCTTGATAATGCAGCTATTTCTTACAAAAGAAACAAGCAATTATTTGACAAAGGTGTAATTGCAAGATCGGCATATGAAACTGTGGAGCTTACCTACAACCAAGCAAAACAAGATTTGAAAAATGCTCAAAATGATTATCAAATCATAAAAAAAGGTTTTTCTGGTTCTGGTGCCTCTGCAAATACCAATATTATTGCTCAAATGTCAGGTACAATTTTAGAAATACCTGTTAAAGAAGGGGATCAGGTAATCCAATCAAATAATTTTAATGCAGGTACAACTATTGCATCCATTGCAGATATGAATAAAATGATTTTTGAAGGTAAAGTTGATGAATCTGAAGTTGGTAAATTAAATAATGGAGCGATGATCAAGGTTTCAATCGGTGCAATAGAGGGAGTAAAATTCCCTGCTAAATTGAATTTTATTGCCCCAAAAGGAACTGAAGAGGGCGGGGCCGTTCAATTTAAAATTAAAGCAGACGTTACATTGAATAATAATATTTTCATCAGAGCAGGCTATAGTGCCAATGCAGATATTATTTTAGAAGAAAAAGATAGTATACTGGCAATTAAAGAAGCCTTATTGAGATTTGACAGAAAAACAGAAGAGCCCTACGTAGAGGTTAGAACAGCAGAGAATAGATTCAAAAGAAGAACCTTAAAATTAGGAACCTCAGACAATGTAAATGTTGAAGTTCTTGAAGGAGTATCGGAAGGGGATGAAATCAAAGTTTGGAATAAAGTATCCAAAAGTGATGAAGAAAATGATGAAGAAAATGATTAATTTGTTATAATTTTTAGAGATAAATTTACGAATGAATTAAATCAACTTTTACAAGAGCGTCAAGCTATTGTTTAACAGCTGATTGTTATCTAAAATAACTCATCAAACTTAAATTTAAAAATCTGCTTTTAAATCTAAAAAAGTTAGTATATTTGCATCCTTAAAATAAACAATAAATAATTAATTTATGAATCATTACGAAACTGTTTTCATTTTGAATCCCGTTTTATCTGATACTCAGATAAAGGAGACAGTACAAAAGTTCGAAGATTATTTAGTTTCAAAAGGAGCTGAAATGATCTCAAAAGAAGATTGGGGCTTAAAAAAATTAGCCTATCCAATTCAAAAAAAGAAAAGTGGTTTTTATCACTTATTAGAGTTTAAAATTGCTGGTCAAGAAATACCTGCATATGAGTTAGAATTTAGAAGAGATGATAGCGTAATGCGTTATCTTTCTGTTAAATTAGACAAACATGCTGCAGCTTGGGCGAAAGTAAGAACTGAACGTGTTAAATCCACAAAAAAATAAACAATGGCAACAATAGAACAACAATCAAAAGGTGGTAAATCTGCTGACGTTAGATATTTAACGCCATTGGACATTGACACCAAAAAAGAAGCAAAATACTGTAGATTTAAAAAGAAAGGTATTAAGTATATCGATTACAAAGATGCAGATTTCTTAATGTATTTAGTAAACGAACAAGGTAAAATTTTACCAAGACGTTTAACAGGAACATCATTAAAATATCAACGTAAAGTTGCGCAAGCAATTAAAAGAGCGCGTCATTTAGCGTTAATGCCTTACGTTGGAGATATGTTAAAATAATAAAGACGTAGACATGGAATTGATATTAAAACAAGACGTAGAAAATTTAGGATTTAAAGACGATATAGTATCTGTTAAAAACGGTTACGGTAGAAACTTTTTGATCCCTACAAAACAAGCCGTTTTAGCTACTTCCTCTGCAAAAAAAGTATTAGCAGAGAATTTAAAACAACGTGCTTATAAAGAAGCTAAATTAATTGAAGATGCTAATAAAGTGGCTGAAACAGTTAAAGGATATGAAATTAAGATTGCATCTAAAACCGGTTCAGGAGACAAATTATTTGGTTCTGTGAACAACATCGACTTAGCTGCGGCTCTTGCAAAATCAGGAACAGAATTGGATAAGAAATTTATCAAAGTTGTTGGTGGTTCTGTTAAAAGATTAGGTAAATACGAAGCTAGTGTAAGATTACATAGAGCAGTTGTAGTAGATATTACTTTTGAAGTTGTTTCTGAATAAGAAACATTTTTAAGATAATTACAAAAAGCTCGTTAGAAATAACGAGCTTTTTTATTGAATCATATAGCAATGAAATATAGACAGCTTACCAAAGAACAATTTGAAAGTTTACACGAAGAATTTGCACAGTTTTTAGCAACTCAAAGTATCGATGCAAAAGAATGGAATCAAATTAAAAAAAGTAAACCTCAAGTAGCAGAAGATGAAATGAATATTTTTTCCGATGTTGTTTGGGATGATGTTTTGACAAAAACAGCTTACATAGAACATTTTTCCAAAACATCAGTCAATTTATTTAAATGCGATTCAGATGAAATTCATAGAATAGCCATTAATATAACTTGGGATATAAATCTATTAGAGCAAAAAGGATTTGAGTGGTTAATGAAGAATCCAATGGATAATTCTGTCGAAATTTTTAGAGGTTCAAAACCTTACAAGGGAGAACGAAATTTAGAAATTTTTGACTTAATCGAAAAAGGAAGCTCAATCTCTAAAGGAGAAATTTTTGAATACTTTACTCAATTGATAGGCTAAGGAATCGAAGTGTATCTGAAGTTACTTATTGATGAATAATTGTTGTGTTACTGATTTCTTCTAAAATTCCAACACCGGTTAAAACAACCTTCTTTTTTGCATAATTAAAAATAATAATTTTTAAGTTTGTGATTATGATCGATAAAAAACTATTGCACTATTTTGAAGGCTATTTAACAGACAAAAGAAAAAATTTATTTAAAAGAATTCTAGAAAATAGAACCAATCATTTTACCGTTGTTTTAGAAGATATTTTTCAACCTCATAATACCAGTGCAGTTCTAAGAACGTGTGATATTTTTGGTATTCAACAAGTTCATACTATCGAAAATAAATACACCAATAAGATTTCTAGACATGTTGCAAAAGGTTCACAAAAATGGGTCACTGCTAAACGGTATAAATCCGATGGAAATAATACAATGATATGTTTTAACAACTTGCGCGAAAAAGGGTATCAAATTATTGCTACATCACCTCATAACAATTCTTGTTTTTTAAAAGATTTTGATATATCCAAAAAAACAGCATTTGTATTTGGTGTGGAATCGGAGGGAGTTTCAGATTATGTTAAGGAGCAAGCAGATGGTTTTTTAAAAATTCCAATGGTAGGGTTTACTGAAAGTTTAAATATTTCTGTTGCAGCTGCAATTATTTTACAGGAGGTAACAACGAAGTTGAGAAGTTCAAAGATTAATTGGCAATTATCTGAGGAAGAAAAAAATATATTGTATTTCGAATGGGTAAAAAAAACAATAAAAAATGTTCATGAAATTGAAAAACACTATCATCAGAAATTAAAATAAACATCACTTTAAAGATGTGGTAACTTGCATCTCTAAAAAGAACAAGAGTTTATTTTTCTATTCTCAATTTACGATCACTTTTTCTACAGTGGCTGTTGAATCGCAACGAGTTATAATCAAACTTATCTTTTCTAATTCTTTGTTACCTGTAATATAATATTCTGCACAAGGCTTCTGTCTTGGTTTACTTTGACCGAAATTAACATCACCCTCATGTAAAATTTTTTCGATTTTCAAAGTATCTATATTATACTGCAGCATGGCATTTTTTGCAATTTCAGCATAAATTCTTTTTCGAATTCTAATCGTTTTAAGTGTTCTAGCATCCATTCCGTAATCGAAAGTAGCATTTTTCTTTTGCCAAAAAAAATACACTCCTATGGCACTTATAAATACACCCAACAAATAATAAAGAATTCTTTTAATCAGCATTGTATAAATTTGAGCTGCAAAGATAATTTATTGTATTTAAAGTATATTACAAAATCAATAAATTAATATCTCTGTAGGGCAAATCAAACCAGTCTGCAACTGTTTTATTGGTGAGAATCCCATGATAAAAGTACATACCATTTCGTAAACTTTTATTGAAACGTACTGCGTTTTCAAAACCGCCTTCTTCAGCGATATTTAACAAATAAGGTGTGAGAATATTACTTATTGATAATGAGGCAGTTCTAGCATATCGAGCGGGAATATTTGGTACACAATAATGTATGACACCGTGTTTTATGTAAGTTGGGGTTTTGTGAGTTGTTAAATTTGAAGTTTCAAAACAGCCGCCCCTATCTATACTAACATCAATAATTACTGCACCATCTTTCATGTTTTCCACCATTTCTTCACTAGCACAAATAGGAGACCTATTTTTACCTCGAATCGCTCCGATAGCAACATCTGCTCTCATCAACGCTTTAGCAATAGACTTAGGTTGAAGGGTAGAAGTGTATATGGGGGCATGTAATGATTGTTGAAGTTTTCTTAATTTACTAATTGAATTGTCAAAAACTTTAACTCTTGCTCCCAAACCTATGGCAGCTCTAGCTGCAAATTCCCCAACAGTTCCAGCACCAAAAATAACAATACTAGATGGTGGAACCCCTCCGATATTTCCTAATAACAAACCATTTCCAATATTTGTTCCACTCATTAATTCTGCTGCAATTATAATGGAAGCTGTCCCTGCAATTTCACTTAATGATTTTACAATTGGATAAGTTTCATGTTCGTCTTTTATGTAATCAAATGCGACAGCCGTAATTTGTTTGTTTGTTAAATAGTTAAAATATTCCTTGTCTTGAGTTTTTAACTGCAAAGAAGAAATCAGAATCGTTTTTGGATTCATATATTCAATTTCTTTTTTGGTTGGAGGAGCTACCTTTAAAACGATAGAACATTTAAAAGCCTCCTCAACATTAGAAGAAATTTTTGCCCCTGCCTCAGAATAATTCCGATCTGTATAATTTGCATGGTCACCCGCACCAGTCTCTATGACGATCCTATGTCCATGAGAACAGAGTGCAGCAACCGCATCTGGAGTTAAGCAAACCCTTTTTTCTCCCAAATAAGACTCTTTTGGCAAGCCTATAAAAAGCTCTCCTTTTTGTTTTATAATTTCTAACATTTCTTCCTGAGGAAATAACTCTTGTTTACTAAAAGGAGAAAATGAACTCATAACCTATTTATTTAATTTGAACATTGCGTTGTCCAGAGTCTAAAATTGATAAATGAATATGAACAACATCTAAAGGTAGTAAATTTTCTATATTATTTGGCCATTCAATAAAACACCAATAACTGGAATCGAAGTATTCTTCAATACCGATATCTAAGACTTCTTCTTCATTTTCTATTCTGTAAAAATCAAAATGAAATACCTTTGATTTTTTTGAAGTATTGTATTCATTTACCAATGAGAAAGTAGGAGAGGTGATCGGATCTACAACACCTAGTTGATTACACATTTCTTTAATAAGCGTTGTCTTTCCAACTCCCATTGGCCCATAAAAAAGGAGCTTTTTATTTTTTACTGATGAAATTATTTCAGAGGCAATAATCGGCAGACGATCTAAGGTGTAGTTTTTATTCATGTTACAAACATAAGAAACCTATTAGATTTGTGAAACCTGTAAAGTTGAATTTTAATATAATTACAAACTGATTAGCAGGACAAACCAATACTCTACTTAGGGCTGTATACAGCAAAAGGGATAATCATTTCCTCTAAAGAAATTCCTCCATGCTGATAGGTGTTTTTATAATAATTTACGTAGTGATTGTAATTGTTTGGATAGGCAAAAAACAAATCTTCTTTTGCAAATATAAATGCACTATTTATTGCAATGGATGGTAAAAAAATATCCTTAGGGTTTCTAACGGCATACACATCTTTTTGTTCATAGGATAAGCTCCTACCAGTCTTATAGCGAAGATTTGCACTAATATTTTTATCACCAATTACCTTTGTTGGATGCTTGCAATTAATCGTTCCATGATCTGTAGTAATGATTAATTTTTGTCCTAAGTTTTTTGCTTTTTGAATAATTTCTAATAAAGGAGAATTTTTAAACCAACTTAGTGTCAAGCTTCTGTAGGCTTTGTCATCTCCGGCTAATTCTTTTATCACTTCCATTTCTGTTTTGGAATGAGATAACATGTCAACAAAATTATACACAATAGCTGTCAAATCGTTGTGTTTTGTGTTGTTGTAATTTTCAGCCAATTCTTTACCGTTTTTAAGATTTGTGATTTTAAAGTACTCATATTTAATGTCTAATCCTAATCGACTAATTTGTGCTGATAAAAAATCACTTTCATGCATATTCTTTCCGCCATCATCAGAATCATTTTTCCAATAATTAGGATAACGTTTTTCCATTTCCGAGGGCATTAATCCAGAGAAAATAGCATTTCTTGCATATTGGGTTGCAGTTGGTAAAATAGAAAAGTAAGCGTGTTCAGTATCTTTTTTGTAATAATTACTGATAAATGGTTCTAAAATTTTATACTGATCATACCGTAAATTATCAATGATAATCCAAGAAACTCCTTGATCTTTACTCAATTCAGGAACGACATAATTTTTAAATAAAGTATGTGAGAAGGTCGGAGTATCATGAGCTGTAAAAAGGTTTTCATAATTATTTTTAATAAACTTAAAAAAATGTGTATTGGCCTCCTGTTTCTGACTTTCCAATATACTCAACATTCCCGGATCACTAATATTCTCGAGTTCTAGTTCCCAATGGACCAACTTTTTATAAAGATCTATCCAATCTTCATAAGAATTAACCATTGCTAAATCCATTGAAATTTTACGAAACTCTTGTTGGTAATTTGCGGTAGTTTTCTCTGAAACCAAACGTGTATTTTCTAAATTTTTCTTTAGACTTAACAAAATCTGGTTTGGATTTACTGGTTTAATTAAATAATCTACAATTTTAGAACCAATGGCCTGATCCATAATGGACTCTTCTTCACTCTTTGTGATCATGACTACAGGTATATTTGCTTGTTTTTGTTTGATCTCATTGAGTGTCTCAAGCCCAGTTATACCTGGCATGTTTTCATCCAAAAATATAATATCAAAAGGAGCTGCATCAATTAATTCGATTGCATCCGTACCATTTGTACAAGAAGTTACTTCATAATTTTTTTTTTCAAGAAAAAGAATATGAGGTTTTAATAATTCTATCTCATCATCAATCCATAAAATCTTAATACTTCTCATGTATTTATTTTTAGTTATTTGTTCAACGTTAAAAATAGGGATTTGTTATTCTTATTTACTTTTAAAAATAATAAATTATTGCCAAAAAAAATTAATGGTTGTATTTTGCCACAGAATACTAAAAAAATTCCCTTGAATAAAAAAAATCCGAATAAATTAAAAATTCTCAATGACCCTATCTATGGGTTTATCCAAATACCCAATACATTAATTTTTGACATCATAGAGCATCCTTATTTTCAACGCCTGAGAAGAATTACACAAATGGGATTTACCAACTTGGTCTATCCAGGTGCAAATCATACACGTTTTCATCATGCAATAGGATGTATTCATTTGATGCAAAAAGCAATTAGAGTTTTAAGATTTAAACAAATAGTTATTTCAGAAGATGAAGAAAACGCACTCTATATCGCTATTTTATTACATGATATTGGTCATGGTGCTTTTTCTCATGCCCTAGAACACAGTATCGTTGATGGAATTTGTCATGAAGAAATTTCTTTAAAATTTATGAAAAAGCTAAACATAGAATTTGAAGGGAAGTTGACACTAGCTATAGAAATATTTGAAGGTAAATATCCTCGTAAATTTTTGTACCAATTAATTTCAAGTCAATTAGATATAGATAGATTAGATTATTTAAAAAGAGACAGTTTTTATACTGGTGTGACCGAAGGCAATATTTCATCAGATAGATTAATTGCCATGATGAATGTAAAAGATGATGCTTTGGTTATTGAAGAAAAAGGAATTTACTCTGTAGAAAAGTTCTTAATTGCCAGAAGATTAATGTATTGGCAAGTATATCTTCATAAGACAGGATTGGTCGCTGAAAACATGTTAGTTAAGGTTTTAAAGAGAGCCAAAGAATTAGCTGGACAAGGTACATTATTACATGCAAGTGCTCCTTTGAAGTATTTTTTATACAATCAAATATCTGTAGCTAATTTTAATAATGAAACCCTAGATATGTTCTCAAAATTAGATGATTATGATATATTATCAGCAATCAAAGAATGGACAAATCATAAAGATAGAGTACTTTCCAAACTGTCAAAAATGATTATCGACAGAAAATTACTTCGAATTGAGATTCAACAAAATAAATTTGATGAAATGGCTTTTGATAATAAAATGGCTTTCATTTGTAAGCAATATCAAATTTCTAAAAAGGAAGCTGAATTTTTTGTTTTTCAAAATAGCATTAAAAACCAAGCATACCAGAAAGACAAACCCATTTATATTCTTAATAAGAAGGGAGAACTAAAAGATATAGCTGATGCTTCAGATCAATTAAACCTTCAAGCCTTAACAAATCCTGTTGTAAAACATTTTATTTGCTATCCAAAGTAGTATGAGATTAGCCAAATCACTATAAATTTTATATTTTTGCAAGTAATGAAATTCACAGCACAACAAATAGCAGATATATTAGAGGGAGATATTGTAGGGAATCCGGAAGAGGAAGTTTTTAAAATATCTAAGATTGAAGAAGGTGAAAAAGGTTCTTTAACATTTTTATCGAATCCGAAGTATAATTCATTTTTAAATACGACAAATGCCTCTATAATCATAGTTGATAAGAATTTTCAGCTCGAAAAAAAACCCACAACTACACTGATTAAAGTTGATAATGCACACAAAGCATTTTCAAGTATATTAGGATTTTATAATGAAGTAAAAAATAATAAAATAGGGAGGGAAGTTCCACATTTTATCTCAGACTCAGCAAAAATTGGTGAAGATGAATACATTGGTGCATTTTCTTACATTGGAAAGAATGTTACAATCGGTAAAAATGTTAAAATTTATCCGAATTCTTATATTGGAGATAATTCATCGATAGGTGATCATTGTACTATTTTTTCTGGAGTAAAAATTTATTCAGAAACCATCATAGGAAACCATTGTAAGATTCATTCTGGCACCACCATTGGATCTGACGGATTTGGATTTACACCGGATGAAAATGGCACCTACACAGCAATTCCTCAAATTGGTAACGTAATCATAGAAGATCATGTAGACATTGGATCGTCCTGTACAATAGACAGAGCAACAATGGGTTCTACCATCATAAGAAAAGGGGTAAAACTAGACAATCAAATACAAGTAGCACACAATGTTGAAATTGGAAAAAATACTGTTATTGCAGCGCAAACAGGTATTGCAGGTTCAACTAAAGTAGGTGAAAATTGTATGATTGGAGGTCAAGTAGGAATTTCTGGACATCTCACTTTAGGAGATAATTTAAAAATTCAAGCGCAATCAGGAGTTACGAAAAGCTTACAAAGTAATATGACATTCCAAGGAACCCCTGCTTTTGCTTTCTCAAAATTTAACAAAAGTTACATACACTTTAAAAATTTACCAAAAATAATATCAAAGATTGATATGATAGAAAAAGAGTTAAATGCTCAAAAATCAGAATAAAAATGAGTAGAAATCAAAAAACAATTGAAAAAGAAATAAGTTTATCTGGTGTTGGAATTCATACAGGTAGTACGGTAAATATGACTATTAAACCTGCGCCTGTAGGGCACGGATTTGCATTTTGCAGAGTAGATCTTCAGGGGTCTCCGATCATAGCTGCTAAAGCAGAATATGTCGTAAATACACAAAGAGGAACAAATCTTGAGAAAAACGGAGTACAGATTCAAACTTCAGAACATATTTTGGCTGCTGCTGTAGGCCTAGATATTGACAACTTATTGATAGAGCTTGATGCATCTGAACCACCAATCATGGACGGTTCCTCAAAGTATTTTGTAGAGGCTTTGGAAAAAGCTGGAATTAAAGAACAAGATGCTGAAATAGATGAATACATCGTTAAAGAAATTATAACCTATAAAGACGAAACGACTGGTAGTGAAATTATTTTAATGCCTGCGGATGAATACCAAGTTACAACCATGGTTGATTTTGGTACAAAGATATTAGGGACTCAAAATGCTAATTTAAGTAAGATCTCGGATTTTAAAGAAGAAATAGCTGCAGCAAGAACTTTTAGCTTTTTACATGAAATAGAGACGCTTTTAGAAAATAATTTGATCAAAGGTGGAGATTTAAATAATGCCATTGTATATGTTGATAAAGAATTATCTGAGCCCACAATGGAAAAGCTTAAAAAAGCCTTTAATAAAGATGATATTACCATCAAACCAAACGGTATTTTAGACAATCTCACTTTACATTGGGCTAACGAAGCAGCAAGACATAAATTATTGGATGTAATTGGCGATTTAGCTCTAGTAGGAATTAGAATTAAAGGAAAAGTAATTGCAAACAAACCAGGACACATGATCAATACGCAGTTTGCGAAAAAACTAGCGAAAATCATTAAACTGGAAAAAAGAAATAATGTTCCTAAATATGATTTAGACGCAACTCCATTAATGGATATTCACCAGATAATGGATGTTTTACCTCATAGACCACCATTTTTATTAATTGATCGAATTCTAGAACTTTCCGATAAACATGTGGTAGGGATGAAAAATGTAACCATGAATGAAAACTTTTTTGTTGGTCATTTTCCTGGTACTCCAGTAATGCCTGGAGTTCTTCAAGTAGAATCAATGGCACAATGTGGTGGGATTTTAGTTTTAAGTACCGTTCCAGATCCAGAAAACTATCTGACTTATTTTATGAAGATGGATAATGTAAAGTTCAAACAAAAAGTATTACCTGGAGATACTGTCATCTTTAAATGTGAATTGATTACCCCTATTAGACGCGGAATTTGTCATATGCAAGCCTACGCTTATGCCAATGGTAAATTAGTAGCAGAAGCTGAATTAATGGCACAAATATCTAAAATAAAATAACGATGAATCAACCTTTGGCTTATGTACATCCTCAAGCAAAAATAGCTAGAAATGTTGTTATAGAACCTTTTACAACTATTCATAACAATGTTACCATTGGCTCGGGAACATGGATTGGTTCTAATGTGACTATTATGGAAGGCGCAAGAATAGGGAAGAATTGTAGAATCTTTCCAGGTTCAGTAATCTCTGCCATCCCTCAAGATTTAAAATTTAACGATGAAGAAACTACCGTTAAAATTGGAGACAATGTGACCATCAGAGAATGTGTCACTATCAATAGAGGAACCACAGATAGAATGATCACTAAAATTGGAAACAATTGTTTAATCATGGCCTATTGTCATATTGCTCACGATTGTTTAGTGGGTGATAATTGTATTTTCTCTAACAATACCACCCTAGCAGGACACGTTACCATAGGAAGTAATGTTGTTATTGCAGGTATGGTAGCAGTTCATCAATTTGCATCTGTCGGTAATCACGCATTTGTTACAGGAGGATCTCTTGTAAGAAAAGACGTTCCACCTTATGTCAAATCAGCAAGAGAACCCTTATCCTATGTAGGTATCAATTCCGTAGGATTAAGACGAAGAGGATTTACTACAGAAAAGATTCGAGAAATTCAGGATATATACAGAATATTATTCCAAAAGAATTATAATAATACCCAAGCCATTAATATTATAGAGGCTGAAATGGAAGCAACTCCAGAACGTGATGAAATCATTCAATTTATTAAAGATTCACATAGGGGGATTATGAAAGGATATTATAAAGCTAATTAAAAAACAAAATGGCAACAACATCAGATATTAGAAACGGATTGTGTATTAAGTATAATAATGACATCTACAAAATAGTAGAGTTTTTACATGTAAAACCGGGAAAAGGTCCTGCTTTTGTGAGAACAAAACTAAAAAGTGTTACAAACGGAAAAGTGGTGGATAATACTTTTCCTGCAGGAAGAAAAATTGAAGATATTCGCGTTGAGACTCAGAAATTTCAATACCTATATAATGAAGGAGAAACTTATCATTTTATGAATGAAAAAGACTACACTCAAATTCAATTACAAAAAAACACTTTAGATGCTCCACAACTAATGAAAGAAGGAGAAGTCGTAACGATTATAATCAATTCTGAGGATGATATGCCTTTATCTGTAGATCTTCCTGCAAGCGTTATTTTAGAAGTTACCCATACAGAGCCAGGAGTAAAAGGGAATACGGCTACCAATGCTACAAAACCAGCAATTGTAGAAAGTGGGGCGACAGTAAATGTTCCTTTATTTATTAATGAAGGAGATAAAATAAAAGTTGAAACTACAAAAGGAACCTATCAAGAAAGAATAAAAGAATAAAAAAATGCTAAAAATGAAAAAAGAAAATGAAAAAAGAATTAAAAAAAATCAATGCAACTGAAAAAGAATATTGGAATGAAGGAAAATTAGAAAGAAGCAAGATCAAAAAATTAAGAAGACATGCTTTTTATTATTCCTACAAAAGAGAAAAAATAATATTAGATCAACTACTAAAAGACTTTAATGGTCAAAAAGTTTTAGAGATTGGCTCTTACAGCTGGGCTGCTTGGTTCAATGAAGACACAAAACCAAAAAGTTTGACTTGTATTAATATTTCTGAGAAGGAGTTGGAAAAAGGAAAACAACTAGGTGTTGAAAAAGATTTTCATATCAATCACCTTTTAATGGATGCAAATAATCTTACTTTTGAAGATAATTCTTTTGATATTGTTTTTGGTGGAGCAATTTTACATCACCTTGACATTGAAAAAACAATACATCATATTCACAGAGTATTAAAACCAGGAGGTAAAATCGTTTTTCTAGAGCCATTAAACATGAATCCTTTATATAAGATATATAGAAAATTGAATCCTAAAGAAAGAACACCAGATGAACATGCACTAGTATCTTCTGATTTTAAAATTATCAAAGAAAAATTTACTTTCGATCATTATTTTTTTGATTTTTTTACCGTTTTATTTGGTTTTATTTCTTTAAAAATATTTGGAGATAAGAAATATGATAATTGGATTAATAAAATAGGATTTAATATAGATGTTTTCTTATCTAAAATCCCTTATTTACATCCACTTTTTGCAAGAGTTATTATTTACGGTAATAAAAAATAAAATCCATGAAATTTAAAAAATCGCATACACTTGAACAGATAGCATCTCTACTTGGAGCAGAGTATGTAGGTGATCGGGAGTTTGAGATTTTAGGAATCAATGAAATACATGTAGTTGAAAAAGGAGATATTGTTTTTGTAGATCATCCAAAATATTACGAAAAGGCATTGAATTCTGCTGCAACAACTATCTTGATCAATAAAAAGGTAGCCTGTCCAGATGGAAAATCACTATTAATTTCTGATGATCCTTTTCGAGATTTTAATAAAATAACGACACATTTTAACCCTTTTATTTCCTCTAATGTAAGTATTTCAGAATCTGCCATTATTGGTAAAAACACGATTATTCAACCAAATGTTTTTATTGGAAATAATGTTGAAATAGGTGATCATTGTGTGATTCACCCCAATGTTACGATCTATGACAATTCAGTGATCGGAGATCAGGTAACAATTCATGCAAATACAGTCTTGGGAGCTGATGCTTTTTATTATAAAAATAGACCGGAAGGATTTGATAAATTAATATCCGGCGGTAGAGTAGTGCTGAAGAATAATGTAGATTTGGGTGCCTCTTGTACTATAGACAGAGGTGTTACTGGAGATACTACCATTGGGAAAGGAACAAAAATTGACAATCAAGTTCATGTTGGACATGATACTATTATTGGTGAAAAATGTTTAATTGCCTCACAAACAGGTATTGCAGGTTGTGTTATAATTGAGGATGAGGTAACCATATGGGGTCAAGTGGGGACAAATAGTGGAATTACTATAGGAAAAGGAGCTGTTATTCTAGGGCAGACCGGTGTTACAAAATCTGTTGCTGGAGGAAAAAGTTATTTTGGAACACCGATATCGGAGTCCAGAGAAAAATTAAAAGAAATCGCAGAGATAAAACGTTTCTTAAAAGATAGAAAGAATTCCTAAAATTCTTTTTTAGAAAGAATCAATAAACTATTTTTGCGATGCAAAATAAAATATCAAACCAATGAGTGTTTTAGTAGATAAAAATTCAAAAATTATTGTTCAAGGATTTACAGGTAGTGAAGGGACATTTCACGCTGGTCAAATGATTGATTACGGAACGAATGTTGTAGGAGGTGTAACCCCAGGAAAAGGAGGTCAAGAGCATCTTGGTAAGCCGGTTTTCAATACGGTTTTAGAGTCTGTAGAAAAAGTAGGAGCAGATACTTCAATTATTTTTGTACCGCCCGCATTTGCAGCAGATGCAATTATGGAATCTGCTGATGCAGGAATTAAAGTAATTATTTGTATTACTGAGGGAATTCCTACTGCTGATATGGTAAAAGTGAAAGCATACATCGATGGTAAAGACTGTACATTAGTTGGTCCTAACTGTCCGGGAGTAATTACACCAGATGAAGCTAAAGTTGGAATTATGCCAGGGTTTATCTTTAAAAAAGGAAAAGTTGGTATTGTTTCCAAGTCTGGAACATTAACTTATGAAGCTGCTGATCAAGTAGTTAAGCAAGGATATGGGATTACTACTGCGATAGGTATTGGTGGAGATCCTATCATAGGGACAACCACAAAAGAAGCTGTTGAACTATTAATGAATGATGCAGAAACTAAAGCAATTGTTATGATTGGTGAAATTGGTGGAAATCTAGAAGCAGAAGCAGCTCAATGGATTAAAGCAGATGGAAATAGAAAACCAGTTGTTGGTTTTATTGCTGGCCAAACAGCACCTGCAGGAAGAACCATGGGGCATGCTGGAGCTATTGTCGGTGGAGCTGATGACACTGCACAAGCAAAAATGAAAATTTTAGCAGAAAATGGTGTTCATGTTGTAAGTTCACCTGCTAAGATTGGTGAAATGATTGCTGAAGTACTACAATAAATAACACTACATCTATTTATACAAATTCAACATTTTTATAAATTTAAACTCGTAAGACAAAATTGTATTACGAGTTTTTTTATTTTACTATATTTGCCGCGTTAAAAAACAACCAAATAATATGAAATTATTAGAAAATAAATTAGCAATTATCACCGGTGCTACCAGAGGTATTGGACGTGGAATTGCTATTGAATATGCTAAACAAGGAGCCAATATTGCTTTTACCTTCAGTTCTTCTGTAGATGCAGCAACTGCCTTAGAAAAAGAATTGACAGATATCGGGGTAAAAGCCAAAGGATATCAATCAAATGCAGCTGATTTTGAGGCTGCTCAAGAACTAGCAAAAGAGGTTTTAAAAGAATTTGGATCTATTGACATTCTAGTTAACAATGCAGGAATTACAAAAGATAATTTATTAATGCGTATTACTGAAGAAGATTTTGATAAGGTAATAGAAGTAAATTTAAAATCGGTATTTAATTTAACCAAAGCAGTGATTCGTCCTATGATGAAACAACGCTCAGGTTCTATTATAAATATGAGTTCTGTAGTGGGATTAAAAGGGAATGCTGGTCAGAGTAATTATGCAGCTTCAAAAGCAGGTATTGTAGGATTTTCGAAATCTGTCGCTTTAGAACTAGGCTCAAGAAATATTAGAAGTAATGTCGTCGCTCCGGGTTTTATAGAAACTGAAATGACTGCCAAACTAGATGAAGCAACCGTTCAAAGTTGGAGAGATGGAATTCCTCTAAAAAGAGGAGGACAACCCATAGATATTGCAAATGCTTGTGTATTTTTAGGTTCTGATATGAGTTCTTATATTACAGGTCAAACTTTATCTGTAGACGGAGGAATGCTCACATAGTTTTTCATAAATATGATATAAGCTTCAATAGATAGTACTATTGAAGCTTTTTTTATGGATTTTAAATTAAAAATGGTCTAGTAAAAAGAGCTCATCAGTTCATGTAAAATGAATATTTATAATGATCTTTATAAACACTAATTATTTTTATAGAGTGCCAGTTGCTTCTTCATTATTGGCTTGAATAAAAATGGAAAATAGGACAATGCTAGCATTGCAGGATACCCATAGGGCAGGTTAGGGCTGTGTTCTTTTGATTCTAATAAGTGATATGGTTTTGCTCCCATGTGATGGTGGTCTGAATGTCTTGTGAGTTCGAAAAGCAGCACTCTTCCTATCATATGATCAGAATTCCAAGAATGTTTTGGTTGCACACGTTCATATCTACCATTTTCTTTAATTTTTCTTCGTAATCCATAATGTGCAAAATAGTTTTGTGCCTCCAATATGGAAATTCCATGAACGCTTGAAATAAAATAGAGTACCATTATATACACACCAAAAAAATAATAAATTCCAAAAAGAAAAAGCATTGGGAATAGTGTATACAAAATCATTGGATTGAAGAGTGTATTTTTCCCTTCAGCTTTCAAGCGTTGTGCCTCTAACTTCCAAGTTTTAAAATAACCACCTATTTGAGATCGGAATGCAAAAAAATAAAAAATGTCACCTTCTTTTGCAGAGGTAAAATCTGCTGGAGTACCAACATCTCTATGATGTCCACCGTTATGATAAGGAATAAAGTGATTTTGAAGAGCAGTTAAGAGCATTGTATGTGCTAAAATTCTCTTTATAAAATCATTTGTTTTGTGACCTAATTCGTGACCAATATTAATTCCGTTTACACCAAGAATAGTTCCCATCATTAAAACACAAGCAATGACATCTGAAAAAGGCAGTGCGGTATTCGAGACCGTGATTAAAAACTGATAGATCACGAAAAGATGAAGTGGCACAGAAAAGTAGAGTACGAAATCAAAAAAAACATCTTTTTTTGCGAGCTCTTTCTCAATTTCGTTTAAATTATAGGTGTTTTTTGGAAGAATTTGCTCTAAAATAGGAACAAAAACATACAAAGCAACTAAACCAAAATAAGCAAAAATACCCGTAGTATTGAATGTAAGCAGGCCTAGAAGTGGGATAATAAAAGCGGCAAAGTATTTAAATTTTGACATAAATTATGAAATTAAGTAGCACAAACAATCGTTTTATTTTCTCACTAAGTTAAGTGATTTTTTTGACTTGTTAATTTAGAACCTTTTAGATAATAAATTAATTGTATTGAATATGTTGTGTGTTATCAATTTTAAGCAAAATGATCTGATAAAGGTGTTGATTTAATGTATGGTTATATTTTTTATGTTTTTTAATTTAATGCCCTATTTTTAAAAAAATCTTAATTCATAAAAACAATGAAAAAAATTACTTATCTGTTTTTGATTTCTTCCTTCTTTGGATATTCTCAATCTTTACCAATTAATTTTGATGAATCTTCAGACCCAGCATACTATTTTACCTGTTACGATTGTGATTTTAGCTTAACAACAGACCCAGAAGATGTAACAAATAAAGTTGGGCGACTTACAAGTTATGATTATGCAGAATTTGGCTCCGCTCAAACTATTGATTTGGACCAATATGTCGACTTATCAAATAACAACAATAATACTATTACTTTTAGAATAAAACCATTGAATGGAACAGGAAGCGGAAAACACATGTTGAAATTTTCAGGAGGAAGTACTCCTTTTGGTGTTGAAGTTAGATTTAACACTACAGGAACAGATTGGCAGACCATTACTGCGAATTTTGGTTCAGGGTTTAGAAATTACCGTAATCTTATAATTTTTCCAGATTTTCAAAGCTTGAAAACCGATGTATACCTTATTGATGATATTCAAGGGGCTAGCAATATTGCGCCAAGACCAAGACCTTCAAAAGATGCACCTATTCCTTCAATCCCTGCTGAAAAAGTAAAAGGTATTTATGGAGAAACCTATACAAACATTCAATATCTCTATAATTTTTCTGAATCATTTAAAGAAGTTGACATAGAAAATAAGGGAAATAAAGCGCTAGAAATAGACTTAGGATATTACGGAGCTGGATTTAAAAATACAGATGTTTCAGAAGACACATATGTTCATTTTAACTATTGGACAAATGATGCAACCAAATTTGCTTTACGTATTAACTCAGAATCACCATTAACCAATGACAAACAATATGTATTAGGTTCAGGAGGAAGAGAACAAATAATCAAAAATACTTGGACTAGTGTATTTATTCCCCTGTCGTATTATAGCTCTAGAGGTGTAAATCTAAAAGATGTATTCCAGTATAACTTTGTTGATGCAGGGGGAGTGGGTACGGTTTTTATCGATAATATATACTTTACCAGTGAGAGTAATTTAAGTGTTAACGATGCCTCTATTTCTAATTTTGAAGTTTTTCCTAATCCAACCAGTTCTAGTTGGAACATCAAAACCCAGAGTCAAATAATTTCATCAGTCAAATTATACAATGTATTAGGAAAAAAAATAATGACCATATCTCCTAATAGAAATGCTGTGAGGATTGAAAGTAATAACTTAAAATCTGGATTATACTTTGCACAAATTACAACGTCATCAGGAAGTGTAAATTCTATCAAACTTTTAAAAAAATAGTAAATAGTTTTATTGATCAGTACTTGATCATAATATATTTCGTACACAAGTCTTTTTTATTAACTATTATGAATTAATTCAAAAACTATTTCCAAATATCCTTTCCAAAATTCGTTAATACAACTTAGTTGCATTAACGAATTTTTAGTTACATTTGTAACTAAATTTAATGATAAAGATAAATCATAAAAACTAGTAGTAGTTGTCAAATAAGCATAAATAATGTGCTAATGAAAAATAAAAAACAAATTGAAATAATAGGGGATAGTCATTTTTCTACAAGTATAAAAACTCCCTTAAGATCGGATGCATTTGAAAGATCTGATGATGAAAAAATAAAAAATATATCCTATCATTTTGAAAAAATCATGGAAGAAATCGGTTTGGATTTATCAGATGACAGCTTATCAGGTACCCCTTTCCGAGTTGCTAAAATGTATGTAAAAGAGCTCTTTTATGGTTTAAATCCCTCCAATAAGCCAAAAATTTCAACATTCGAAAATAAATATGGCTATAAAAAAATGTTAGTAGAACAAAATATCACCATAGATTCTGCATGCGAACACCATTTTTTACCAATAATTGGATTTGCCAATGTAGCATACATTCCTAAAAGTAAGGTCATTGGTCTTTCAAAAATTAATCGTTTAGTAGATTATTACGCTCGCCGTCCTCAAGTTCAAGAAAGACTTGTTCTTCAAATTCTAAACGATTTACAAGAGATATTAGAAACAAAGGATGTAATCGTTTCGGTAACAGCAAAACATCTTTGTGTTTCTTCTAGAGGGATAAAAGATCAAAGTAGCTATACGACAACATTAGAATATGGAGGCTCTTTTTCAGAAACTGCAGTTCGTAACGAATTCTTAAAAATAATAACACAACAAAAAGTATAAATCTCTAGAAATTAAAGGACTAGACAACCATAGTGTAATAAGTATTCGAACATCGTGAAATACAACAGAAGAGCATTCATCAAATTTTTAGGTAAAGCAAGTTTAGGCTCCTTATTCATTCCACCTTTTCTTGTGAATTGTAGTAGCAACAGCAGTTCAATTGTTTCCAAAAATTTATCAGATAAAACGCTTGAAAGACTAAAAAAATTAACATTAGAAAATTTAATTGCTTCAGATACAGACGATCTGCTTCTCTCAAATGGACTAAATTATCATACCATTATAAAATGGGGTGATGCCATTAGCGATCACGATACGTTTGGTTTTAATAATGATTTTACATGTTTTATACCACTCAATGAAAATAATTCAAAAGATGGGTTATTATGGGTAAATCACGAATATGTAAATCCACTTTTTGTTTCTGATTTTAATTACAGAGAGTATGAAAATCCACAGCAACACAGAACCAAAGAGCAGGTTGATAAGGAAATGTATAACGTTGGTGGGACTATTGTAAGAATTAGAGAAGAGAACGGACAATGGAAAGTTGTTAAAAATGATCCATACAACCGACGTATCACAGCACGAACACCCATGAAATTAAACTGGGATACTCCTATAAAAGGAAAAACTTCGGTAATCGGAACTCATAGCAATTGTTCTGGAGGTATCACACCTTGGAAAACTTTTCTTACCTGTGAAGAAAACTACGATAACTTTTTCGGAGAAACTGAATATGATGAAAACAACAGAGAAATTCACAGACCAAGTACAGAAAATTGGGAAAATTTCTACAAATATCCACCAGAACATTATGGGTGGGTAGTAGAGGTGGACCCAAAAGACGGAACTGCTCAAAAACATATTGCTTTAGGAAGATTTGCCCACGAATGTTGTACCTTATATGAATTAGAGGACAAACGTGTGGTTGCTTATTCAGGTGACGATAAAGACAATGAACATTTATATAAATTTATTTCATCCAAACCTCAATCGCTAAAGGAGGGAACCTTGTATGTAGCTGACACCAAAGAAGGTAAATGGATTCCTTTAGATTGGAAAAAACAACCTATTTTACAAAAAAAATTTAAAAATCAGACCGAAGTACTAATCAGAGCCAGAGAAGCTTCAAAATTAGTAGGTGCAACCGAATTAAACCGTCCAGAGGACATTGAGATTGATCCCATCACGGGAAATATATTTGTTTCGTTAACAAATAACAAAAGTAAAAATGATTTTCACGGATCTATTTTAAAAATAGAAGAAACAAATGGAGCTTTCGATTCTTTAACTTTTAAAGCTGCTACTTTCAAAGCGGGGGGTAAAGAAAGTGGTTTTTCTTGTCCTGACAATTTAGCCTTTGACTTGTCAGGAAATCTATGGATAACTTCGGATATTTCTGGAAGTGATATGAATAGAGATGACAATCTCTATCGTCCATTTAAAAACAATAGCCTATTTGTGATCCCAAGATACGGACAAGATTCAGGAAAAGTTATTCGAGTAGCTTCAGCACCCAAAGATGCTGAACTCACAGGACCTTGGTTTTCACCAGATGGAAAAACATTGTTTTTAAGTGTGCAGCACCCTGGAGAGCAAACACGAGACAAAAATAATCCTACAAGTAAATGGCCTTTTGACAAAGATGGTATCCCTAAACCTGCAGTTGTTGCAATTTCAGGTGATTTAATCGAAAAGATGAATCATTTAAACCAAATTGAAGTATAACTCTTATTCATATAAAAAGTAAAATGAAAAAACTACCAGTAACTGTATTAAGTGGCTTTTTAGGAGCTGGAAAAACTACCTTATTAAACCACGTACTTCACAATAAAGAGGGCTTAAAAGTAGCTGTGATTGTGAATGATATGAGTGAAGTAAATATAGACGCTCAATTCATTGAAAATGAAAATACGCTTTCCAGAACTGAAGAGAAATTAGTAGAAATGTCCAATGGTTGTATTTGTTGTACACTTCGTGAAGATTTAATGATTGAAGTAGAAAAGTTAGCATCTCAAAATAAATTTGATTATTTATTAATTGAAAGTACAGGGATCAGCGAGCCAATTCCTGTAGCCCAAACTTTTACTTTTGAAAGTGAAGATGGTAAGATAGATTTGAGTCGTTATAGTTATATAGATACGATGGTAACTGTAGTTGATGCCTTTAACTTCTTAAAAGATTTTTCCAGTTCAGATTATTTAACAACTAGAGAACTTACCAATATTGAAGGTGATAATAGAACCATTGTAAATTTGTTGACTGATCAGATTGAGTTTGCCAATGTAATCATCATCAATAAAATAGATTTAGTTTCTGAAGATCAATTAGAAGAACTTCGCGCTATTATTCAAAAGCTAAATCCTGAAGCGAGTATCATTATAACAGAAAAATCTAAGGTTGTTTTAGAAAGTGTATTAAACACAGGTTTGTTTGATTATGAAAAAGCCGAAGCTTCAGCCGGATGGCTCAAAGAATTAGAAAATGAACATCTTCCTGAAACCGAAGAATATGGAATAGGTTCCTTTGTTTTTAGAAGTAAAAAACCATTTCATCCAGAACGTTTTTTAAACTATTTGAATGAACGTTTTCCTCAAAATATCATCAGGAGCAAGGGGTTATTTTGGTTGGCATCAAGATCTAATCAAGCATTGTTGTGGAGTTCTGCTGGTGGCTCTTGTAAAGCAGATAATGCGGGTGTTTGGTGGGCATCTATGCCTTTTTCTCAACGAATTAATAATGCTTCATTTATGGATAATAAAAATCAAATTGAATCAGATTGGGATGCGCTATTTGGTGATAGAAAAATAGAATTGGTTTTTATTGGACAACATTTAGATAAAGAAGGAATGATCGCTGAATTGGAAGATTGTATTCTCACAGAGGTTGAAATTGAAAAATGGAAAAAACAATTATTTCCAGAACAAGATCGATGGCCAATAGCCATATAATGTCAGAAAAGGATTATATAATAAAGCTTACAAACAAATTATTATAAGGGATACATTTAGGACATTTTACATAATATTTATCTCCTCTAGTAAAAGCTTTTTATCCTTCATTATTCTTTTTTTTTGAACAAAAAAAAAGGAAAGGTATCATTTGGTAATATAAGGCAAATTATAATTAAAATATATTTTTTTATGGTTGTGATATATATTTTTTAATCTTAAATTAGCATTAATATAATACTTTATCATGATAGAACACCTTACCAATAAATTGCTCAAAACTAATTTAGAAGATCCTGATTTGTTATTGGGAACTGAAATTTATAAACCCAATAAAATTCTTCCGGAGGCTAATGTTATTAAAATAGGAGGGCAAAGTTTTATGGATAGAGGAAGAAAAGCCGTATTCCCTATAATTCAAGAGATAAAAGAAAATTTATCCACTCATAAAATGATCATTGGAACAGGAGCAGGGACCCGTGCTAGACACGCATACAGTGTAGGTGTAGACATGGGAATGCCAACGGGTGTTCTTGGACTTTTAGGAACCTTTGTTAGTATTCAAAATGCCAAAATGATCCATTATTTATTGGCTGATTATGGAATTCCTTACATAGAACCAGGCGGATTTTCTCAATTACCATTATATTTAAAAGAACGAAACGCAGCAATATTTTTCGGAATGCCTCCATATACATATTGGCAAAGAAATCCTGAAATTGGAAAAATACCACCATATCGAACAGATACTGGATGTTATTTGATTAGTGAAACTTATGGTACAAAAAACATGATTTATATAAAGGACGAAAAAGGACTTTATACGAATGACCCCAAGAAAGACAAAAATGCTACTTTTATTCCTAAAATAACTGCTAGCGAATTAATAGAAAGAGATTTAGATGATGTTGTAGTTGAAAGAGCTGTCATTGAAATGATGATGAGTGCTAAAAATGGACGACAAATTCAAATTATAAATGGAATGGAAAAAGGAAATTTAACAAAAGCGTTAAATGGGGAACATGTGGGTACAATTATAACTTCAAATTAAAATGGAAAACAAACATCATAATCATATTGACTCTCTATACATGCGAGAGAGTTTACTAGATAAAAACGTAATGGCATTAGGAGAGGATTCTCCAACTTTTAAAATGTTACCCTATGTGCACATTGTCAAAATAGGAGCTAGTTCCTTTATTGATAAAGGAAGGGAAGCTACGTACCCAGTTGTAGATAAAATGCGTGAGATTTTAAAGAAAGAAAAACTAGTTATAAGTACCGGTGGTGGAGCAAGAAGCAAGCACTTATTTTCTGTAGGTTTAGACTTGGGGATGCCAACTGGTGTTTTAGCACAACTAGCTGGTGAAGATGCTTTGGGGAATGCACATATATTAGGAACTTTATTGTCCCCAGAAGGTGTAATTGCTATTCCACCAGAATCGATAGGTCATCTATTGCCGCTATTCTTACAAGCAGCTCCTGGAGTAATTTATGCTGGGATGCCTCCGTATTCTATTTGGGAACATCCATCTAAAAAAGGAAATATCCCTTCTCATCGTACAGATGCGGGTGCTATAATTTTAGCAGAAACATTTGGATTTAAAACAGTAACCTTAGTGAAAGATGTTGATGGTTTATATGATAAAGACCCTAAAGAATTTAAAGACGCAAGGTTTATTGATAAAATTAATATCAATGAATTAGAGAAAATGAATCTAAAAACGCTACCATTTAATAGAATTGTCATAGATATTCTAAAGAATAATAGAAGTTGTACTCACTTTCAAGTAGTGAACGGAAATAACCCAGATTTGATTGAAGATTCTATAAACGGAAAACATGTGGGTACTATAATCCATAATGACCTTTATGAGGGTTAGTCTCAATAACATAAAATTCAAATACCCTAAAGAGGAAGTTCTCTTTAAAGATTTTAATCTATCAATACAAAAAAATCAAATTACCTGTCTTTTAGGTCCAAATGGAAGTGGGAAAAGTACCTTATTAAAATTAATCCTTGGAGCAGTTACTGAGGCTAAAGGAAATATACTTTTTGACGATAAAACATTAAATAACACTTCAAAAAAATCTCGTTTGATAGGGTATGTTCCTCAATCATACAGTTTGGATGGTGAAATGTTTGTCGATGATATTATTACCTTTATGGCGAGCCTTCATGGGTTAAAAAAAAATAATATTACTGAAAGAAAAAATAAAATTGTACAATCTCTAGAATTAACTACCTACATAAATCAACAAATAAAAAAACTCTCCGGAGGACAAAAGCAGCTGATTAATGTTGCATTAGGATTAACCCATAATCCTGAAATATTATTATTGGATGAACCCTTTGTTGGACTTGACTTAACAGTTAAACTAAATTTAATTTCTTTTTTAAAATCATTGAAGAAAACAATTATTTGTGTAACACATGACATCGATTTTGCAGAAAGAAGTGCAGATGAAATAGTGCTTTTAAAAAAAGGTCAAATTTTAGAACAAAGTAAGCCTTTCACTCTGATAAAAAAACATCCCTATATTACAGCGGAAATTGATTTTAAAGAAGGTGTAGAATTCAACAAAATGACTTTTAATGAAAGAATTTATGTAAGTTTTCAAAATAGAAGAGCTACTCTTTTTTGTAAAAACACCTCTCTACTGAGCCAGGAAATAGAACGATTTAAAAAAGAACATAACGAATTTATTATTAGTTCTAGAATCTCTCAAAATAATTTGACTTCTACATTAATGGGGCTTCACAAAGTGTCATTATCAAACACCAAAAGGGAGAGAAAAGTAAAAAAGAAAAAAAAGCAATAAATGAATTTAATTTTACCAGGATACTACATTTGTAAAAGAACATGGAAGAAATTGTATTATAGGCCCATACACTTTATTTTTTCTTTTGTACAACCAGTGTTTTGGTTAACAATTTTTGGATTCTTATTTGAAGATAAATTTGATTTTTCTGAGGGTAACTATATGACATACTTACTCCCAGGTGTATGTGCGATGACTGTTCTTCAAACTAGTGCTCAATCTGGAATTTTATTTATTAAAGATTTTCAATCCAATTTTTTTGGTCGTTATAACTTTACACCTATTCCAAAAACAACCTTATTATTTTTTAAAATTTTTGCAGATTATAGTAGAGTTGTATTGCAAGTATTCGTATTGTTTGGCATTGGATATCTAATGGGAGTTAAAAGCATTTCTATTGATAGTATGGGTTTCTTAAAACTTATATTGTCAACCTTTATGTTTACCTACTTTTATGCATCTTTATCTTCATTCATAGCCATTAAAACAAAAGTATCTGAACTTATGGCTACATTTATTCATTTATTTAATTTACCTATTATTTTTACAAGTACAGCACTAGTACCAAATAAAAATCTTCCTGTTTGGATAGAACAAATAGCTAAATACAATCCATTGTCTCATTTAAGTAATATATTAAGAGAATCTATTGTTAATACTGATTTTGATAACGGTAATACAACATTTAGTTTTCTTTTATTAGGTATATTAACGCTCATAAGTTTTTTTTGTTTAACGCATTATTTTAAAACTATTAATTATGATTAAAAAAGTTACTTTATATATTGCTCTATGTGTATTTGCCTTTTCGACTTGCAAATCTTCTAAAACTAACGATAAATTAACAATAGCGACAGCAGCTAGCGCGCAATTTGCATTAAAAAAATTAGCAGCAAACTTTTCTAAAAAGCACAATATACCCGTAGACGTTATTTTGGGTTCTTCAGGTAAATTAACTACTCAAATTGTTAACGGAGCACCTTATGATTTGTTCTTTTCTGCTGATATGTATTATCCAAGAATGTTATTCAGCAAAGAAAAAACTGAAAATCGTCCGGTAACTTATGCATATGGAGCACCCGTTATTTGGACCATGAAAAATGATATAGCTGTCGATTCTTTGTTCAAATTAAAAGATCCAAAAATAAAACATCTAGCCATTGCAAATCCTAAAAATGCACCTTATGGTAGGAAAGCAGTTAGATATTTAAAACAAAATAATATATATGAAAATATTAAACATAAATTAGTTTATGGAGAGAGTATATCCCAAGTCAATGAATATATTTTAAATAAAACAGTAGAAGTAGGGATTACTGCAAAATCGATTGCATTTTCACCAAAGTTAAAAGGAAAAGGTTATTTTAAAGAACTTGATAGGAAGTATTGGGTAAAACAAGGTGCTGTAATTATTAAAAATAACAATTTACCAAAAATGAAAAAGAAGTTCCTAGACTATGTTCTTTCAGAAGAAGGAATTCAAATATTAGTAGCTCATGGATATTCAATTAAATAATAAATGCCAGATTTAACTCCCATATTTCTATCCTTAAAACTAGCTCTTCTAACATCTTTTGTTTTGTTGCTTATTGGTTTGCCTATTGCATATGGCTTGAGTATTTGGAAGTCAAAAGCAAAAATATTTGTTGAAAGTTTGGTTAGTTTGCCCATTATATTACCTCCTACAGTGATTGGGTTTTATTTACTTATCATATTTTCTCCTGAAAATCTTATTGGAGAAACATTAGAAAATCTTGGAATTCATATTCCGTTTACATTTTCCGGTATTTTAATAGCGTCGTTAATATACAGTTTCCCTTTTATGGTTCAACCTTTACAAAAAGCGTTTGAGCAAATTCCTCAACATTATTGGAACGTTTCATATACATTGGGGAAATCTAAATTTGAAACCTTGGTAAAAATTGTTCTACCTAATATGAAATATGCCATATTAACGGGCTTTATTCTTACATTCGCACATACTATGGGTGAATTTGGAGTTATCCTTATGATTGGAGGGAACATTCCTGGTGTAACAAAAGTAGCCTCGTTAGCGATTTATAGTGATTTAGAAGCTTTAAACTATAGTGCTGCTCATTTTTATTCATTAATACTTTTAACAATATCTATTGTTATTATATTTTTAGTTAATCTTCTCAATAAAGATAAAAAAGTAGATGCTTCATATTAATTTTAAAAAACAAATCAAATCCGTTAGTGGAGATACCGCTTTAGAAGTAAAAGCGCTCTTTAAAAATATAGCTATTACAGGAATATATGGTAACTCAGGAGAGGGGAAATCTACACTTTTTAATATCATCGCTGGACTAAATACTCCTGAATATGGAATTTTGCATTATAAAGATTTGATATGGTTGGATACCGAAAAGAAAATTAATTTATCAACTCAAAAAAGAAATACAGGTTATATCTTTCAAACAAATAGTTTATTTCCTCACTTTACAGTAAAAGAAAATATTTTATACGCTGTACAAAAAGAAAATCAGGATGAAGTAAATGTTTCTGAACTCCTAAATCAGGTAGATATGATGGGTATGGAAGATCGTTATCCACATCAACTATCCGGTGGGCAAGTTCAACGTATAGCCATCGCAAGAGCATTGGCACAAAAAGCTCAAATTATTTTAATGGATGAACCTTTTTCTGCACTCGATCTTGAGATCAAACAAAAATTATATAGGTTTATAAAAGTATTCAAGAAAAAGTACAATTTGATGATATTGATTGTCACACATGATATCAATGATATTTTTTATTTATGTGATGAAGTATTATGGATTAGAAACCACAAAGCCTCTGGAACAATTCCAATTAGTCAATTTAAAGAAGAAATTGAATTAAAATTAAAAGATCTCTAAGAATAAATAGCCATTTCCACTGGATAAATCTATTTATAAAATGTACTATAATGTTCTGCGTTATGTAACTTGAGCTCCGGTTAAAAGCGAAAGTTGTTACAAAAGCTTCTTAAAAAAAAAATTATTCTAAAAGTTTCTACTACAATGTTAATGGAACACTTTTTATGCGACGACGTAGGAGGGAAGCATAATGTGTGTGGAATGGAAAAATTAAACGAAAAAGTGAGA
>ERZ1046568.376-NODE-376-length-37765-cov-11.672872_pt1 | contig 37765 bp, 23 predicted proteins | sample MGYA00383092_ERZ1046568 | MGnify/ENA primary metagenome ERZ1046568 (study PRJEB29581, sample SAMEA5548362) | metagenome | biome: marine; feature: coastal; material: water | depth 1 m | study: Short-term variability in the microbial, nano- and picoplankton... | reverse complement strand
CGAATAAGTCTTTTGGAGTAAAACTAATGTTCGATATTTCGATAGAGTTATCTACGAAGGAGTAATCAGAAATGGTTACTCTTTTTTTTTGTTCTAAACTCAAGTATACACAGGACTTAAGAGTGTATTGGTTGCGTGTAAAACAGTTGATATTTCTAACTTTTTATTCAAAAACTAACAAGGTTAAAAATCAAATATACACAAAACTGACAGTAAAAACAGCTGAAACTGACAGTAATAATGTCAGTAAAACCCAAAAAATTCAGTCTAAAAATATAATTAACTACAACATCTTGTCTGAATAATATCACTTTTCTTTTGGGCTAGATCTTCCTGAGATGATGTATAACCTCAACCCTTCAAATCTCTAATTATTTTAAATATAGCTGTTTTGTCTCGTATATCTTATTTTGGGCTTAAATAGTTAATAAACAGTGGGTTGTTGATTCTGTAAACCCCCTGTTTTGTTTAGGGTAAAAAAATCTGCTGGAGCGTCTTCATAAAAGAAAAAGTGATATTTATTTCTTAAAATTATCTCTAATAAAGTCTCTTGGTGATTTTCCATATTGTTTTTTAAATGCTTTAGTGAAATAATTATGCGAATTAAAGCCTACGATATAACCAATTTCATTTATGCGGTAATCACCTGATTTCATTAAAACTATAGCGTGTTTCAATCGTATATTTCTAATGAATTCTGTAGCTGATTGATTGGTAAGTGATTTTAGTTTTCTGTGAAGATGTGTTCTACTAAGGTTTAAGCTTTTAGCAAAATCTTCGACTGTAAAATCATAATTTGAAATATTATTCTCAACAGTGTCTATTGCCTTTCCTATAAACTTCTTATCTATGTTCAAAATGTTTACTTCTTCATCCCATTCTTCTTGTTTGGAAGCAAATAAGGAACGCAGTATTTTTCGTGAATTCAAGAGGTTATCAATTTGAGAAATCAAAAACTCCTCATTGAAGGGCTTATGGACATATGCATCCGCTCCAGATTGTATTCCTGAAATTTTATCTTGTACCGTGCTCAAAGCCGTAAGTAAAATAACTGGGATATGGCTTGTTCTAATATCCTCTTTTATACTTTTACATAATTCAATACCATCCATTTCGGGCATAATTATGTCAGAAATAATTAAATCGGGATGAAGCGACATGGCCAAATTAAGCGCCTCTTTTCCATTCTTGGATTTTGCTATTCTAAAATGATTAGAGAGGGAATCCTCTAGAAACTCCAATAAATCAGGGTTGTCTTCTGCAATTAATATAAGGGCCTCTTGGTTGTCAATGATTTTGTCATTTTTTACCTCAGGAACATTGTATTTATTGGCTTCAGAATCGTAATCAAAAGATTTTAACCCTATTCTGGTATTAGGTTGTTCATTTAAAGTATTGGACTGATGGATTGGTAAATAAATATAGAATGTTGTCCCAACGCCCTTCAGACTGCTCACAATCAATCGACCGTTATGAATATTGATATAGTTGGTTGTTAAGGACAACCCAATTCCAGTGCCACTTACGTCACTTTGATTATTGTACTTTATTTGGAAAAAACGTTCAAATAATTTTGGTAAATTTTCTGATGAAATGCCTAAACCAGAATCTGTAATGCTAATTTCTATAAAGTCACTATGCAATTCTTCACCAGTAGAAAAATTAGACCAGTTGTCTTTTAATTTCGATTTTTTATTTTTCTTAATTTTTAAAGTTATATTTCCTTGGTCGCTCGTGTTTTTAAAGGCATTAGATAAAACATTCACCAACACTTTATCCATTTTATCAGCATCAAAGTCCATTTTAAGGCTTGTATATTCTGTAATAAAATTATAATTGAACCTGCGCTGGCTGGCAAGCTCTTCAAAACAATCAAATACATTTTTACAAAATGAAATAAGATCGGTATTGATTGGGCTTAGTTTTAATTTTCCTTGATCAATTCTTCTAAAATCTAAGAATTGATTGATGAGTCTTAATAAACGGTCTGTATTGTTTTTTATGAGCGTTAGCTGCTTACGGGATAGGTCAGTATTTTTAGGATTCCCATTTAATAATCGATTTATGGGTCCATTTATAAGGGTTAATGGGGTCCTAAATTCATGGGAAATATCCGTAAAAAACTGAAGCTTCATTTGATGTAATTTCTCTTCAGCCTCACTACGAATTTGTGTCAGTTTTAGTTTCAGTTTTAATTTTTGTCTATTGATAGTTTGTTTTCTTAAGAAGTAAAGTGTTGTCATAACAATTAAAACATAAAACAAATAGGCATACCATGTTAGCCATAAGGGTGGCGTGATTTGAATTGAAATTCTGGTTGGTGTTTCATTCCAAATTCCATTATTGTTAGAGGCCTTAACTTCAAAAATATAGTTACCTATTGGGATATTTGTAAATAAAGCTTGTCCCCTTTTTTTTGTTGTAATCCATTTTTCGTCAAAATTCTTTAACCTGTATTTGTAGTTGTTTTTTTCTGGGTGGATATAATTGTTGGCGATGAACTCTAAGCTAAAAGAATTTTGTTGGTAGTTCAATTTTAATGAAGTTGTATTATTTATAGCTTCTTTAAGGATACTATTTTCATTACTTGGAATAACCTTTTTGTTATTAACAAATAATTGAGTGATGGTGGTAATCGGTGGAATTGGGTTAGTAACAATCATATCTGGTTGAAATCTAATCAAGCCATTAGAGCCCCCAAAATAAAGTTCACCATTATTGGATTTTAGTGCTGCGGTTGGATAAAAATTATTATTCTTTATGCCCCTATTGCTATCAAAATGTTCAATAGTATTCGATAGGACATTGAATTTATAAAGTCCATTGTCAGTAGCTATCCATAAACTTTGTTTTTGATCTTGAAGTATTGAAAATATTTCATTGCCATAGCCATCATTTTTCAAAGTAAAGTTTTCAATTTCACCGGTAATAGGGTTAAATCTACTGATGCCCTCACCATTACTGCCTAACCATAATAAACCCTTTTCATCTTCATGGATATGATTGATAAAATTGTGTGAAATACTATTGGGATTATTCTTAATGTTGTTATAACGAATAAATTTGGAGGTTCCTTTTTTTAATAAATTAAGACCATTTTCAGTAGCAAACCATATATTATTGTTTTTATCCTCGATGATATGATTGACATTATTATTGGATATGGAGTTATGGTCTATTGGGTCATGTGTGAAATTAGTAAAAGTCTTAGATTGGAAATTGTAAAAATAGACTCCCAAAGGAAAATTACTAACCCATATTCCTTCTTGAGTTGCTAGTATATTTAAGGCCTGAAGTCCTTCTTCAAAGGGTAATTCTAATCGCTCATATGTGTTTTGTTTTGCTTTTTTAAATAGCAAACCATTTTTGTAGGTTCCTACCCACAAAGTACCGAATCTATCATAAGTTATCGATTTAATTTTCTTAATGGTTTCACCCTTATAAATTACAGGATAACTAGTAAAATCATTTGCTTCTGGATTGTAACGGTTCAAATCATCAACATCAGTTCCGACCAATATTTCTGATGAATTAGGTATTTGCGCAAAACAACTTATAATATTGCTACTTATTGATTCTTTTGAAGTGGATTGGGTGTGATGTTGGAATGAGTTGTTGTAATCACTATGAAAACTCACACCCCCAAGCCAAGTTCCAATCCAAATGTTAGCATTGGAATCTTTATATAAAGACCAAATAGAGTTATGAGGTAGGTTCGGATGTTTTTTCTGGTCTATTAAAAGTTTAAGCTCATTGTTATTAACGATGGCAACTCCCTTATCAGTTGCTACCCAAATATTATTATCATTTTTGATTAAACTTCTTATTTGATATCCTTTAAAGGCACTTATTTTGGCTAAGTCTGGGTCAAAATATTTTGCAGTAGTGCCATCTGATAGATTAAGTGAAACTAGTCCTTTCGCACCATACCCTATCCACATGACATTGTCGTCAATTAGTGCGGAGCTAATGCCATCCGTAAAGCTTTTTTTGAAAAACCTAAATTGATCTGAGTTTTTGGGTTTAAAATAGATATCACCATCTTCATAAAACACCCAGACAGTTTGGTCAGGTCCAATAGTTAAGTAATTAACGATGGTCGTTTTTTTGTTTACAATTTGGTAGGTGAAACTTTTTATTTCGGGGTTATATTTTCCAAATCCCTTTTTATCAGATAGCCAATAGGTGTTGTTCTCATCTTGAAAAAATGAAGTGATATCTTGACCAATTTCTTCATTAAGTTCGTTTCTAATCTCATGTCTGGTAAAATTGTCATTTCTAGAGTTGTAGGAACACAATCCGTTTTCCGTAGCCACCCATAAATTTCCAGCATGATCATTAAATAGGGAATTGATCCTATTAATAGATATAGTTAGGGAATCTTTTTCCAGATAGCTATACTTCTTAATTCTTACGGCGTTATAGGAAAATAGACCGTTATTGGTGCCATACCACATAACCCCTTTGCTATCTTCAATTATGGATGTTACTTGAGAATAGGCGATCCCTCCATCAGGAGTTACTTTCGATAATGAAATATGAGGATTATTTTGACAAAATATCGAAATGGGGATTAACAAGAAAAGAATACTATTTAGTCGATATTTCATTTAGCAAAGGTACATATATTGAGGTGCGGCGAATATAGATTTATGAAGTAATCATAGTACTCATGTTACATTGATGTAACATGAGTACTGACATGGAACAATGTTGTTAAAACTTGAAACATTAATCACAATAATTTGTAGAGCTACCCAATAATTTTGTTCCCAATTACAACCAATTGATTTTTTGTCACATGAAACTAAAATTACAATTTAAAAAGGTTTTGACTGCAAACATCTTGTTAGTACTATCTACTTGTGTGTTTGCACAAACCAATGTAGAAAATTTTGACTACCCAGAATCTACATTGTTGACTGACGCGAGTATTGGTTTTGAAATTAAAGCTAGTACTCCTTCAATTTCTGTTGTTAGTCCAGGTTTAGAATATAGTGGATTGGCTGTTTCTGGTATTGGGAACGCGGCTCACATTAATATCTCTGAAGATGGCGATACGGATCCAAATACCTATGGACCAGAAAGAATAGCCAAAAAACCTTTCTTTTCTTCTTCAGTAAACTCAGGGACGGTTTATCTGTCTTTCTTGGGGAATATTACAACCACTATTGGTGGAGACTTTAACAATTTCTTTATTGCTGTAAGCGATTACAATTCGCAGAGTTTACGTGGAAGAGTGATGGCAAAAGATGATGGCTCTGGCAATCTAATTTTTGGTTTTACTAAGGGGTACAGTACAGATATTAACTGGACAACAGATTTGTATAATTATAATGAAACCTATCTATTTGTGGTAAAATATGAATTTGTGGCAGGAGATAATAACGATGTAGCCAGCTTGTTTATTTTTGAACAAGGGGGGGATGGTGTGCCATTTACAGAGCCTTCAACTCCTACTCTTATCCCAAATGATGGCAGCGGTAGCGATCTCTCTAATATAAAAATACTTCATTTACGTCAACGAAAAGTAGAAGCTGTTGTTGATGGACTCTCCTTAGGCATGAGCTGGAGCGATGTTCTTGCAGAAACTCTTAATTTAGAATCTTTTGTTTCAAATCAACGCTCTGTTAAAATATTTCAAGCTGAAGATGGTAATTTAGTGGTAGAGGTTTTAGGGTCTCATTTAGACGGAGAGCACATGGTTAGCATCTTTAACTTAAATGGACAATTGTTACTAAAGCAAAACACAAACAATCAAAATAGATTTACATTAGATAACAAAAGTCAACTCCAGAAAGGCGTTTATATTTTGGGTATAAATGGTCCAAGTGGTAACTATTCTAAAAAATTTCATTATAACTAAATAAATCAAAAATTATGAGCAATAAACGAATACTATTTAGACTAGTATGCTTGGTTTTTATTTTACTGACCTCTATTAGCTATGGTCAAGATAAAAATATTGAAGGTATAGTTAGTGGTAATTCTGGAATCCCATTACCAGGTGTAACAGTCATTAAAAAAGGAACCAATTTCGGTACAAGTACCGATTTTGATGGAAGCTTTAATTTGACCGCAAATACAGGTGAAATAATAGTTTTTTCATATGTGGGTTTTAAAACTAAAGAAGTAGAGATAGGGGATGCTACTAACTATACTATTATTCTGGAGGAAGAAAATATGACTTTAGACGAAATTGTGGTAGTTGGATACGGAACCCAGAAAAAGAGTGATATTATTAGCTCTGTTACCACGGTGAAATCAGAGACTATAAACAGGGTGCCTTCCACAGATATTGGCGATATGCTAAAAGGGCAGGCCGCTGGTGTTTTCATAACAACTTCGGATGCTGGTCCTGGGAGTTCTTCCAATATACTCATTCGTGGAAGAAGTTCTATTAATGGAGGTAACAATCCTATTGTAATTGTTGATGGCGTTCCTGTAGGTAATATCAATGAGGTAAATGCTAATGATATTGCTTCCATGGAAATCTTAAAAGATGCTGCAGCCCAAGCTATTTACGGAGCTAGAGCATCAAATGGTGTAATTCTTATTTCTACCAAACGTGCTGCTGAGGGAAAGTCAAATGTTAGTTATAATGGATTTTATGGGATGCAATACATCAATAGAAATTTTGATGTTTATAGCCCGGAAGAATATGCCATGCTGAAACGAGAAGCTTTTAGAACTACCAACGGAGGTGCCTATATGCCGGATGAAGATATTTTTACCCCTATAGAATTGGAGTCTTTACAGAACGGAAATTTCATCGATTGGTTTGATGAAGTTCTGCAAATAGCCCCAATACAAAATCACAATTTTAACTTCTCGACAGGTTCTGATAAAACGAAAGTATACACTGGTTTTAATTATCAGCAACAAGACGGTGTTGTTCCCGGAACTGATTTTCAAAGAATGATTATTCGTTTAAATGTAGATCAAAAACTAAATTCATGGTTAAGCTTGGGGATGAATACCAACTGGAATGTTTCAGAAAAGAATGACCCAGGAACTGGCAACACTCTGGAAAGATTAGTGAAAGCAAGTCCTTTAGGGGTGATATATGATGAGAGTGGTGAACTGGCACTGAATCCTTCTGGATTTCAAGAAAGTATTAACCCACTTCTTGATTTGGATACTACGGAGAATCTTTTAGAGGACAGAAGTGATATTATGAACGTATTCCTTGATGTTAAGCCTCTTAAAGATTTAAACTATAGACTAAATGTCAGTAGACGTTCATGGAATCAAGAAGCATCTGAATATTCAACAGGTAAATCTTATGTTGGTTTTCGAAATGGAGGCCTTGGGCAAGGTAAAGTTACATTCCAAAAGTCCACCGAATGGCAATTGGAGAATATCATTAATTATGATTATGAAAAGAATAACCACAATCTTGGGTTAACATTTGTTCAGAGTGTTAATCAAAGAAGATTTGAATATTTTAGGAATAAAGCATCCAATCTTCAAAATGATATATTAGGTGTTTATGGATTACTTTCTGCTGAGTTCAATGAGCCACTTATAAGTGCATCAGAGCGATCATTACTCTCCTTTGTAGGTCGAGCGCAATATGATTACAAAAACAAATATTATTTAACGGCCTCTTTTCGTGCTGATGGGTCATCCGTTTTCGGAGACAATAATAAGTGGGGGTATTTCCCCGCCGTTGCCCTTGGATGGAACATTCACAAAGAGAGCTTTATGGAAAATTTAGATGTTCTAAATAACTTAAAATTACGCCTGAGCTATGGTAGTGTTGGAAATGAGGCCATTGGTCCCTACGGAAGTTTAAGCACCGCCAGTCAAAATGATTATATTTTTAATGATCAAATCAGTACCGGATATATTCCAGGAAACACTTTGCCAAACCCCAATCTAAAATGGGAAACCTCCACAACTTTTAACTCTGCACTTGATTTTGGATTATGGAATAATCGGGTAACAGCAACGTTCGAGTATTATAACACAAGAACCAAAGATCTTTTGGTGAGCAAAACCTTAAATGCAGCCTTAGGATATACCAGCTTATTAAGCAATATTGGAGAAATCGAAAATAAAGGTTTTGAGTGTGCAATCAACGGATATGTCGTAGATAAGAAGGACTTCAAAATTAATGCTGGAATTATTTTTTCTACAAATAAGAACAAAATTATTTCCCTTTATGGTTTAGATGAGGATGGAGATGGTGTCGAAGATGACGATGTGGGTAACCAATGGTTTATTGGATATCCAATCGATGTGGAGTATGACTACAAATATGCTGGGATTTTTCAATCTCAAGACGAAATCGATGACTCCCATCAACCCGATGCCCAAGTAGGTAGTATTAGATTATTAGATGTTGATCCGAATGATGGAGTGTTAAACCCAGATGATCGTGTTATCACTAAAAAAGATCCAGATTGGATTGGAACATTTAATTTAGATATTACATACAAAAACTTCGATTTTACAGTTCAAGCGACCACAGTTCAAGGCCGTAAAATGATGAACCCTTATTATTATAGCTATAATCAAGGGGGAGATTTAAGAGGGTTGTTCAATGGTATAAAGCAAAATTATTGGACACCAGAAAACCCTACTGGAGATTGGCCTAGACCAGATGCTGGAAACAGTCCAGTATTTATGAATACTTTAGGATTACAGGATGCCTCATTTTTTAGAATTTCACTGCTGTCATTGGGGTATACCCTTCCCGAAATGTTAACAAATAAATTAAATATGGGCAGTGTAAGACTTTACTCTACTGCACGTAATCCTGTAACCATAACAGACTATAAATCCTATAGTCCAGATCAAAATCCAAACGCTTATCCGGAGCAAGTTTCAGTGGTGTTTGGACTACAAGTCACATTTTAATTATGAATTTAAATAATTTAATAGAAATGAAAAAAAATAATTATTTATTGGGAATAGCAATAGCAATAGTATTGTTTTCCACATCTTGTAGTGACCTTCTGAATGAAGAGCCCATAGATGAAATTTCTACCGATTACATTTATTCATCTGTAGATGGTATAGAAGTTGGTGTTACCGCATTGTATAATAAAGCAAGAAAGAACAATGCTAGTGGACGTGATGGTGATGGTTTTAGAGCCAATGCTTTTATACTTATTGGAACAGACTTAGGACAAATGAGAACCTATTTTACTCCTTATGATCCTACAAGACATAATGCTACATTGGGATTTGCCAATTATAAGTGGGTAAGCTGTTATCAAATTATAGACAGGGCTAATGCGATCATTGCATCAGCTCCGAGCTTACAGCAAAATGATAGATTGAAAAATTTAGTGGCTCAGGCCAGACTAATCAGAGGAGAAACCTATTTTGATTTGGCTCGTTTGTACGGAAATATCTTATTGGATACCATTCCGACAAACGCTGATAACTATGAAGATTTAGTAGAATATGTTCCAGCTGCCCAGGAAGATGTATATAAGCTTATTGATAGTGATTTTGATTATGCTATTGAAAACTTAAAATACAAAGAAGATTTTGGGAGATACAATCAGGCTGTAGCACGTCATTTAAAAGGAAAAAGCGCGATGTGGCAAGGTGACTGGAGCGAGGCTGCTTCACAATTCGATGCTATTGTAGAAAATGGAACTTACCATCTCGTTGGTTTAGACAAGGTCTTTGGACAAGATTTAAATCATGAAGAAGCATTGGCTGTATATCCAAGAGACCAATCTTTAGGAGAATCCGATAATTTAGCAGGAGGTGGTGACATCTGGTATAGTTCATTCTTTAATAATCGATATTATGAGCTTAATTCTGGTGAAATGATACCAAGTGTAGAACTTGGTGGAAATTCGTTGGGATGGGGTTTTCCTAATGATTATTTGCAATCGCTTTACGATAAAGACAATGATATTAGATACGCCACCTACTATTATTCAACTAAGTTAATAAGTAACAACCCCGACCATCCTAATTTTGGAAATGAAGTTGTCGGATATGAAGATAATTTTAGACGTTACCATTGGAGTTTGAAAAAATACCATGACGATGAAAAACCTATAGGGTCAAATGGAAACTGGAAAGATTATCTCTATTATCGATTCGCTGAAACATTAATGCTGGGAGCTGAAGCCCATTGGAGAGCGGATAATGAAAGCCCAACTAGTGCCAAGGCATTGGAGTATGTCAATATGATCCGGGAAAGAGCTTTTGGTAATTCCGACCACAATTTTACCGAGTTTACTTTAGAAACTTATTTAGAAGAATCTGCAAGAGAATTAGCATTTGAAAAGAATAGATGGTATTTGTTAAAAAGATTGGGCTTGTTGGTAGAGCGTCAGAATCTGCACTACAGATTTGGTTCTAATACTAAAAACAATCAACCTTATCCAATGGAGCCTCACATGGTCAATTGGCCAATACCTCAGTCTCAGTTGGATTTAATGGGGCCATCATTCCCGCAAAATCAAGGATACCAATAATAGTTTCGAGTTGCAAACTCAAACGATAAAATTTAAAATTAATGATTATGAATACCATTGAAAATACCATTAAAAGTGTCTTTAGTATTTTTATAATACTGATGTTCGTATCCTGTGAAGAGGATGTTTTGGACAACAAACTAGAAGGTTACAAAGATATCCCAACGAATCTAAACCTGACATACTCTCTAGATAATGAAAGTAGTGGCTATACAGTAAATTTTGAGGCTACGGCTGAAGGTCAGGTATTTTTTCTCTTAAAAAAGAGTTCGGATGATGACAACCCAGAAAGTTTTACTGAAAATAACTTTTCTGTTACCTACGATCAATTTGGAACCTATAATGCAGTGCTAATTGCCCAAGGTGTCAGAGAGGCGGCTAGTTTCGAATTGGTAGTTGAAATTCCTGAAAAAGAACCTGTTGATTTCTTGACAACTGTTGGGCCATCCAGCGATGGATCAGGAATGGTTAACTTTAGTATGTCGGCTATAAATGCAACCAGCTACAAAATTGAGATATTTGAGGAAGATGGAGCAACTCTAATTCATGAGGAAGTAACAAGTAGTAACTCTTATACTTATGTTTTTACCAATGATTTATCAGAACCTGTAACAGTAAACTGCGTGGTTAAATTTACAGCCATCAATGGAGCTGGGAGCCAAGAAAATACTGAATCTTTTAGTGTAGATGTTAATGCGGGAGTAGCACCTCCCGAAAATTGGAGGCTTTTTGATGATATGGACGGAGCTGAATGTGGAGGAATTTTATGGGATGTTGGAGCAGATAAAACAGGGACATTAGCCTTGACAGATTTACCCACTAGTGTACAAAACGGAAATAGTTCCGCTACATTAAGATATCATTATAAACCTAGTGGAGCTCAATATGGTATCTTAATGTTTAGAGAAAAAGATGATGGAACTGAATTTGATTTTTCATTACAAAGCAAATTTAGGGTCAAAGTTTATTTACCTTCTACTGTAGAAGCTCCTGATGGAACAATGATTGACAATACAGACGATCCAGGCAAAAGAATAGTTCGTCTTTATCTTGAAGATAGATATAAAACTGATGGTACGACACAGAGCGAGTCATATAGGCGTAATGTGTGGATTGAAAAGGAAATATCTGCATTTGATCAATGGGTAACTCTTGAGTTTGATTTTAGCAATCAAGACGATTATAAATACCATGGTGCAGCTTATGGCTCTTATAAATATTATGTGCCAAATGGAAAACCAGATCATAACTACGATAGGATGTATTTAAGAACCCATATAAATGGAGATGCAGCATCGTCTACATTATTTTACTTTGATGATTTTGAATTGATAGGTATAGACGGCAACTCTTTAAATTTTGAATGCCCATAATTAACCTCTTAGATTGTTTTTTGAAAGAGTTAAATAGATTTTAGAAAACTTTCTAACATAAATATAGAAGAAAATACTTTTATGAAAACTAGTTTCAAGCTGATTGTTCTATTGAGTTTTGCCCTTACCTCTTCAATTTTTATTTTAGGGTGCTCTAGGGATAATGTCGATAACATTACTCCAAATGGGAATAGTGACGCTTATTATATAGACTCCAATAATGGACGTGATGATAATGATGGTAGCACTCCTGAAACGGCATGGAAAAGCTTTGCCCATCTTAATCAAATAACTTTAAATCCTGGAAATTCTATTAATTTAAAAAAAGGCAGTTTGTGGAATGAAACTTTTAGATTTAGAGGCAGTGGTGATGAATCTAATCCTATTTTAATCACAAGTTACGGAAGTGGTGACAAACCTAAAATTGCTCCGAAGGGCAAATCGTATGCTTTTTTAATTAGAAATCAAGAGTATATAGAAGTTTCTGATTTGGAAATCACCAATATGGGAGATACTCCAGCTGAAAACAGAAAAGGCATTTATGTGGAAGCAAGAGATTTTGGAGTGGTGCATCATTTATATTTTAGAAATATTGAAATACATGATGTTAATGGTCTACATGGCGGTTTAGAAGGTGGAAATTTCTCGAACAACAAAGCTAGTGGAGGTATAGTTAGTGTCATTCTTGGCAATGTTGTGGAAACCTATTTTGACGATTTTCTCATTGAAAACTGTCATATCCATCATGTATCGCAAACGGGTATATACAACACATCTTCATGGGAAGATAGAGAATGGCAAAGAAACGGCGGTGTTTATGTAAATCATTCATGGGTTCCAAGTAAAAATATGTTGTATCGAAACAATACCATTGAACATATAGCCGGGAATGGTCTTATCCTTAAAAATGCACATGCTCCTTTAGTGGAGTACAATACATTTGATTATTGTGGAGAGTTTACTTCAGGAAATGCAGCTTTTTGCTTTAATACAGATTATGCTTTGTTTCAATACAATGAACTCTCAAATACTATTACCAATGTAGGAGATGTAGATTCAGGTGGATTGGATAGCGATTTCAAAACACGCTGGACTACATTTCAATATAATTATTGCCATAACAATGGAGAAGGTGGCGTTTTAATCACGGGAGGACCAGCCAGATGGCCTACAGCTTTCAATTATGAAACGATTATTCGCTATAATTTACTGGCCAACAATGGAGATCATGCGATTAAGACTTCAGGGAATGTGATGAGTTTGAAGGTATATAATAATCATGTTTACACAGATTTAGATGAATCAATAGAGGTAATTCAACATAAAAGTTGGGATGGTTATTCAAGAAGTGCAGAATACTATAACAATATTTTCTATAGTAACGGAACCAATGGCTCTATAAGATTAGAAAATAGTGCAGGAAATTCCATCCATGATAATATGTTTTCTGGAATATCTAAAAATTCATCAGTAAGTACTACAGCAAACTTATGGAATGTTGCCCCTGTTTATAGTGTTGGATCTAACCCACGATTAAATGATATAGAGAATTTCCGCCTTTCCTCAAATTCACCTGGTATTGACGTTGGGGATAATAACCAACATGATGCCTTAAATGGTGAGGGTGGGGTTATTACAATCAAGGATATGTTTGGAAATGAGGTACCTCTTGGGGGTGGAGTTGATATAGGTATGGAAGAACAAAAGTAAGACCAAATTGCCATTCGAAAAGCGTCTGTCATTGCATTTTTCAAGTCAACACCATCAAATTAATCATCTGAAATAATAATAATGAATAAAAGAGCGATCTCTTTATTAATAGCAATTTTTACCACCTTAACAGTATCATCCCAATCCCAAAGAGTTATTACAATTAATAACAATTGGGATTTTCATCTGGGAGATATTGATTTTGATCAGTCTCAATCTCCATCTAAAGCGTTATTATCCGAGAATATAGAATGGGAAACCATCAACATTCCACATACTTGGAATAATAAGGATGCTATAGATGAAATCCCAGGCTATTACAGAGGAATAGGGTGGTATAAAAAAACCATTGATCTAAAAGCTGAAAAGCACGATAAGAACGTAAAAACTCAAATATACTTCGAAGGAGCTAATCAAGTTACGGATGTTTATGTTAATGGAAATTGGGTTGGCCAACATAATGGGGGATACACTAGGTTTAATTTTGACATTACCGAGTTTCTAAATTTTGGAGAGTCTAATGTATTGGCAATAAAGGTCGATAATAGTCATCATGAAGCGATTCCACCGTTATCTGCTGATTTTACTTTTTTTGGAGGCATATACAGAGATATTTATCTCATCAAACAAAATGCGATCCATTTTTTAATGGATGACCATAGTTCTTCTGGTGTATATATCTCGACTCCTAAAATATCCAAAGAAGAAGGTCATGTAAATATCAACTGTCTCATAAATAATAGCGAACATCAAAACAGAAACCTAACCCTGGTAAATCGTATTCTAGACAATCAAGGTGTAGTTATATCAGAAAAAAATAAAAAAATAAAGCTCAGAAAGCAGGATAAGCATTTTTCAGTTAATGAAGCATTTGTTATTGATAATCCAAAGCTATGGTCCCCAGATAACCCGTATTTATATCAGGTAATAACCCAAATACAGGACTCAAAAACAGGGGTTGTGTTGGATGAGTCCATTGAACCATTGGGCTTAAGATGGTTTCATTTTGACCCAAAAGAAGGGTTTTTCTTAAATGGCGAGTATCTTAAACTCATAGGGACAAACCGTCATCAGGATTATTTTAAAAAAGGAAACGCGCTTACAAACGAAATGCATGTTAGCGATGTGCAATTGCTTAAAGAAATGGGTGGAAACTTCTTGAGAATATCCCATTATCCCCAAGACCCTGTAGTTCTTGAAACCTGTGATAGAATAGGTATTTTGACCTCTATAGAAATACCCATTATTAATGCCATAACCGAATCCGAAGGGTTTATAGAAAATAGCCTTCACATGGCAGAAGAAATGGTGAAGCAAAATTTCAATCACCCCTCTTTAATTATCTGGGCCTACATGAACGAGGTGCTTTTACGTCCAACTTTTGATGAAAAAACCGAGAAAGAGCGTTATGAGTTGTATACCAATAATATTGTAAAACTGGCGTCTAAAATAGAAGATAAAATAAGATCATTAGATCCTAGCCGATATACCATGATTGTAAATCATGGTGCTATAGATCGTTATATGAATGCAGGACTTACAGATATCCCGATGCTATTGGGATGGAATCTATACCAAGGTTGGTACGGGGGTGTTTTTGAGCATTTTGATAAAGACCTTGATAAAATTCATCGTCTTTTTCCAAGCAAGCCCATAATCATTTCAGAATATGGAGCAGATGTGCATCACAGGTTACACACGTTTAGCCCGGAAAGGTTTGACTACACAGTTGAGTATGGCAATAGATATCATGAGCATTATCTAAAGGCTATTATGGCACGCCCTTTTATAGTTGGTGCTAACATTTGGAATTTGAATGATTTCTATTCAGAAACAAGAGGCTATGCTATGCCCAATACCAATTTAAAGGGAATAACTACTCTAAACAGGGAAAAAAAAGACACCTGGTGGTTGTATAAAACCAAACTTTCCGAGGAACCCATTATAAAATTCGGTCAGAATGAATGGAAAATTAGAGGCGGTATAGTTGAGACTGGAGAAGACTATTGTCTACAACCTGTAACTGTATATAGCAGTAGTGATTCCGTACAATTAATTCATAATAATGTTGTTTACAATGCCGAGGTGAAAGATTATATCGCTCGTTTTTCTATCCCCTTTACAAATGGACTAAACAAACTTAAAGCAACAAGCAATTTTCAAGCTAAAACTTATACCGATGTTTTGAATATTGATTTTAGGTTGGCACCGAATCAATTTTCAGAGTTTGATGATGATTTTGATGAGTTAAATGTGCTTTTAGGGACCAGACGAATTTATGAAGACCGGGTTAACAGTATGGTATGGATACCTGAACAAGAATATGTTCAGGGAAGTTGGGGGTATATAGGAGGAAAAACCTACAGAGCAAAAACTAAATTTGGTAGTTTACCAAGTTCTGAACTTGATATTAAAAACACCAAAGATGATCCTGTCTATCAGACCCAAAGAGTTGCTATTGAAGGTTTTTATTTTGACGTACCCAATGGGAAGTACGACGTTGTGCTGCATTGGGCAGAGTTTGAATCAAATATTGAACGTAAAGCTCTAGCTTATAACTTAGGAAATGACCGAATTATTGAAGATGCTTCTGAAAGAATCTTTAATGTGATTATGAATGGAAACTACATAGAGAAAGAACTAAATATCGCTGGCAGATACGGTGCTGAAAAGGCAGTTTCAGTGAAGTATCAAATCAATGTAATTGATGGAGATGGAATTAAAATTGATTTTGAAGCCATTAAAAATGCTCCAGTTTTAAATGCTATTCAATTGAGGAAAATTCAATAAACACCCAATTACTAGTCATTACAATTTGAAAATTAAGCACATGGAATTTTGGTGCTGAATTCAATAAATGATCAAAGAATAAAATATAAAATACCACATGAAGTTAAAGAATATTGTACTTTTTTTAATTGTTGTTTCATGCCTTTTAAGTTGTGAAAGTGTTTTAGAGGAAAAGTTAAATAGACAGACTATAAGTTTGTTGGAAACCGATGAAACTGAGGGAAAAATCGCAGATATTTTAAGCCAAATGACTCTCAAAGAAAAGGCAGGTCAAATGCTGAATGTAGGATTGCCAGCAATCTTGAAAGGAAGTTATTGGAGTAAAAGGGATACAGCAATTTTTGATAGTATAAGGTTTCATAAAATTATTTGTGAATATGGAGTTGGTTCCATTCATAACACTCCTAGGTTCCCTGCTACACCAGAGGAATGGCATCATATAATCAAAACAATCCAGGATGCTTCTAAAAAGCACTCTCGATTTGGGATACCTGTTTTATACGGAATTGATAATATTCACGGAGCGAACTATGTAATGGGATCAGTTCTATTTCCTCATCAAATAGCTTTGGCTGCTACTTGGAATACTGAACTCACCGAGTTGTCTGCGAATATAACATCCTATGAGTCCAGAGCTGCTTCACTACCTTGGAACTTTAATCCAAATACCGATGTAGCCCAAAATCCTTTATGGGGGCGCATATCTGAAAGTTTCGGAGAAGATCCGCATATGGTAAAAACCATGACCAAGGCTTACCTCAAAGGATCGCGTGCTAATGGTTTGCAAGATTCTTTGAGTAATGCAGTATGCCTCAAACATTTTTTAGGTTATGGAGCTGGGAGTAATGGAAAAGATCGTGCGAATGCTATTATTCCAGAGAATAACTTACGTCAGTATTTTTTACCTCCTTTCCAGGAAGCAGTGGCAAATGGAGCCATGGGTGTAATGATAAGTTCAAATGCTGTAAATGGACTTCCTTGTCATATTAATGAATATTATATAACTGACATTTTAAAGGGTGAATTGAATTTCAAAGGAGTTGTTATATCTGATTTTAGTGATATTGAATATCTGGTAACAGCCCACAACTCAGCAAAGGATAAAAAAGAAGCTACAAAACTGGCCATCAATGCAGGATTAGATTTAGTAATGAATCCGTTTAGTATGGATGTGGCTGACTATATTGTTGAATTGGTTCAGGAAGGAGAGATTCCAATGAGCAGAGTAGACGATGCGGTTACAAGAATATTAAGGCTTAAATTCTATTTAAATCTTTTTGAAAAGCCATACTACGATTATAGTAATTATACTGATTTTGGAACACAGAAGCATATCGATTTAAATTATCAAGCTGCATCTGAGGCAATTACTTTATTAAAAAATAGGGATGAGATACTTCCTTTGAAAAAGGGTAAAAAGGTTCTTGTTACTGGTTATACTGCGAATTCAATTAATTTGCTAAACGGAGCTTGGTCTCGTTCGTTTTCAGGTATGGAAACGGAATATAACGATACCTCTAAATTGACAATTTTAGACGCCTTGAAAACTCAAGTTGGAGATGTTAATGTTGAATATGTTGAAGGAACAAGATATATAGAAGATGTAAATACTAATGAAGCCTTTAAAAAAGCTAATGATGCAGATTATATTGTTGTTTGTGTTGGGGAAATTGGAGCATCTGAAAAGCCATCTGATATCAATGAACTTTCTTTGCCAAAAGCACAGCAAAACCTTGTTAAGCAATTAACACAAACGAATAAACCAATTATTTTAGTAATGGTTCAAGGTCGTCCTAGAATTATAAGTGACATTGAACCATTAACTGATGCTATTTTAATGGCATATTATCCAGGGCAGGAAGGTGGTCGTGCCATTGCTGATATTCTATATGGAACTACTAATCCAAGTGGAAAATTACCATATACTTACCCGAAATATTCAGGAAATAAATTGCCCTACTATCACAAAAAGACTGATATCCGAGATACGGAATGGAAATACAATGGATTTTATAGACAATATGATTTTGGCTATGGTTTGTCCTATACCAAATATGAATATTCAAATCTAGAAATAAGTAAGGATACTTTAATTGGTAATGAATCACTAAATGTTTCGATTGACGTAACCAATTCAGGGAAAAGAGAAGGTAAGGAAACGATTCAATTGTATGTTAAAGATCTTGTTGCAACCATTTCTCCAGATGTGAAACGATTGGTTCGATTTGAAAAAGAAGGTCTTAAACCAGGGGAGACAAAAACAATTGAATTTACAATCGATAAACAGGATATGTCCTATGTTAATTTCTCAAATGAATGGGAAATTGAAGCAGGGGATTTTGAAATTCTAGTGGGAGGAGACCCAACGAGTTTGATGCTCAAAAAGCTCTACTATAAAAAGAAATAAGAAAATAAATAAGAAGAAAATAAATAAGAAGGAAATAAAAATGAATAAGACAATTATATTAACAGGAGCTGGTGGGGTACTTTGTAGTACCTTGGCGAAAGCCCTTGCAAAAGAAGGGCATAAGATTGCAGTATTAGACTTGAGAATTGATGCCGCAAATAAAGTGGCAGAAGAAATCAATAGTGAAGGAGGAACAGCAATCGCTGTAGCTGCTAATGTATTAGAAAAAGCATCTCTTGATGCGGCAAAACTTGCAGTAAATAACACCTTAGGAGCTTGTGATATTTTGGTCAATGGTGCTGGAGGAAACCACCCCTTGGGAACAACTTCCAATCCACATTTTTTAGAAGAAGATTTGTTAAATAAAACAGAAGGGTTCAAGACCTTCTTTGATTTAGACCCTAAAGGAATTGAGTTTGTGTTTAACTTAAATTTTATTGGAACCCTTTTGCCAACCCAAGTTTTTGCTAAAGATATGGTTGGAAGAGATGGCTGTAGCATATTAAACATTTCTTCTATGAATGCTTATACACCACTTACCAAAATTCCAGCATATAGCGGAGCTAAAGCAGCCATATCAAACTTTACTCAATGGTTAGCAGTACACTTTTCAAAAGTAGGAATCCGTGTGAATGCATTAGCCCCAGGGTTTTTCTTGACCGATCAAAATAGAACCTTGCTTACTAACCAAGACGGAAGTTTGACTGAAAGAGGACAACAGATTATAGATCAGACACCCATGGGAAGGTATGGAAACCCAGAAGATTTGGTAAGTAGCACTTTATACTTGTGTAATGATTCTTCGTCTTTTGTGACGGGAATCGTAATTCCTATTGATGGAGGTTTCTCTGCGTATAGTGGAGTTTAATTTATAAATAATTCAATAAATATGGAACAAACTTGGAGATGGTACGGACCCAATGACCCCGTTTCATTATCAGATATAAAGCAGGCTGGAGCAACAGGAGTTGTTTCTGCATTGCACCATATCCCTAATGGTGAAATATGGACTGTAGAAGACATTCAAAAACGAAAAGAGACGATTGAATCAGCAGGCTTAACATGGAGTGTGGTAGAAAGTATTCCAGTACATGAAACTATTAAAACTCGCTCAGGAAATTTTCAAGCTTACATTGAAAACTATAAAACAAGTATTGAAAATCTAGCCTCATGTGGAATCAAAATTGTATGCTATAATTTTATGCCTGTTTTGGATTGGACTCGTACAGATTTGGGGTTTCAAGTTCAGGACGGATCCAAAGCGCTCCGTTTTAATGTCATTGCCTTTGCTGTTTTTGAATTATTCCTATTGAAAAGACCTGGTGCGGAAACAACTTATACCAGCGATCAAATTGCACTGGCCAAGGAATATGTAAAATCACTTTCAGAAGAAAGTAAAAAAGACCTTGTAAAAAATATTATTGCAGGTCTACCTGGAGCAGAAGAAGGTTATACCCTAGAACAGTTTCAAGGTATTTTAGACACTTATAAAGACATAGGAGCAGATACTTTAAGAGAAAACCTTGTTTCCTTTTTAAAAGAAATCATACCGGTAGCTTCAAAAAATGAAGTGTTAATGTGTATTCACCCAGATGACCCTCCATATCCCATCCTTGGATTACCGAGGGTAGTGAGTACAGAGGCTGACTATGCTTACTTATTTGACAATGTCCCTGATATTTATAATGGGATTACCTACTGTACAGGCTCTTTAGGTGTAAGAGCAGATAATGACTTGGTACAAATTTTAAAACGATTTGCAGACCGCGTTCACTTTTTGCACTTAAGAAGCACAAAGCGGGATGAACAGGGTAATTTTTATGAAGCCAATCATCTAGAAGGTGATGTAGATATGTATGCTGTAATAAAGGAAGTTTTGACGGAACAAAAACGACGTTTAGAAACCGGTAGAAAGGATACGAAAATTCCTATGCGTCCGGATCATGGTCACAAAATGTTAGATGATTTGCATAAAAAAACCAATCCAGGATATTCAGGGATTGGAAGGTTAAGAGGTTTAGCAGAGCTTAGAGGTTTGGAATTAGGAATTAAAACCAGTTTGAACTTATGAGTCAAATAAATTCAAAAAACTTTATAACAGACAATTTTCTATTAAACTCCCAGGAGGCAGAAATGCTTTATCATGAATATGCAAAAGATTTGCCTATCATAGATTATCACAATCATTTGTCGGCTCAACAAATTGCAGAAAACAAACCAGTAAATAACATAACCAATGCTTGGTTGAGTGAAGATCATTATAAATGGCGGGGAATGCGTGCCAATGGAATTGAAGAAAACTTTATTTCCGGAGACGCTTCTAAAGAAAAAAAGTTTAAAAAATGGGCAGAAACAGTTCCGAACACCTTAAGAAATCCATTATTTCACTGGACACAGTTGGAGCTAAAGCGTTACTTCAATATAGATGCTATTTTACAACCAAGTAATGCTTCAGAGATTTATTCTGAAGCCAATAGCATTTTAGAAAATAAAACACCTGCTCAATTGCTAGAGCAGATGAAGGTTGAAGTAATTTGCACAACAGATGATCCTACAGATGACTTAAGATATCATAAACAAATAGCAAAGGCTGGATTTTTCACAAAAGTTTACCCCACTTTTAGACCAGATAACTTATTTTTTATTGGAGAACAAAAATTTGATGCCTATATAAGAAAGCTTGAAGATTGTGTTAATTTCTCTATCAGTAATTATTCAAATCTTTTAAAAGCCACTGATAATAGAATAGATTTCTTCCATGAAAATGGCTGTAAACTATCAGATTACGGAATTAGTGGTGCTTTTTCTTTCGTGAATTTTGATGACGATGAAATCCAATCGATTTTTGATAAAAACCTAAGGGGAATAAAACTTACAAAACTTGAAATACAACAATACAGGTCGAGTCTTTTAATGCATTTAAGCAAAAAGTATCACGAAAAAGGTTGGGTGCAACAATTTCATTTAGGAGTCATAAGAAACAATAATGATCGATTAAATGAGCTTGTTGGCGCTGATGCTGGCTGTGACTCTATAGCAGATTATCCGATTATTGAAGCATTGTCAGCGTTTTTAAATGCTTTGGATCGTACAGATCAATTGGCAAAAACCATTACCTATAATTTAAATCCAGCACAGAACGAAGTTTTTGCAACCATGATGGGGAATTTTAATACCGGAGGTGTTTCCGGTAAAATGCAATGGGGTGCTGCTTGGTGGTTTTTAGACCAAAAAGACGGTATTGAAAAACAACTCAATGTGCTTTCAAATATGGGCTTGCTAAGTAAGTTTATAGGAATGCTCACAGACAGCAGAAGCTTTTTGTCTTTTCCAAGGCACGAATACTTCAGAAGAATATTGTGTGATGTGATGGCAGAAGACATTAGAAAAGGGTTGGTTCCCAATGATATTTCTTTTATAGGCAAAATGATTGAAGACATTTGTTATAACAATGCCGTCAATTATTTTCAATTTAACAATTACAAATAATTTTTTATGAACAAGAAGCAAAACATAGGCAACTATCGCTATACAATATTAGGACTTTTGATGTTTGCGACAACTATCAACTATTTTGACCGAAGTCTTATAGGTGTGATGGCGCCAACATTAGAAAAAATGTTTGGATGGACCAATAGCGATTATGCCAATATTATGATTTCTTTTAAAGTAGCCTATGCAATTGGACTTTTGACAATGGGTGGTATTATAGATCGCATAGGGACTAAAAAAGGATATACATTATCCATTGTAATCTGGAGTATTTTTGGAATGTTGCATGCTTTGGTACGTCCAGGATTTAGTGTAATTGGATTCGCGGCAGCACGATTTGGATTAGGATTTGGAGAAGCAGGAAATTTTCCAGCAGCTATTAAAACTACAGCAGAATGGTTTCCAAAAAAAGATCGTGCTTTTGCAACAGGCCTTTTTAATGCTGCAACTAGTATTGGGGCTATTGCGGCTCCATTTGTAGTTGGATGGATTGTTCACGAAAACGGTAAAAACTGGCAAATCCCCTTTTTAATTACCGGAGCCTTAAGTACAATTTGGGTTATTTTATGGCTTAAAACCTATAAAAAACCTGAAATCCATCCAAACGTAACGAAAGAGGAGCTAGCGTATATTCAAGAAGATTCAGAAGTGGAGAATGAAGAAAAACTCCCATGGAAAAGTGTTTTTAATAAACGTCAGACCTGGGCTTTTTCTATAGCTAAAATTACAGATGCGGTATGGTGGTTTTATCTTTTCTGGGGAGCTAAATTCTTAGCAGACTCTTTTGGGGTAAACATTAAAAACATTGCCTTACCCTTTTTTGTTATTTATATTTTGGCAGATGTCGGAAGTGTTTTTGGGGGGTATCTTTCAGGTGCTTTCATGCGGAAAGGATGGACCGTCAATAAGGCTAGGAAAAGAACATTGTTGATTTGTGCTTTAATTATACTCCCGGTTAGTTTTGTGGCCTTTACAGAAAGTAAATGGGTCGCCGTTTCCCTTATAGGTCTTGCTGCGGCAGGTCATCAGGCTTGGTCTGCTAATGTATTTACGCTAGTGTCTGACGTATTTCCTAAAAAAGCAACAGCCTCTGTAGTTGGTATAGGTGGTATGGTTGGCACTATAGCTGGTATTCTTGCAGACATGGTATTGGGATCGGTTTTAGATTCAGCAGGTAATAGTGGCTACTTCTGGGCATTTCTGATAGCTGGATCATTATATCTTACAGTCTTAGGGATAGTACATTTATTGATGCCAAGAATGACGCCTTTAGATGAGAATTTGAAGCTTAAAAAATAAACAAAAGAAGAGTTGGGGTAGGTATTTCATGATGTGTGTTTTTGATTGATTTAAAAATAATAAAATAAAAACGAATAACACAAATTTAGGGTCGTTTTTTAAAGAGGTGTATGGATTAAAAATGTTATAATACAGGGTTTTAGGTCTGGTGAGAAGTCGTTGGAGAGGAATGGATGCCATTTCTGATTTGTTGGTTCGGCAACTTTAGAAAACAACTCTTCGTATTACAATCCCAATGAGTTTTACTTTTTATCCACACGTTTTAAGGGGTGTCAAACTATTTGTTTAGGAGGCCTTGGTCGTTTTAAATTAGTTCGTTTTTTAGTTCGCTGTAAGTTTTATAAAAGCTCCAAGGTTTGTAAGAGTAGGGGTGTTATCTATTCTCACACCATTTTTTAGGTCTTATTATTTAATCTAAAATCCATTTAATAATCGCCATTTTCTTTTTTGAGTAAGGCGCATATTTCAGGCTGGTTTCAAGCCAGAAAGGTTTGTCCAATATACTTTTGTAATGTGAAAACGTGTCAAATCCTGCTTTTCCGTGGTAATTTCCAAATCCACTCAGTCCAACACCTCCAAAGGGAAGATTGCTGTTTGATAAATGCATCAAACTATCGTTGATGGCACCCCCTCCAAAAGAAATTTCTTTGAGTAATTTGGCAATTGTTTTTCTGTTTTTCGAATAGACATAGCAAGCCAAAGGTTTGGGTCTTTCTTTGACCAGTTTTATTGCGTCATCAAGATTTGTATACGATACAATAGGAAGAATTGGTCCAAATATTTCATCTTGCATTATTGGATCCTCAAAAGAAATCTTGTGCATGAGTGTGGGGCCAATAAATCGCTCTTCTCTGTTCGTTTTGCCTCCAAAGTATACTTTATCCCTGTCAATGAGTTTTTCCAGACGGTCAAAATTATGTGTATTGATGATTTTTAAATAATTTTCTTTAATATTTTTTTCGGTGCTTTTGTGTTGTAGCTCAATTTCATCTTTCAAGGCTTGAAGAAATTTTTCTTCAATGGTTTTGTCAACCAAAATATAATCTGGGGCAACACAGGTTTGACCTGAATTTAAAAATTTAGCCCAAACAATTCGCTTCGCTGTCATTGTAATATTTGTATCCGGAAGCACAAAAGTTGGACTTTTTCCTCCAAGTTCAAGTGTAACAGGTGTCAAATGTTTTGCTGCGGCTTGATAAATTATTTTACCAACTGCAATACTGCCGGTAAAAAATAGTTTGTCAAAGCGATATTCTAACAATTCAAGGGTTTCTTTCGCTCCTCCTTCCACCACATGAAAATAGTCACTCGAAAAATGAGTATTGATAATTTGAGCCATTGCCCGCGATGTTTTGGACGGGAGTTCACTGGGTTTTAAAATGACTGTATTTCCTGCGGCAAGAGAGGTGATGGCAGGAACCAAGGAAAGTTGATAGGGATAATTCCACGCTCCAATAACCAAGGTCATTCCTAAGGGCTCAGGAATGAGATAGCTTTTTGCAGGGAAATTTGCAAATCCTGTGGGTACTTTTTTTCGCTGACTCCACTTTTTGCAATTTTTTAGGAAACTATTTATTTCGTGATACAACAATCCCAGTTCGGATACGTACGTTTCAAACTCCGACTTGCCAAAATCTTCGTAGATGGCTTGGTAAAGTAAATCTTCGTTTTCTTTCAGAATTTTCTTAAACTTTTTCAATTGCCCGATACGAAAATCAACATCTTTGGTTTGATTGGAATTGAAAAAGTCTTGTTGTCCTGCAATGATATTTTTTATTTGCATAGGGGTTCTGGTTTGTCTTATGTCTTGAACATGCCGAAGGGCTCTATTGTGGTTTGCGTTATTGTCTAGAAACGAAGTTAGTGAAAGAAAACGAAAAAGAGGAAAATTGAATGAACAGTTGTCAATGGATAAAGTACTTTCTGTATTGATTTTGAGCGCTTAAAAAAATATTAAATATTGACAGTTAGCATGTTTTATAAGCCGAACAAGTGTGATTTCTACATAAGTTTTGTCCAAAGGGTTCGCAAAAGATTCGTGTTTTGAAGCAATTGCAAAAAAAACAAAAAGTGGTGGGTGACTGCTTTTGAATTCAGACAAAGATTGATCAAGTCTCTGTTTTTTGCCTAATTTTCAAGAGTTTAGGCTTTAAACGTATTGGACAACCTGTCGAAGTTGAAATTTTCTTGGATCATTTCTTTTCCCAAAGGACTGCAATTGTCAGGAGAATGTTTGAGATACCATCGTAGAATTCTTTGTATATCTTTATTGTCTTTTTGAAGAATAGTATTTTTAGAATAGGCAGACATGCTTTTTTTAGAACTTTTTTTGGAGACATAACCAAACCCTTTGTACACACCGTTGACAACCAATACAAAAGAAGTCTCAAGGGCTGTTCTTCCTTTTTCATGGATCAAAAAGCTCTCGGTTTCGTACTGAACAGAAGCGATGGCTTGCTGGACTCTCTGGTTGTAACTTTCAACACTTTCTTTGTTGCTGCAAATACCTTTGCATTGCTTGAGTTGAAAATGAAAACAACTCGAAACATTCGATTGCAAATGACAGTATTTGGGACATAGTTCGAATTTTTCGCAAAGTTTTTCCACAAAAGTTCTGGCTTCTCTAACAGTGTAGAATTTTGTGATGGGCCGTTGTACCAGTTTGATATTATTGGTTCCAATGTGCAAGATGCCCTGTCTGTCTTGATACGTAAACAAGGCAATACTTTCACGCGTTTTCCGTTGTGCTCTGTTGAATTTTGGGAACTGCTTTTTAATTTCAGCAGACTCCAAAAGCAAGGCCAATAACTCACTACCGGTTTCCGTATATGTAATGTTGGCGGTTTCCAAGCAAAGATTGATTTCCCTTTTAGATTTGTCATAAAGATGACTCAGAACCCGTTTTTTGATGTTGATCGCCTTTCCGATGTAAATAATTTCGTTGTCGCTGTTTCTAAAATAATACACCCCCTCTGTTTCGGGCAAATTGTCAACAACATACTTTGGAAGTAGGGGAGGTAGTGTCGCTTCTCTCGATCGAGGGTGCAAAGAAGCGCCAATGATGTCAGAAGGGTCCTTTTCTAACAACAAAGCAAAGAGTAGCACAGTAGCATCCGCATCTCCTTTCGCTCGATGCCTATTGGAAAGTGGAATTTGCAAAGTACTGCAAAGTTTTCCCAAGCTGTAAGAAGGGAGTCCCGGAAGAATTTTTCGAGACAAGCGTACCGTACATAATTTTTTTCTTTGAAAACGCGCCCCAAGAGATTTGAATTCCTTTTGAAGGATGTTGTAGTCAAAATTGACACTATGTGCCACAAAGATCGTGTTTTCGGTAATCTGGAGTATTTTTTTGGCAATCTCATAAAATTTAGGTGCTGTTCGTACCATGCTGTCATCAATACCCGTCAAAGAAGTGATGTATTTCGGAATCGAGCATTCTGGGTTTACCAAGCTGGTGAATTCGTCCACTACTTTTTCTCCATCAAAAACAAGGATGGAAATTTCTGTGATTTTATCACCTCCAGTCGTTTCTATATCTACGATGGAATACCTCAAGCGATTAGTTTTTTAAGTGCTTTCAACTCCACACCAAGTTGATTCAACATAAGTGCGATGTTGCTGATTTTTAATTCGTGTTCGTCGTATTCCTGTGTGTTGATACAACAGGTGTACTCCCATAACTCTAATACATTTTCCAAATGTACTTCATAAGCGTTGTATTTTTTATTGTCAGGAACAAGCAACAAATGGTCTTCCTCTTTCTTGTAAACACGTTTGTAGGTCAAGCCATCATTTTGTGTCAAAACAATGTAGGTTTTGCCCTCTTTGATGTCCTGAATGTCTTCTAAAAATTTGGCAATCACAAACGCCCCACTTTTGGTAGGAAGCATGGAGTCTCCTTTGATAGGAAAAGCCCGGTGTTTTCCTGCAGGTAAAAAAGGCAATTTTATTTTTTGCAAGTCTTCCACGTATTCAGGATCCGCATAACCATTCAAGTAACCTGCTGAAGCCTCGGTTGAAATGATCTCAATCAAATCTTCGTTGGCATCGTCGACCATGATGGGAAATAAAATCCGCTGGTTTCCCACGTCAATAAAAGATTCGTTCTTCGATTTCGAAAGATCGTTTTTTACCAATACATCGATAGGAACCCCAAAAAAATTTGAAAGTTCAATGATAAAATCGATAGGAGGAACCGCTCTGTTTTCTTCATAAGAGCTAATTCTCGATCGGGAAACACTGAAATCGTCCGCAAACTGCTCCTGTGTCAAGCCTTTTAAAACTCGGATGTGCTTGATATTTTTGGATAGAAAATTCATAATGCTAAATATATGAGCAACTATTGCTTATTTATTGAGCTAATTTAGCAAAATATTTTATACAATCAATACCCTTACCCCAAAAATGCATTTAAATAGTCATACGTACTATAGCTTACGCTATGGTACAATATCGCCGAAAGACCTAGTTTTACTGGCCAAACAGTACCGTTTGAATGCTTTGGCATTGACAGATATAAACAGCACAACAGCCTGCCTAGATTTTGTAAAATACGCCATAAAAAATGAGGTCAAACCTATTTTAGGAGTCGATTTCAGGAATGGAGCACAGCAGAAATTCATCATGCTAGCCCAAAACAACCAAGGCTACTATCAGATCAACAAATACCTGTCTTCTTTCCTACATCAAACTAAAATTGGAATGCCATACAATGCGGCCTCATTGCCCAATACCTATGTCATTTATCCCTATCAAAAAGAATTACGAGTACTCAAAGAACACGAATATATTGGTGTGAAACCTTCGGATTTGAATCCTCTAAAATTTTCAGAATGGCGCTTTCAACTCGAGAAATTGGTGCTTTTAAAAACCGTTTCTTTTCAGGACAAAAAAGGATTCAATACACATCGGTTGTTGAGAGCCATTGAAAACAACACATTGCTGAGCAAATTGCCAATAACAGAACAAGGGGCAGTTTCTGACAGGATGGTGTCAGAGGAAATCTTGCAAACCCACTATTCCGAATACCCCCAAATCATCGAAAACACAGAATACATCATGCGTACGTGTTCTGTAGATTTTGAGTTGTCGGTCAGTGCTCCCAAAAATCAAAAGACCTATACTCATTCAGAAGCATTGGATTTTCGGTTGCTGAAAAAACTGTCGTACGAAGGACTGCACTACAGGTACAAAAAAATAGGAAAAAGAGTGTTTGATAGGCTCGAAAAAGAACTTCAACTGATCCAAGAGAAGCAATTTGTCTCTTATTTTTTAATCAACTGGAAGATTTTAAAATATGCTCGTAGTAAAAACTATTATTATGTAGGCAGAGGAAGTGGAGCCAACAGTATTGTGGCATATCTGTTGCGTATTACCGACGTGGATCCTATTGAGTTGGATTTGTATTTCGAGCGTTTTATCAATTTGTACAGGACAAACCCTCCAGATTTTGACATTGATTTTTCATGGAGAGACCGAGACGATGTCATGAATTTTATTTTTGAAAAATTCAAGCATACGTCTTTGATTGCGGTGTACAATACTTTTAAATACAAGGCTTCGGTAAGAGAATTGGGAAAAGTATTTGGGTTGCCCAAAAGGGAGATCGACAAACTAGCCAATCGTAATTATCACCCAGATCAATTGGACCACTTGTCGAAATTGGTATTGATTTACAGTCAATACATACAAGGATTTCCAAACTATTTAGGAATACATCCCGGTGGAATTTTGATTGCTGAAGAGCCCCTACACAAATACTGTGCAACCTACTTGCCACCAAAAGGATATCCAACAATGATGTTTGATATGATTGTTGCCGAAAATATAGGACTCTATAAATTTGATATTTTGAGTCAGCGAGGACTGGGTAAAATTCGCGAAGCAGTTGCTATTGTAAAATACAACCATCCGACACATCCAGCAATAGACATGCACGATATTCAAAAATTCAAGGAAGATGCCAAAATCAAAGATCTTTTAAAAAATGCCCAAGCAATTGGCTGCTTTTACGTCGAATCTCCCGCAATGAGAATGCTCCTGAAAAAATTACAAGTGAAGGATTATATAGGCTTGGTAGCAGCCAGTTCTGTAATTCGACCCGGTGTAGCGAAATCTGGGATGATGAGGGAATACATCGCAAGATGTAGGAATCCAGAAAAAAGAAAAGCCGCCCATCCAGTATTGCTCGAGATCATGCCCGAAACCTATGGAGTCATGGTGTATCAAGAAGACGTGATAAAAGTAGCCCATTACTTTGGAGGATTGAACTTAGGAGAAGCAGACATGCTTCGTCGTGGAATGAGTGGAAAATTTCGATCGAAAGAAGAATTTTTAAAAGTAAAAAATATCTTTTTTGAAAACTGCCACAACAAAAAACACACGCTTGCATTGACAAATGAAATATGGAGGCAAATTGAAAGCTTTGCAGGCTATGCATTTGCGAAAGGGCATTCTGCTTCCTATGCCGTTGAAAGCTATCAAAGTTTGTTTTTAAAAGCTTACTACCCCTTGGAGTATATGGTGGCAACATTGAACAATCACGGCGGATTTTACAGACCAGAACATTATCTTCATGAAGCTAGAATGCATGGAGGGAACATTCATTCGGTGGCCGTCAATTATTCTGAGTATTTCAATAGTATCGAAGGAAATACCATTTATCTAGGGTTTATGATGTTGCGTTCTTTTGAGACAAAGTACGCTCAAAAAATAGTAGATGAACGAATGAAAAATGGATGCTTTCAAGATTTAGATGATTTTATCCATAGAGTTTCCATTCCGCTTCAGCAAATGACTATTTTGATCAAGGTAAATGCCTTTCAATTTACAGGAAGAAACAAACGAGAACTTTTGTGGGAAGCACATATGAAAGTCAACAAGGTTGTTTTGGAAGAACAAGTTCATACATTGTTTGTTTCTGAAAAAAAGACCTACAAAACACCCGAGCTGTCTTCCAATCGTTTTGAAGACGCTTTTGACGAGATAGAATACTATGGGTTTTCTCTCACCAATCCTTTTGAGCTTTTGGTAGCGAAAATAGAAACCCCAATTTTGGCGAATGATTTGTTCGCATACGAAGGAAAAAGAGTGACGGTTTATGGATATTATGTAGCTGCTAAAAGCACCGTAACTTCCAAAGGAGATTTGATGTGTTTTGGAACTTTTGTAGATATAAAAGGAACTGCGATAGATACCGTTCATTTTCCGAAAATTGCTCAGAAATATCCTTTTAGAGGGATAGGAGTCTATAAAATTACAGGAAAAGTTACCGAGGAATTTGACTGTATCACGATCAATGTCTCCGAGATGGAGAAATTAGCGATTGTTCAAGACCCGAGATATGCCGAAGAAACTAAAAAAAATACTGCCTGATGACAAACAAAGAGCGTTCGATTGCACACATGGATTTAGATACCTTTTTTGTGTCTTGTGAAAGACTAATGGACAGCCGTTTGAACAATAGGCCAGTGTTGATTGGAGGGACTTCAGATAGAGGAGTTGTTGCTTCCTGTAGTTACGAAGCCAGAAAGTTCGGTATACATTCCGCGATGCCCATGCGAATGGCCAAACAATTATGTCCTGAAGCAATAATTTTAAGAGGGAATTCAGGGGTATACACCAAATATTCAAAGCTTGTAACAGAGGTTGTAGCAGCTACCGTTCCGTTGTATGAAAAATCGTCTATCGATGAATTTTATATAGATCTTACAGGAATGGATCGGTTTTTTGGATGCCACCAACTCGCTTCTGAGCTGCGTCAAAAAATTATCCGAGAAACAGGCTTGCCAATTTCTTTTGGACTGTCTGTCAACAAAACGGTTTCTAAAATAGCCACAGGTCAGGCAAAGCCAAACAATGAGATTCAGATTGACAAGGGGACAGAAAAATATTTTTTAGCACCATTGTCTGTTCGAAAAATTCCAATGGTAGGAGAAAAAACATACAATTCTTTGTGTGACTTAGGGATCAAACGCATAAAAACAATCCAAGAGATGCCTGTGGAGATGATGGTAAAGGTTTTTGGGAAGTCTGGGGGGACCATATGGAAAAAAGCCAATGGAATTGACAATACACCCGTTTTCAAACACCAAGAAAGAAAATCCATCTCAACAGAAAGAACCTTTGACAAAGACACCACTGATATTTGCAAACTCAGAAGTATCGTGATAGCGATGACAGAAAATTTAATTTTTCAGCTCAGAAGAGGTAATAAATTAACCGCATGCGTTAGCGTTAAAATTCGATACTCAGATTTTCAAACCTATACAAAACAGAAAAGCATTCCCTACAGTGCATCCGACGAAGCAATCTTGCCAATCGTCATGGAACTTTACAAAAGCTTGTATCAGAGAAGGTTGCTGGTGCGTCTTGTGGGAGTGAAGTTTAGTCATTTGGTCAATGGAGGGCATCAGGTCAATCTTTTTGAAGACAATGACAAGATGTTGAATTTGTATCAGGCGATGGATAAAATGAGAGAGAAGCATGGGGACAGAGCGGTAATAAGAGCAGCAGGTATGGGTGCAAAAACCATTCACAGAAGCAATCCTTTTAACGGAGAGCCTCCGCCGTTGTTGGCAAATCGAAGGTCTTAAAAAATCAAAGGCTTCGCGAAGGTGCTTTCTAAACACCGATCTCTTTGCAAAACCCTTTTTTAAGAAGTAAAGATTCTTTTTCGGTACCAAAAAAACAGCACACCAAAAAGAGAAACAATTCCCAGAGGAAAGAAAAAATTAAAAAATTGCCAAAACCTTTTTTCTGAGATGACTTTGGCTTTGTTGAGTAAAGGCAGTGTTACTTTTTTTGAACGCAGTTGCAGCAATCCTGTGTCGTCCAGTAAATAATCGACGGCATTCAGTAAAAATTCTTTGTTGCTGTAGCGTTGTTGCGTCCACTTGTCAACCCCTAATTCCAAAGGTTTCCCTTTGTGAGTTTGGTTGCTCGCTATGTCCCCATCACTGATCAAGATCATTTTACTTGGCAGTCCCGTTTCTCTTTTGCTTGAAAACTCAAAAGGAGGGACTCTGTCTTTGTAAGCAGAGGTAAAGTTTCCTTCTAATAAAATGCCCAGTGTTTTTTTTCCTTGTCGAAAAATTTTAGGATCTGGTAGTTCATTTACAGCTTTCAATTCAATAAAATTAGGAGTTTCCACCACTTTCGTTAAGGAAGAGCTTTCTAATAAAATTGTTTTTTGAATCCTGTTTGGTAAAGTGTCGATAGCAGAAGGAAATTGCAATTTTACCACTCCCAAATTTGTTGTGATGGCATGCTTGCTCGCAGGGGTTACCAAGGGGTGGTAATACCAAAGAAAGTTTTCATAATTGGTTCTATTGCCAGTGTTTCCTGTAGCCAAAGATATTTTAGCAGCGTACAAGTCTTTCACAATATTGTGATGCACTCGTATTCCGTAACGAAAGAAAAAGTCGTCTAAATTTAAATTTCGAGAAAAAGCAAGACTGCTTCCTTTTGGAGACATGCTGTCCATTTCTGCTACCACATGATCGAGAAGCCACAAGGTTCTTCCTCCCTGCAGCAGGTATTGATCCAAAACAAATTTTTCTTGCTCGCTGAATGCATTACTGGGTTTGGCGACAAACGCCAGATCATACGTGCTTAGCTGATTCAGTGTCTTTTGAGGAGTAGTCGAAACAGAATCCAACGTGAATTTTCCGAGGTGATAATGCCTTCCCAAGGCTTTTAGAAAACTGTACAATGGCAAATCGTTCAATTCACCGTTTCCAGCAAGTACAGCAATGCTTTTCTTTTTTGGAAACACAATTTTTTTCAAACCGTCGATAAAAGAGAATTCTAAATTTTGAATAGCATTTTGCAATTGTTCTTCCTGTGAAGCTGTTTGAGAACTTTCTTTTAAAAGAGAGACGTTTTCAATTTTATTTTGGTATTGGATTGTAGCCCAAGGAACAATAACAGATTCGGAAACAACCCCCTTTTTTTTGACAGTCAAACGACTTGGCGTAAGCCCTTTTTGTAACAAACGCTGCATGTCTTTTTCCGGATTTACAAATACAAAGGAAATGTTTTTGTTGACAGCCCTCAATTCTTTGAGTAGCTGTTGTGTCTCCATTTGCAAACGCTTGAATTCAGCAGGAAACTCTCCTTCCAAATATATTTTTACAAGCACAGGCTGGTCTATTTTGGAAAGAAGGTTTTTAGAGACAGTTGCCAAAGAATAGCGTTCGTCTTTGCTCAGATCGAAACGTTTGTAAAACCGTTGGCTTGCAAAAGAAGAAACAAGAATAAAAATCAAAATATAAAATACCGGTTTCCAATTTTTTTTAGGAGCCATTCGAGTATAACTCAGTACCAAAAATAACAGCGTCACCTGTATAAAATAGAGTAAATCTTTTGTGTCTAGTACCCCTCTACTGATGCTTTCAAAATGAGAATACATACCTAATTTTCTCAAGGTGAAATTGGTTTCTGAAGAAAAATAAGTGGTGTCGTGAAGTCCGTAAAACAAGCCAAAACAAATAAAAATGGAGCTCAATAGCACGACAAGAGGATTTTTGGAAAAAGTCGAGACCCACAAGCCAATCGAAATATAGGCGCTGGCAATAGCTAAAAGTCCTATGTACGAACCCACAATGATGCCCAATTCAACGGTGTTAGAAACACTGATAAGATCAAAAATACTGTATACATAAATAGCAGTAGGAAGTAGTGCAGCAATCACCACAATAAAAATAGCCAGGTATTTTCCCAATACCAATTGAAGTGTAGATAGCGGTTTGGTTTTTAAAATTTCAATAGTTCCTGAGTTTATTTCTTCTGAAAAGCTCTTCATGGTCAAAGAGGAGATCAACAACACAAACAGCCAAGAAGTGAAATCGAAAAAAGGAGACAGGCTTGCAAAACCCGAATTTAAGATGTTGAGGTCGTTGTCAAAAAACCACAGAAATAGACCGTTTAAGATTAAAAAAAGAGCAATGACAAAGTATCCAGTAATGGAGCCAAAAAACAAATGCAGTTCTTTTTTTAACAATGCATACATAGAAGTTCAAATAAAAAGAAGGTTAGGATAAAAATTCAATAGTAATAGGGTCACGGTAGTCCAATCCTAACAGACTAGACGCTCCACCTACGGTCGTTAAATTGCTCTTGTAGATGGCGATCTCTAAAAAACCCGCAGAGTTAAAGATTGCCAGACGATTTCCATCACTCTTTCGTTGATTTTTCGGCAATGAGAAATCGACAATATCACTGTATTTTTGATGTATTTTTGCAAAGGAATAACTACTTGCTGTCAGCTTGAAACGTCTCCCTTTGCCAATTTCTTTGAATAGCTTTTCAGTAATGTTGCTAATGATATTTCCATAATTATCTATGTAAATAACGTTTCCTACAATTTTATGTTGCTCAGGAGAAATTTGTGGTTGAATTTCAAAAAGTTGTTTGTAGTCCTCAATGGGTTTCCCAATCACCTCCAAGGTTCCACCCCGCGCAATGTGAGCGGCAACTTGAACAAAGACATCCAGTACGGAAAAACTACTTTCTACCCGGTCGTGGATGTTGATTTCTACCATCTTACTTGGCTTTATGTCAGATGCAACCAGAGATATCAGTCCGTTATCAGGGCAAACAAAATAATGTCCATTCAATAAGAGGGCAATATGCCTGTTGTCTTCATTGAGTTCCGAGTCTACACCTACAATATGAATGGTGCCTTCCGGAAAATTCTGATAAGCATTCCTTAAAATGTAAGCGGTTTGCGTAATATTAAAAGGAGAAATACTGTGCGAGATATCAACAATTTGAACATCAGGAATCGTAGAGTAAATAGCCCCCTTTACCGCGCCAACAAAGTGGTCTTTTGTGCCAAAATCAGTAGTAAGTGTAAGTATAGGCATAAAATAAAAGCATCCTTTTCGAGCAACCTTAAAAATTGCTTTGTCCATTATCAAAAACAGGCAAATTTAGTAAAATATAAAACTGCAACCAACTAACCATGCCTAGAAAATCGAAACTAAAAAACAGGATATCATAACAATTTGTTATCAGAATATTAGTATTTTTAAAAACTCATAGAAAAAAGAGCTCTTCGGAGAAAACAAACGATAAAAAAATACGCGAATTGAACGAACGAATCATCCTGCTAGAAGAAATCAATCCCATTGATTTTTTTGGAACACAAAATACGACCATGACACTCGTAAAAACCTATTTTCCAAAACTGAAAATAGTCGCCAGAGGTTCACAAGTCAAAGCGTTCGGAGAGCCCATTATTTTAGACGAATTTGAGAAACGAATGGAAATGTTGGTAAAGTATTTTCACAAATACAATCATTTGAGTGAAAATGCAATCGAGCAGTTGTTGACCAGTTCTGGTAAAAGTCAAAAATTAGCACAAGCAAAAGACGGGGTTTTGGTACATGGCGTAGGAGGCAAGCTGATCAAAGCGCAAACAGAAAATCAACGAAAAATGGTGTCCAAAATGGAAGCCAACGATTTGTTATTTGCCATCGGTCCAGCCGGAACAGGAAAGACCTATACTGCTGTGGCTTTGGCTGTGAAAGCGTTGAAAGATAAAGAAGTCAAGCGAATCATACTGACCAGACCAGCAGTAGAATCAGGAGAGAACTTAGGTTTTCTACCAGGAGATTTAAAAGACAAACTAGATCCCTACATGCAACCCTTGTATGATGCCTTGAGAGACATGATTCCTTTTGAGAAATTAGACTCTTACATCGAAAAAGGAACCATACAAATTGCTCCTTTGGCATTTATGAGAGGGAGAACCTTAGACAACGCCTTTGTAATATTAGATGAAGCTCAAAATACAACCCATTCTCAAATGAAAATGTTTTTGACACGTATGGGGAAAAGAGCCAAATTTATCATTACAGGAGACCCTGGACAGATAGATTTGCCAAAAAGACAAGTGTCAGGATTGAAAGAAGCTTTGTTGACCTTAAAAGAGGTAAAAGGAATTGCACATGTGCATTTGGATGATAAAGACGTCATTCGTCACCGATTGGTCAAAGAAATTATCAAAGCTTACAAAGGAATAGAAACAGAATAAATCTTTTTCAAACAGAGGAAAAATTAATCTTTTCGTTACTTTTGCAAAAAAAAAGAACAGTTCGTTTCCACCCTTAACAGAGAAAACTATGAGTGCCACTATCAACGATACCAATTTTAATTTTTCCAAACAAAAATCAGTATACAAAGGAAAAGTTCGCGAAGTCTATAATATAGACAATGACTTGTTGGTGATGGTGGCTACAGATCGTTTGTCTGCATTTGATGTGATCATGCCAAGACAAATCCCTTACAAAGGACAAATTTTGAATCAAATAGCAGCTAAAATGTTGGAAGCAACCAAAGACTTGGTGCCCAATTGGGTAGTCGCTACTCCAGATCCCAATGTGACTGTCGGTCATATGTGTGACACTTTTAAAGTTGAAATGGTAATTCGAGGTTATTTGACCGGGCATGCTTGGAGAGAATACAAGTCTGGAAAAAGAGAGTTGTGTGGAGTCCCCATGCCAGAAGGAATGATAGAAAATCAAAAGTTTGAAAAACCAATCATAACCCCTTCTACAAAAGCAGCAATTGGAGATCACGACGAGGATATTTCTCGCGAAGAAATATTGGCAAAAGGAATCGTGTCCAAAGACGATTACGAACAACTAGAGGAATACACCTATGCTTTGTTTCAGCGAGGAACAGAAATAGCAGCAAAACAAGGATTGATCTTGGTAGATACCAAATATGAATTTGGAAGAAAGAACGACGGCACCATTGTAGTGATTGACGAAATACACACTCCAGATTCTTCTCGTTATTTTTATGCCGAAGGGTACGAAGCCATTCAAGCAAAAGATCAAAAGCAAAAGCAGCTATCCAAAGAATTTGTGAGAGAATGGTTGATAGAAAATAATTTTCAAGGAAAAGAAGGGCAACAAGTACCCGAAATATCAGATGCCAAAATCGAAGAAATTTCCAACCGTTACATAGAATTGTATGAGAAAATTACGGGAGAAGCATTTCAAAAAGGCGATGTGTCCAATTTATTACCTAGGATAAGTGCCAATGTAAGCGCTTTTTTACAAAAATAGCAAACTGTTTTTTAGAAAAAACAAAAAGCGGATTGTTCCATGCAATCCGCTTTTCTCGTTTTTGTTCCTAATTTCAATCAAAAAAGTTTTTTTGTAAATACTTGTGATTTAGGCTGTAAAGGATTGGGTTAAAAAAAAGTTTAAAAAAGGCATAAAAAGTTATTG
>ERZ1046568.364-NODE-364-length-38331-cov-25.767583_pt1 | contig 38331 bp, 56 predicted proteins | sample MGYA00383092_ERZ1046568 | MGnify/ENA primary metagenome ERZ1046568 (study PRJEB29581, sample SAMEA5548362) | metagenome | biome: marine; feature: coastal; material: water | depth 1 m | study: Short-term variability in the microbial, nano- and picoplankton... | reverse complement strand
CTAGTATAAATAATATTAATAATATGACACGGTGATTATAATGATGAATATTGAAAAAATCTTGGAAATGTGGAAAGAAGACTCAAAGATAGATGAGCTTCGTTTAGATCAAGCATCTATAGATTCTGCTAAACTACATGCCAAGTACTTAGAACTTTTAACAACAACTAAACTTCAATTAAAGCGTAAAGACATGGAATTCAAAGTACTTCTAAAGAAGAAGTGGCTTTGGTACAATGGAAAACTCACTAAAGATCAGATCGATGAACTTGGGTGGGAATATGATGCATTAAATGGGCTAAAGGTTCTAAAGGGGGATATGGATTATTACTATAATGCAGATCCTCATATCCAAGAAGCTGAAGCACGTATTGAATATATTAAGACTATCAAGGATACACTTGAAGAAATAATTAATAATATTCGATGGAGACATTCGAGCATTAAGAACGCAATAGATTGGCGTAAATTTGAATCTGGTGCATAATGTCTGAAACCATTAGCGTGAAGAAAAAGAATCACGCATTCTTGCAGGTTAATACTGATCCTGGTATAATGAACGAAATCTCTGATTTCTTTACGTTCTTTGTACCTGGCTATAAGTTTATGCCGGCATACAAAAATAAAATGTGGGACGGTAAGATCCGTTTATTTGATGTAAGGATAGGTGAACTACCTGGCGGTTTGTTTGCATATCTACAAGAGTTTGCTGAGACTCCTGGTAGAGACTATCACATCGAAATAGAACATGACGGATATTACGGTGTACCTAGTACAGACACTGTAACAGATATGTCATGGGTAGATGATCTGACTTTATCTTCTAATGGTAAAGCAATCGTACCTAGAGATTATCAATTAGAAGCTGTACACCATGCGTTAACTAAGAAGCGCGCGCTTTTAATTTCTCCTACTGCCTCTGGTAAGTCTCTTATCATATATCTTATTATCAGATGGTTCTTAGAGAGATACGAAAATAAAGTATTAATAGTGGTGCCTACCACATCGCTAGTTAATCAGATGTATACTGACTTTGGTGACTATAGTCAATATGACGATACATTTGATCATGAATCTACTATACATAGAATATATTCTGGTAGACCTAAGTTCGCAGAAAACGAACGTATCATTGTATCTACCTGGCAATCGATATACAAACTCGGACCTGATTGGTTTAGTCAATTCGGTGCAGTTATTGGTGATGAAGCACATAACTTCAAAGCTAAATCGCTTATATCAATATTGTCTAAAATGCGTGATGCAGAATATAGGTTTGGTACTACAGGAACATTAGACGGAACACAGACACATAAACTTGTATTAGAAGGACACTTTGGTCCGGCTCGATATGTGACTACAACTAAAACGCTAATGGATTCTGGAGCACTATCAGAATTAGAGATCTCTATGATCTTGCTCAAGTATCCAGACGAGATACGCAAGGCATGGGGTAAAAAGAAATATCAGGAGGAGATGGACTATATCGTTGCATATGAAAAACGTAATAGCTTTATCACTAACCTGGCTTTAGATCAAGATGGAAATACTCTTGTATTATTCCAATATGTAGAAAAGCATGGTAAACCTCTATATGATATGATTAAGAAGAAAGCACATGCTCGTAGACAAATATTCTATGTGTCAGGCGAGACCGGTGCAGACGTACGGGAAGATATTAGAAAGATAACTGAAACCCAAAAGAATGCAATTATTGTAGCATCACTTGGAACATTCAGTACTGGTGTCAATATTAGAAACTTGCATAATGTTATCTTTGCAAGTCCTTCTAAATCACAGATCAAAGTTTTACAATCGATCGGCCGTGGTTTAAGAAAGTCTGATAATGGCCAAGCGACTAAACTATACGATCTTGCAGATGACTTACATTGGAAATCTCGTAAGAACTATACCCTTCTTCATGCGGCAGAACGCATGAAGATCTACGGCAAAGAAAAATTTAAATACAAGATATATGAGGTAGATATATAATGCAGGAAGAAGAATTAACGTTGGATAACATCGATATTCGTCACTTTAAACTTACAAATGGTGACGAGATTGTAGGATTGGTAAGAGGGCATGATGAAGTACAAGTCTTTATAGAGTTTCCTCTCTTACTGAATATCATTTCTCTGTCACCAGAAAAAGAGCAATACTACTATACAGAGTGGATGCCCATGGCAGGTGATCAATTGATTAAAGTATATTTCGGATCGATCGTCGCACAGTCTAAGTGTACCGACCAATTTAAAGAACAGTATATTCGAACAGCGTTACGTCTTAAAGAAACACCTACAAACGTCCTTAATGAAATGGATGATGACTTTGAAGATGAAGTGTTTGACAGCATTATGAATGCAGGAAAGACTATCCATTAGGGTATACTCCTCCCCCTCAACAGCACTCTTTAATTATACCACACTTTGCACCTTTTGTACACAGTTAATTTGCAAAAAACTAAAAATAATTTAATAAAATAACTGTGTACATTTCCTTAGAATTATGCTATAATAAGCTTAATAATATACACTAGGAGTATATAATGACAAAAATTAAACCAAAGAATAAACCTCATTACGTCAACAATAGGGAGTTTTCCTATTCAGTAGTTGACTATGTAAAGAAAGTAAACTCGGCTCAAGACTCAGGTGAAGCATTACCTATTGTCCCTGATTATATTGCAGAATGTTTTCTTAAGATCTCTGAAGGTCTTTCACATAAATCTAACTTTATCCGCTATACCTATCGTGAAGAAATGGTAATGGATGCAGTTGAGAATTGTCTCAAAGCAATAACTAACTATAATATTGAAGCAGCCACACGTACAGGTAATCCTAATGCGTTTGCTTACTTTACACAGATATGTTACTACGCATTCTTAAGACGTATTGCCAAAGAGAAGAAGCAGCAAGACATTAAATTCAAATGGATTGAAAAAGCTGGTGTTGAAGACTTCTTGTCATACGGTGAAGCAAATACTGGTGGAGCTCCTGGTGGAACTGAACGTGCATTTGTTGAAGAGTTACGTGGAAGAATCGATAAGATTCGTGAAGTAGATAACTCTATTAAAGCTTTCGGTAAAGCTGAAAAGGCCGAAGAGAAAGCACGTAAAGCAAAGGGTCTTGAATTATTTATGGGAGGGTAATATGCCTAATATTACTGTATTTGGAAATGGCTATGTCGGTAGTGCATATGCTGATTACTTTGAAGAGAATGGATATACTGTAACACGAGTTGATCCTTTACAAGGATTACATCCTACAGAAGAATGTTATAATCAAGCATCAATAGTATGTGTGCCAGCACCTACGCTTGAAGACGGATCTGTAGATCATAGTATTGTAAACGATATCATTCAAAAGATAGAAATGCCGGTCATGATAAAGAGTACTATACTCCCTGACTACGCAGAATATCTAGACGCCAATGTAGTGTATTCGCCAGAGTTTTTAACTGCTTCAAACGCAGCAGAAGATATTAGAAATAATACTGACGTTGTTATAGGCGGTGAAGATACATTATTTTGGTCAACAGTATTTAAATCCCTAAATAAAACAGTACATACAACTGATGCAAAAACAGCATCTTTTATGAAGTATACTGTCAACACATTCCTTGCAACTAAAGTTGTATTTATGAACCAGCTGTTTGAGCAGTATGGTGGCAATTGGGATGAATTAAAAACACTACTTAAATTAGATCGAAGATTAGGTACATCTCATTTTGATGTTCCTGGTCCTGACGGTGAACGAGGGTTTGGTGGAGCCTGTTTTCCTAAGGATGTAAAAGCATTCTTAAATTACACTGCGGACGAGTACCTACAAGGTATGAGTGTCCTACATAAAGCAAGTTTAGCAAACACAAAATGGAGATAAAAATGCCTTATCATGTATTACTTACAGGCCATGAAGGTTACGTCGGTCAACACTTACAAGATGAACTTCTCAAGCGAGATGTTATTGTAGGTACCTTTGAAGGAGATCTATTAGATATTGAATGGGAAAAAAAACCTAAACAATTTGATATGGTAGTACATCTTGCAGGTTTAGCAGGAGTTCGTAAATCATTTAAAGAACCTCAAGAATACTATAAGAATAACGTCGAGTTATCACGTAGGATCTTTAAGTATTGTGAACGTACACGAACCGAAGTAATGTATGCATCATCGTCTAATGCACATGAATGGTGGTTGAACCCATATGCTACAACTAAACAAATGATTGAAGAGATGGCATCAATGCTTACTGTTCGTCATATTGGAATGCGCTTTCATACTGTATGGCCAGGTAGAACTGATATGCTATATGAACGATTAAAACGCAATGAGGTTGATTATATTAATGTAGATCACTTTAGAGATTGGATTCATATTGATGATTTAACAAATGGTATATGTACAATCATGCAAAAATGTTATATAATGGATCATAATATAGTTGATATCGGTACGGGTCATGTAACTCCTGTATCAGAGCTTGCTAAGAAGTTTGACTTCAAAGGTGAATGCCGTAAAGGTGAAGCACCTGGAGAACGCATGGCAACACGTGCTGATATACAATACTTACTAGATTTAGGCTGGACACCTAAGCATAACATTATGAATGAAGGCAATGCATGAAAGTAGCAATTCTAAACGACACTCACGCCGGCTGTCGTAACTCATCTGACATCTTTATCAAGTATCAAGAACGCTTCTATTCGGAGGTGTTCTTTCCATACATGAAAGAGCATGATATTAAACAGATCTTACATCTTGGTGATTACTATGACCATCGTAAGTATGTAAACTTTAAAGCACTTAACTCTAATCGTAAAGTATTCTTAGATCGTATTCGTGAAGAAGGGATCCATATGGACATAATCCCTGGTAATCATGATGTGTTTTATAAGAATACCAACGATTTATGTTCTCTAAAAGAATTACTTGGTCATTATACGTCCAATGTAAACATTATTATGAAGCCTAAAGTGCTTGACTATGATGGTTGTTCTATTGCTGTAGTTCCATGGATTAATAATGAAAACTATGCCGAGTATACAGACTTTATTAGAAACTGTAAAGCATCTATACTTGGTGCACACTTAGAACTAGTTGGCTTTGATATGATGAAAGGTATGCCGAATACTCATGGTATGGGTACTGAACTATTTGATAGATTTGAATTAGTTATGTCAGGCCACTTCCATACTAAATCTAATCAAGGCAATATCCATTATCTTGGTGGTCAAATGGAGTTTACATGGTCTGACTGTGATGATGATAAGTACTTTCATATCTTTGATACAGAAACACGTGAACTTACACCTGTAAGAAATCCTATCACTATTTTCAAAAAAGTAGTGTACAATGATCAAAAAACAGAGTATAATACATATGACGTAGAGACTCTTAAAGATAAGTTTGTCAAGGTTGTGGTTGTCAATAAGTCTGAGCCATATCTGTTTGATAAATTCATTGATCGTATCCAGGGAGTTGATACGCACGAATTAAAGATTGCAGAAACCTTTGATGAGTTCATGGGTGAAAACGTATCTGACTCTGAGATTTCTATCGAGGATACCACTACGTTACTAGACTCGTATGTGGATGCTGTAGATACAGATTTGGATAAAGATCGGATTAAGACTATGATGCGTGGATTATATGTAGAAGCACAGAACCAGGAGATCATTTAGAATGATTAAGTTTAAGAGTGTTAGTTGGCAAAACTTCTTGTCAACTGGCAATGATATGACTACTATTCAATTAGATAGATCACCAACAACATTAATCGTAGGACAGAATGGTGCAGGTAAGTCAACATTACTTGATGCATTATCATTCGGTCTATTTGGTAAACCACATCGTGATATCAATAAACCACAGTTGGTCAATACAATTAATAATAAGCAATGTATTGTCAAAGTAGAATTTGAAATAGGTGTACACACATTTGAGATTGTTCGTGGCATTAAACCAAATCTGTTTGAGATCTATCAGAATGGCAACATGATTAATCAGTCTTCAATGGCACGTGATTATCAAAAGTTCCTTGAGCAAAACATTCTAAAACTTAATCATAAGTCTTTCCATCAGATTGTTGTTCTAGGTTCATCATCGTTCATTCCATTCATGCAGCTCCCGGGTGGGCACAGGCGTGACGTCATTGAAGATCTATTAGACATTAATATCTTCTCTAAAATGAATACTATTCTCAAAGAGCGTAGTGCAGTTATCAGAGAGAAACTAAAAGACATTAATTATAATATTGATCTTATGAAAGAGAAGATTAGTATTCAGCGTAAGTATATTAAAGACATCGCTGAAATGAATGACGAGCAAATCAAATCTAAACGTACATCTATATCTCTATTCCAAACAGAGATAACTGATATGCAAGCAGCAAACAATGATTATTCTACATCGATTGAAAGTCTACAAGAAGGACTTAATGATCGTATGAAGAAGGCACATGATAAGAAACAATCATTGATGCAATACCAAGCACAGTTTCAGACACAAATGAAAACTGTGGTAAAAGAAGCTAAGTTCTATGAGACTAATGATAAGTGTCCTACATGTACACAAGACATAGATCAGGCTATTAAAAAAGAAAAGCTAGAGTTCTCTAAGAATAGAGCAAAAGAACTTCAAGAAGGTATGACTAAAGTTGGTGAACAATCAACGGTAATAGATGAAACCATCAACGATCTCAATGAGATTACTGATAACATTAGAAAGAATACAGCTGGTATCACATCTAATAATCGTGACATTGAAAGACTACAGACACAGATTACTAAACTTGAAGGTGAGATCTCTGGATTAGAATCACGTGAAGGTGACTTAGGTCAAGCTAACTCAGATCTTGAAGAGCATTTCAATAAGAGTAATACACTTACTGAACTAAAATTATCAATGGTTGATGAACGATCATATAATGAAGCGGCAGGTGAGATGCTAAAAGATGGTGGCATCAAGACAAAGGTAGTTAAAGAGTATCTGCCTGTAATGAATAAGTTAATCAATAACTATCTACAGGTTCTAGACTTCTTCGTAGCATTTGATCTTGATGAGAACTTTACCGAGACTATTAGATCACGTCATAGAGATACATTTAATTATGCATCATTCTCTGAAGGTGAGAAGCAACGTATCGATTTAGCATTATTATTCACATGGCGTCAGATTGCACGTATGAAGAATTCTACATCTACCAACCTATTAGTGCTTGACGAGACATTTGATTCATCACTAGATCATGATGGTGTAGATAATCTAATGAAGATCCTTGGTACACTTGAAGATGACAGTAATGTATTTGTTATCTCACATAAAGGTGATTTACTAGATGGTAAGTTCAGATCTAAGATAGAATTCATAAAAGAACACAATTTTAGCAAAATAAATGCAAAATAAACTAAATTAACTGTGTACATCCCTCTCAGACTGTGGTATAATGGATACATAAATTGAGAGGAGAGACTCATGATTAGTGAATCAAATATATTAGCCCGCCTACTTGCAAAAGAGAATATCTCTGTACAGTATGGCAATTACCAAACTGCCTTCTTTGATGTAGAGAAGAGAGTACTCGGACTTCCATTATGGAAAGATCGTGGTAAAGACGTACATACATTATTAGTTGGTCACGAAGTTGGCCATGCATTATACACACCTGCCGACGGATGGCATAGTTCTACTACTGAAATCCCTGGCATTCCTCGCTCATACATTAACGTTGTTGAAGACGTACGTATTGAGAAACTTGTTCAGCGTACCTATCCAGGTCTTGTCTCCTCATTTAAACGTGGATATAAGGTATTGAACGACGAGGACTTCTTCAAGATCGCGGAGCGTTCTCTCTCCTCATACTCTGTTGTTGATCGTATCAACATCAAAGCTAAGCTTCGCGATCTTGTTGACGTTGAATTTACAGAATTAGAATCTCCTGTTGTTGAACAAGTTATGGCTGTTGAAACATGGGAAGATGTTATTGAAGCATGTAGAGCACTATATGACTTTATGAAGGAACAACAAGATGAACAGGATACGCCAAGCGATGCTCCGTCCGATTCGCTCGATGATAGAAATGATTTCCTATCAAGTAGCAATAGTGAGACGGACTATTCTTCGAGTGAGGATTCAGATTCAACTGAATCGGATACGGAAGAAAATGAAGCTGGAGAAAGACTGGTCAGTTCTGAAATATCCGATTCCGAAGAAGCCGGAGAAAATAAACCGCAAGTAGAACAAATAGAATCTGATTCTGATATTGATACTGTAGAGACTGATAAAGCTTTCCGTGATAATGAAAAGCATCTTATAGAAACTGATGAGTTTGGCAATCAAGATTTGTACAGCTCAGGTTTCAATAGAACTCAAGTTGAGCAATGTATCACTAAATATGCAGATCTTAAAGATCTACGTCCAGCTCCTAGTGATGTTGATGGTTTACAAACAGAAGAAGAAAAATCTATTGTTGATCTGTTTGAGCAGGAAACTAAAGCTGTTGTTACAGTAATGGCACGTGAGTTTGAGATGCGTAAAGCAGCTTACCGTTTACAACGTTCTCAGACATCTCGCTCTGGTTCTATTAACGTTGATAAGTTGCATAGTTACAAATACAATGATGATATCTTTCGTCGTGTAACACACCTCGCAGATGCTAAATCTCATGGCATGGTTATGTTTGTAGATTATTCTGGTTCCATGTCAAATGTACTCGGCAAAGTTATTCGCCAATCTATTACACTATCTGACTTCTGTTCAAAAGTAAATATTCCTTTTGCAGTATACGGATTTACATCAGCTGAACGTTCTCCTGCAGGTGAATTCCCAGGACACGTATCAGAACGTAACTGTAATATCTTTGAATTGATTAGCTCAGATCTATCAAGGTCAGATCAAAAAGAAGCACGTGATGTACTTCTAAAACAATCAGCAAGATTAGATGGTTCATGGAGATGCCCATGGATGAGCACACTTGAAAACTTAGGTTCTACACCTTTATTTGAAACTATTCTATGTGCTGAATACATAATCAAAGATTTCAAAGCTAAGTATGGTGTGCAGAAAATGAATGCTATATTTCTTACTGATGGTGATGGTGACTCACTATACACATATAGTAATAACTATAGTGATAAATCTATTGATGGCAGAATCAAAGCTTCTAGTATTTCAATTAAGATGAATAACAAATTGGTCAAATCTAAAAACCGATATGATATGGGACCTTCGCTTCTAAATGGATTAAAAACGATTCCTGGTGTATCGGTAATTGGTTTCTTTGTATGTAATGATATGTACCAATTCAGAGGTCAATTGTACAAAGTCGCTAATTCTAGAAATGAAATCTATTCAGAAGAAGCTGCTAATCAAGCTAGAAAGAATTATAACTCTAATAAGTTTCATGCAGTAGATAATGCATTAGGATATGATAAGTACTTCTTACTAAGAGGTAAAGATCTAAATACTAATAACGATGAGTTATCAGTAACACCACATGCTACAAAAGCTCAGATAACAAAAGCTTTTAAGAAACATGCATCTTCAAAGAAAGGGAATCGTGTCCTTGCCACTCAGTTTGCTAAGCTAGTGGCATAGTGTGACATTAATGTTACAATTAAAATAAAATGAATAAAAATGAAATTAACTGTGTACAAAGGCTTTAAACTGTGGTAGAATGGTACCATAATAATTGAGGAGACAGTTATGACATTACGTGAAAAGATATCAGAATACACAGGCTTTGCTTTCATCGCTATATTTGCTTTAGGGTGGATTGATGTAGGCTTTGGCCCGAAATACACTTGGTGGAACCTGATCTCATACCTAGCTAACTAAGAGGATATATATTATGAACTTTATTGAAAAAACCTTATCTAATACACTTGCATCACGCTTTGCTGATCAAGTAGAATTTCGTCCAGCACAAGTTACGGCAATTGCTCGTGAGCTTGGCATAAAGGACGGCGAAGCTTATAGATATACTACATCGTTCCCAAAGGTTCGACGTGGTGTATATAACTTAGAGTCAGTTGTTGTGCCTCTACGTCAAATCCCTAATAGTGAGACCAAGTCAGTGGCAAGCGCAGTACAATCGATTGTAAACAATGAGATCTTTGTACCTGCAAAAGACCAATACTATGTCCCTTGGGGTAACTCTAAAGATGTAGAAATGATTGTTAAATCCAAATCTTTCTACCCTACATTCATTACTGGTTTATCTGGTAATGGTAAGACTACTATGGTTGAGCAAGCATGTGCTCGCACAAACCGAGAGTACGTCCGTGTTCAAATCACTCCTGAAACAGATGAAGATGATTTGATCGGTGGCTTCCGCCTTATTGATGGTGAGACCGTTTTCGCAAAAGGTCCTGTTATTAAAGCTATGGAAGCAGGTGCTCTGTTGCTGATCGATGAGATCGACCGTGGTTCAAATAAGATCATGTGTTTACAAGGTGTGCTAGAAGGCAAACCTATCATGATTAAGAAAACCGGTGAGGTTATTAAACCAGCAGAAGGATTCAATGTAATATCTACTGCTAATACTAAAGGACAAGGTTCTGAAGATGGTCGCTTTATTGCAGCAACTATTATCGATGAAGCTTTCCTTGAGCGTTTCACTATTACACTTGAACAGCCTTATCCTTCAATGGCAATCGAAAAGAAGATTATCATGAAGCACATGGATAAGTTCGACTGTAAAGATGCTGACTTTGCTAATCGTTTGACTCAATGGTCTGAGACTATTCGTAAAACATTCCAAGACGGTGGAGTAGATGATATTGTATCAACTCGTCGTTTATGTCATGTTGTACAAACATACTCTATCTTCAATGATCGTAGTAAGTCAATTGATCTTTGTATCAGTCGTTTTGACACAGATACTAAAGAAGCTTTTAAAGATCTTTACTCATTAATCGACGATACTACTAAAACCGATCCTGAAGAAACGATCGCAGATATCGAAGATATTCTTGACAATGCAATAAATGAAACAGAAGGATAAAAATGGACTACAAGTTTAATGAAGATAAACTATTGGAAGAGTTCACCGAATATGTGAACTCTACCTATGGTCAACATTATGGGCAAACTAAGTTTCAAGCTAATGAGGTAATCGTTGACCGTGGTAATGGTACAGGGTTTTGTCTTGGCAATGTTGATAAGTATCTGCAAAGATATGGAAAGAAAGGTGACGTGACAGAACACCGAAAAGATCTGTTCAAAATATTACACTATACTTTAATTGCATTATATGTGCATGATAAAGAAAATAGTAGTGTACAATAGCTTAAAAGTGTGGTATAATAACCTATATTCATTATGGAGAAAGTATGAAACTATCGAATGAAACAATTGGCAGTCTTAAGAACTTTGCCGCAATCAACAGTCAGATTGTCCTTAATCCGGGTAACGTGATTAAGACTATGTCTGAATCTAAAACTATTTTGTCGTCAGCAAAGGTTGCTGAAGATATTCCATCTCAGATAGGTATCTACGATCTTCATGAGTTCTTAGGTGCACTCGGCATGTTCGAAGATCCTGAATTAACTTTTGATGATGAGTACAAATCAGTCAAGATCTCTCAAGGTCGACAGGCTATTAAGTACTTCTTCTCAGAACCTTCTATCTTAACTACGCCTTCTAAAGATGTTGTTATGCCATCAGTTGATGTATCATTTACATTAACACAAGAAAATATGGCGGCTATTCGCAAAGCAGCCTCTGCTTTAGGTATAAATACTGCAGTAATCACTGGTAAACCTGGAGAGAATACAGCTTCAATTGTCGTTACTGATGTTAATGATGCAACATCAAACACATTTGAGATTGAATTAGATGGCTGCTCGAGAAGCGAAGAGGGCTTTAAGTTCGTATTTAATATTGCAAACTTTAAGTTTATCAATGGAGACTACGATGTTGCTATCACTAAAAAGCTAATTTCACATTTTAAACATACTAAAGAATCAGTAGAATACTGGGTTGCTTTAGAGAAAAACTCATCTTACGGAGATTAATAATGAGCGAAGAAAATAACGTAACACCTGAAGCAACAGAGACAGCAGCAGTTCAGCTGGGTCTTAATGATTTGCAGGCCACTATTCAAATCATTGACGTGGCATCAACACGAGGAGCCTTCCGTGGAGAAGAACTTACATCAGTCGGCGGAGTCCGAGATCGAATCAATGCTTTCCTTGAAGCAAATAAACCAGCTGAACCTGAAGCAGATGAAGCTCCAGCAGCAGATAATGCTAATGCTGAGTAACGAGACCGATCGAAAGAAGGTTCTTGAATGCATGAAAGAAATGTCTAATTCAATGACTCGCATTGATGCAGAACGAGACTTTCAAAAGGAAGCAGCAAATGCTCTTGCTGATGATGTTGCTATCGATAAGAAGTACATCAATGCATTAGCTAAGATCTATCATAAACAAAATTTTGCACAGTTCCAACAGCAAAAAGAAGAGATTGAAGATCTGTACGAGTCAATCGTAAAATAACATTAACCAGGGCTCAGGTCCTGGTTAAATTACAGGGTGTAGCTCAGTCTGGTAGAGTGCTACACTTGGAATGTAGAAGTCGTTGGTTCGAGTCCAGCCACCCTGACCAAATTATTAAGGATATACTATGACAAGTTTTATTATGGATTGGTGGAATTTAGTAATGGATCATGAAAAGAATCCATTGTCTAACATCAAAGATTTAAGAGTACGCCACTTAGTTATGCAAATACTTGCATGGATGTGGTGCATTGTATTTACTGCAATGACAGGAACATGGATGTACTTAGGTATCAATATTCTGTTTCACGCACTAATATTGTGCGGCATCTTTATAACAGTATCAGTTTTTGAAGCTGCTAAACGCAAGCCTCAGATCTTTTACACATTACGCGGTGATGGCGGTGAACATGAGTGATCAAGAACCTTATCACAATAAGGGTGTTGCATTAGCATTCTTAATTATTGCTTTTACTATGGTAGCATTACCTATTATTATTGGTGTATCAATGGGTTGGTTCAATCTATTTGGAATACTAGGGTTATAAATGATAAAACATATTATAAATGGTGTAGCATTTACGTGTACCTTCGATGCGATTGAGTATCGAGAACACTTAGATGCTCACTACATTAAAGTAGTATGGCGTACACTTTAAAGTGTACATATATCACAATGTGTGATATAATAGATTTAATATATTATGGAGAATGTGAATGTCTAATGAATTTTTATGGGTAGAGAAGTACCGACCTGCCACAATCGATGATTGTGTGCTGCCAAACTCTCTCAAATCTATCTTCAAAGAAATAATAACTACAGGTCAGTTGCCAAACATGTTGTTTAGTGGTACAGCTGGTGTGGGTAAGACTACAGTCGCCAAAGCTCTATGTAATGAGCTAGACTTAGATTACATTATTATTAATGGTTCTGAAGAAGGTAACATCGATACATTACGTGGCAAGATCAAACAGTTTGCTTCTAGTGTATCTTTACAAGGTGGGTATAAGGTAGTAATTCTGGATGAGGCTGATTACCTTAATCCTCAATCAACCCAACCCGCCTTACGTGGTTTCATTGAAGAGTTCTCAAACAACTGTCGTTTTATTATGACATGTAACTTTAAGAACCGTATCATTGAACCTTTACATTCTCGCTGTTCTGTATATGAGTTCGCTATTCCGAATGATCAAAAGCCAGTTATTGCTGGCATGTTCTTCAAGCGACTAATGGATATACTTTCGGCTGAGAATGTGGCGTTCGACAAGGCAGTCTTAGCACAACTTGTCGAACGTTACTTCCCTGATTGGCGTCGTGTTTTAAATGAATGTCAGCGTTATTCTGTAAGTGGATCAATTGATGCCGGTGTCCTGGTTAATCTAGGCGATAGCAACATTACATCTCTTATGGATAAACTCAAAGGCAAAGACTTTAAAGGCATGCGTCAATGGGTAGTTAACAATATTGATACTGAACCTCAAGCTATCTTTCGTGCCGTTTATGACAAGATGGCAGATCATCTACAACCACAATCTATTCCACAGGTTGTATTAATTCTTGCTGATTATCAATACAAGAATGCTTTTGTTGCTGATCATGAGATGAATGTTGTTGCTTGTATGACTGAGATTATGGCAGGTGCAGAATGGAAATAGGTATTACAGCAGGTGCATTTGATTTATTTCATGCTGGTCATGTGATGATGCTCAAAGAAGCAAATGAGGCGTGTGATCATCTTATAGTTGCATTACATACTAATCCGCAACTAGATCGCGATGATAAGAATAAACCAATACAAAGCACGTATGAAAGATATCTTCAATTAGAAGCATGCAAGTATGTAGACGAAATTATTCCATATGATACGGAAGCTGATCTGTATACAATTCTGAATTCTAATATTGCAACGGTTCGCATTATAGGTGAGGAATATTTAGATACTAACTTCACTGGATGTTTTATACCTATGAAGATCCATTACAATAAACGTAAGCATAAATATTCTTCTACTGAATTGCGTGAAAGGATTATCAATGAGTCCGTTTGACTATCTTAATGCTATTAACACCACAAAGAAAGACGTAATGGTTGACGACTTGTCTGAGAAATCATACAATGCATTCATGGTTAACCGTTCTCTTTCTTACTTTCACGATACTATATTACTCGCAAATGAGATGAATAGGTATCATCACCTTGACAATAAACTCCAATTTTCTTTTTTGATAAATACTGTTAGAAAGAGGAAGCGTTTTAGTAAATGGGCTAAACCGGTAAATCTTAATAACATTGAAGTTGTTAAAGAATATTATGGCTATAGCAATGAAAAAGCACGCCAAGTTTTGACAATATTATCAAAAGAACAAATTGAAGAATTAAGGATGAAGGTGTACAAAGGTGGAAGAAAGTAAACCCATAGAGTGGACGCCAGCTATTATGCTGGAAGTTACTCTTAACGAACCAGATGATTTTCTAAAAGTAAGAGAAACTCTAACTAGGATTGGTGTGGCATCACGCCATGACAACAAGCTATTTCAGTCTTGTCATATCCTACATAAGCAAGGACGATATTTTATTGTCCACTTTAAAGAGTTGTTTCTGTTAGATGGTAAGCCGTCTAATCTGTTAGAGAATGATATTCAGCGACGTAATACTATCGCAACATTGCTCAGTGATTGGGGACTAGTAGAGTTCTCACATAATGAGACATTGCAAAAGGCACCGTTGAGGCAGATCAAAGTTGTATCTTATAAAGAAAAGGCAAAGTGGGAACTGTGTCCTAAATATAACATTGGCAATAAATAATTCAAAATAAACTAAATTAACTGTGTACATCCTTGTTTGGTTGTGGTATAATGCTACTATAATCAAAAAAAGGAGAGATTTATATGATGAATGAAAAAGTAATACTTACAGATTGTGATGGAGTCTTAGTTGACTGGGTTCACGGTTTTACCAAATGGATGATTAAGTCTGGATATAAACAACAACCAGGTGTTTCGTCATACGACATGGAAGTCATGTTTGGTATCGATCGAGCTGATTGTAAAAAGCTTGTAAAACACTTTAACGAAAGCGCACAAATGAGATATCTATCTCCTTTACGTGATGCTGTTAAATATGTACGTAAGCTACATGAAGAACATGGTTATGTTTTTCGCTGTATTACAAGTATGAGCTTAGATCCATCTGCTGCTAAACTACGCCAGCAGAACTTATCTGAGCTATTTGGTCCTACCATCTTTGAAGAAGTTGTTTGTCTAGATACAGGCGCTGACAAAGATGATGCACTGGAACAATATCGCAATAGCGACTGCTATTGGATAGAAGATAAACCAGAAAATGCAGACTTAGGTCTACGTATTGGTTTAAACAGTTTGCTAATTGCACACGGATTTAATGCTGACTATAAAGGATTATGTCCACGCGTAAAAAACTGGAAAGAAATTTATAACATTATTACAGGATAAATTATGAGTGATATTAAAATCGTCCGTATATCTACTGGCGAAGAACTACTATGTACTGTTGATTCAGGTAGTAAGGAACATCTTAAACTAACAGATGTTGCTATCTTGATACCAACACAAGCGAACTCTTTGGGACTTGCACCGTTTATGGCGTATTCAGATGCTAAAGATGGTATGGAAATTCCACGGAGTTATGTCATGTTTGTAGTAGATCCAGTTGAGGATCTTAAGAAGCAGTATCAAACAATGTTTTCTAAAATCATCACTAATGACTCTAAGTTAATAATTTAATTTGTATAAATAACCCTGGAACGCAGAGCTCTCTGGTTCCTATTAAAATCTTGCTTGCAAAAGGAGAAAATTATGACAGGCAAATTTAACACTACACTATTTCCCTCATCCGCTTTCGTTGGATTTGATCATCTTCTAAAAGAACTGGACCATGTTACTAAGCATGCCCATGATCACTATCCGCCCCATAATATTTTAAAGACTGGTGAATCAGACTACCTTATCGAATTAGCGGTAGCAGGTTTCAGTAAAGATGGTATTAACATCGAAATGCATGAGAGAACTCTCACTATTACTGGTGAGCATGTGAAAAAAGGTCGCGAATACGTTCATCGTGGTATTTCCACGAAGAAGTTCAAACGTACTTTTAGGCTGTCTGAACACGTGCAAGTGCACGGAGCTGACATCATCGATGGTATCTTAGCAATTGAATTGAAAGTTATTATCCCTGAAGATCAGCGTCCTCGTAAAATTAATATTGGAAAAAACGAGGAAACTACCAATGACACAACTAATACTAATACAAGCCAACTTCTTACAGAACGCAATTAGAGCTCTGTTAGATCTATTTAAAGACATAAAATCAACACGCAAGGAAACTTCAGAAGCAAGGAAAACTATTAAGGAGCTTAATAAGCTAACTGATAAAGATCTTGCTGATATCGGCCTATGTCGTGGAGACATCTGGAACGTCGCTCATAATAAGACTGACGATTTAAGGAGACGTTTCTAATGACTGAAGCAGTAATGAAATATGCCCTAGCACCAGTTGGTGGATTCTTTAGTGGATTTAATAGCTTCTTCCTATCAGTAGGAAAAGCAAGAGCAGCATCTGAGCTATCTAGAATGGGTTACCATGAAGAAGCAAAGTATCTAATGCTGACTGATACGAAAGACTTGTAAGTCATAAAAATATACACATTATGAGGGGCTATGTGGCCCCTCATTTTTTTAACAAAAAAGGAATAAAAAATGAAACATGTAATTTTAGCGGCCGCTGCGGCTGTAACTTTTGCAGGTGCTGCTGCAGCCGAAGGTTGGGAACGTCCAGCTGTGATCGGTAAAACTGAGTATAATGTAACAACTGAAGCATGGGCATATGATGCTGGTGTAAAAGTTGATATGCTTGGTGTAATGGTAACACCTAAAGTAAAGGGTGCATACTCAAGCGCTAACAGCTTTGATTTCGTAGGATCAGAAGTAAATGCTTCTTATTCAGTAAACGGAAAAGCGACAGCATATGTTACTGTTACTGCTGACGATAACTGGAAGTACAAAGATACTACAGTAGGCGTAAGCTTTAGTTTTTAATAAATTGGCTCCCTTGTATAAATAAAACATACGTACAAGGGAGTTAAACAATGTATGAATACAAATGCACAATAGTGCGAGTGATCGATGGAGATACAGTTGATGTAGATATCGATCTAGGATTCGGTATCATCATGGCAGATGAGCGAGTTCGAATTATGGGTATTGATACACCCGAGTCACGTACAAGTGATAAAGTAGAAAAGCTATTCGGTAAAGCAGCCAAAGCAAGATTACAAGAGTTGCTTGGAGAGACTAGCGTACTACGCACACAAATCAATAAAAATGGCGAAGACATGAAGGGTAAGTTCGGCCGTGTACTTGGCGACTTTGTTGCTAAAGACGGAAGAATGGTCACTGAAGTTATGACAGAAGAAGGTCATTGTGTGCCTTATACTGGTGGATCTAAAGAAGATACACACGCTGCACACCTTGCTAACAGAGTAAGATTACTAGGTGAAGGCATTGTGACTCAAGAACAAATAGATAAAATAACATAAAATAGTTGTGTACATTACGCTTATTTTGTGGTATAATGTATAAATAAGATGTAAACGATGAAGCAACGTGAAAACAGACTGGACTCGGGGGCAGTACCCGACAGCTCCACCAAAATTACTTAGGAGAAGACAATGATTAAATGGATTACAACTTCGTATAATAATTGGATGGCTAAGAAAGAAGCAGAGGTACCAAAATACCTATCTGGTAAATAATTTTGATGGAATGAAATAGAGCAGCTCCATCATAAACATATCTAATGGCCCGGATCAGTCAGCTCGATGACTTGGTACTAAGCTGTGCACAAGCGGCGTACAAAGGTGTATTCCTGGTTTATAAACCTAAGTTAGATATGTTTTTGATGGGGCTGAACTAGGATCGACAGGTGTTGTAGTGAAGTGGAGTTTACCGGATGATCGCGTATAGATCAAACATAATAATTGCAAATGACAATTATAAACCATCTGGATTCGCGCTAGCCGCGTAATCACAGGGAGCTGGCCACTTGCTTAGCAACAGAAAAGTGGCACTAATTTATTATGTACATATCACTCAATATGTGGTATAATTGACCTATTACATTATGGAGATCCAATTTGGAATTTTACACAAACGTTGCACGTTATGGCAACAGTCTATTATATCGTGGCTACAAAAACGGCCATAGATTTGAAGATCGGATTAAGTTTGGTCCAATCCTTTACCAAAAAAATGTTAATGGTACAGCTACAGCTTTAACTGGTGGCCGCCTATCACCTCTAGAATTTGATAAGATGGCTGAAGTAAAGGTGTGGGAGCAGCAGTATCAAGGTATTCCATCTAAGGCACTATACGGCAATAAAAACTATGTTGTTCAATACTTACAAGAAAAGTTTCCTGAAGATATTCAGTTCGACCGTGATACTATCAATGTAACTAACATCGATATTGAAACTGCATCAGATGATGGCTTTCCAGAACCTGAACTTGCAGAAAAAGAAGTCACAGCTATTTGTATGAAAAACAATGTAGATGGTATCTACTATGTGTGGGGATGCAATGACTGGGATAAGTCAAAGACAGTAATGTCACATGTCAATGTAATCTATATTCATTGCAAAGATGAAATTGAATTGCTTAATAAATTTATAGGTCATTGGTCTTCTCCAGTGCACTCACCTGACGTTGTCACTGGCTGGAATTCACTCTTCTTTGATATTCCATATCTTGTTAACCGTATTGCTAAACTCTTTGGAGTCGATAAAGCCAGACGCATGTCGCCTTGGGGAATGATTAACGAACGTCGTATTACTAAGATGGGACGTGAGCAGCAATCATACGAACTTACTGGCATCGCACAGTTAGACTACTTAGAGTTATTTAAGAAGTTTGGTTATTCGTATGGAGCACAAGAGTCATACAAACTAGATCATATCGCACACGTAGTTCTTGACGAACGTAAGCTCTCATATGATGAATACACAGATTTACACTCATTATACAAAAATGATTATCAAAAGTTTATAGACTATAACATCAAAGACGTAGAACTAATTGATCGCCTTGAAGATAAGATGGGTTTGATTACTCTTGCACTGACTATGGCATATCGAGGTGGTGTTAATTATACTGATACTCTTGGTACTACAGCCATATGGGATGCTATTCTATACCGTGACTTGGCTAAAACCAATGTATTTCCTCCTGTTGATAGCATGCCTCCCCCAAAGCATGATTACATAAAAGCAGGTGCCACAGAAACTTCACAAAAACATCCTGGTCCAATTGAAAGAGCACGTGGATCTGTAGCATCATTTGCAGGTGGTTATGTTAAACCTCCTCAAGTTGGTATGCATGACTGGGTTGTATCTTTTGATCTTAACTCACTATATCCTAATATCATCGTTCAATGGAATATGTCTGCTGAAACTGTAGTCGACGAAAGGCAAAATTTAAACATGAGCCCTGATGCGGCTTTGTCTGAGAATTATTCAAATCCAAATCAAGATTACTCACTTGCTGCAAACGGTATTTCATTTAGAAAAGACAAAGAAGGTGTGCTGCCAAAGATCATTGTTGATTATTACAGCGAACGTAAAGAAGTCAAAAAGCTTATGTTGGCTTCTCAGCAAGAAAAAGAGAACACCGATAAGAATAATAAGTCTGAGATAATACGTATTGAACGTGATATATCACGATATGAAAATCAGCAGATGGCGATTAAGATCTTGCTCAACTCTTTATATGGTGCTATAGGTAACAAATGGTTTCGATACTTTGACTTACGTATGGCCGAAGGTATTACTCTTACTGGTCAAACTGTCATCCGTTGGGCTGAAAAGTCTGTCAATCAGTTTATGAATAAAGTTTGTGAGACTGAAGGTAAAGACTATGTTATAGCTATTGATACAGATTCAGTCTATGTAAACTTTGGTGATCTTGTTAAGAAGTATGTCAAGCCAGGTGAAGAAGTGGAAACTGTCGATAAGATATGTGAAGACCAGTTTTTACCAATGCTTGAGAAATCATATAGTAGACTATACAATATGTTCTCATGTCACACTCCTCGTATGGTCATGGCCCGTGAAGCTATTGCTGATCGTGGTATCTGGACTGCAAAGAAGCGCTACATTCTAAATGTGCATAACAATGAAGGTGTACAATATGCAGAACCAAAGCTTAAGATCATGGGCATTGAAGCAATCAAGTCTTCGACACCTGCACAATGTAGAGATGCACTAAAAGAATTATTCAAGGTTATTATCACTGGCGAAGAAGATCAGACTCAAAAAGCGATTGCACAGTTTCGTGAATACTTTAGTACATTACCGGCCGAACAGGTTGCATTTCCTCGTGGTGTAAATGATATAACCAAGTGGGCACGTAAGCGTGATGGCATATATGCAAAGGGTACTCCAATACATGTTCGCGGAGCTTTGCTATACAACTACCATATCAAAGACAAAGGACTTCAGAAGAAACACGAGTTGATTCAGAATGGTGATAAGATCAAGTTTTGTTATCTGAAAGTACCAAATCCTATTCGAGAGAATGTAGTATCATTTCCCACATATCTAGCTCCTGAACTTCATCTTGATAAGTACATTGATTACAATAAACAATTCGAAAAGACATTTCTAGATCCAATCATCCCAATCCTTGATGCGATTGGCTGGTCACCGGAACCTAGAATCTCACTAGAGGATTTCTTTGGATGATACCATTGTTTGATACTAAGAAGACCGAAAGAGAATATAGTAACAAACATGATACAGTAGTAAAGTACGTATGTACCACCAAGCTTACTGAGCAGGCTGACTATCATGTAGATATCTTTCATCGTGAGGATGCTCATCCTGAATTTGGATCTCATTACTTTGCACTATATAGAAACCCGTATGCAGATAATGCTGTCGTTACTGTAGTAAACGTAGATCCTATAATAGATAAAATACTTGAAAATAACAGTGTACAAACCACTAAGAATGTGGTATAATTATAACATAATAAAAAATGGAGAAAGACATGACAGATTGGTCACATGATATCCACATGATGCATCACAGGTTTGGTGTAAAGGATTGGTTTGAAAAGAACAAAGATGATAAAGATCTAATGAAGAAATACCTTAAGTTTCGATTAGATATGTGTCAAGAAGAAGTAACCGAAACATTCGATGCAATGAATACTGGTGATTCTGAAGAGATCGTTGATGGTCTTATTGATATGTGTGTATTTGCTATTGGTACACTTGATGTATTTGGTGTTGATGCTAATGAAGCATGGAACCGTGTATATCAAGCTAATATGGCAAAAGAACCTGGCGTTAAAGAAGAACGGCCGAACCCATGGGGTTTGCCAGATCTAATGAAACCAGAAGGGTGGACATCACCTACACACGAAGGAAACCATGGTGACTTCCCTAACGCTGTTTAAAAGTATATACGACAATAAGACTGAAAAGTTTATGGAGTTCTCGAATTGGCAACAGTTCGAGGCTTTGTTGTATGAACTATCTAAGCAAAAATTAGAGGATAAAAAATCAGCTCAACTTATCTCTCCTGCCAGTTACATTAAAGGCACAACACGTGCTAACAAAAATGTTACTAGTTGGGGTGGCTGGGCTGCAGTAGATGTTGATGACCATGATTTTAAAGGAGATTTAAAAAATGAACTACGTACTAGCTTTGGAGATTTCTGTTACGTTTGCTATAGTACTGCTAGTAGCACGTTGGAAAAACCGAAGTTCAGGCTTGTCTTCCCACTTACATCAGAGGTTGCAGTGGCTGATATCAAAAGATTTTGGTGGGCCCTCAACAGCGAGCTCGGATCAATCGGAGATAAACAGACTAAAGACTTATCTAGAATGTATTACATTCCAGCGACGTATAATAACGCTAATAACTTTATATTCAGTAATCCTGGTGATCATATCGATCCTATGCTCCTTATAAGCAGGCATCCTATGCCTCAGAAAACCAAGACTATATTTGATGGTATGCCTGACTCAATGAAGCAAGCTATCATGCAATATAGAGCAAATGGTTTAACTAATACAAACTACTCATGGACTTCATATACTGATTGCCCATTTGTAAGTCGTAGAATGATTGCTGAGTATAATGCAATTAGTCAGACTGGTTGGTATGCCAAAATGTATTCATTTATGGTATCAGTAGCCGGTAATGCAGTAAGTAAAAAATATCCCATCACATCACATGAATTAGTGATGATGTGTCAAGAGCTTGATCGAGACACTGGCGGATGGTATAAAAGCAGAGCGTTTGACACTGAAGCTGAACGTGCAATATCATATATTATGGAGAATCAATTATGATCGGAATACACCAAGGAGTGATTTCAAAAGAATTCATTGAACGAAGAGATATTATGGCTCCAGTATTTAATGCCGGCATATTCGGAGCTGATGCTGAATTTCCTGAGCATCATCAGTCAGAAATAGATTCTATGCAAGAACTGAATGAAACATATCACTATGACACATATCATTCTGGATTAGAGGCATCTCTAGACTATAAGATGTATAGTCAAAAGGGTGTACACATATCAAAGTCAATACAAAAGTGCATTAAAGAAGATATATTAGATAAACTTGTAATATGGAGATGGCTGCCATTCTATACAGAACTTAAAGAAGGAATGCGTGTTAAGTATGAGATCCTTTCTATTATTGATGCAAAAGAAGCATTAAATCAATTAAATGAAGAAAATAGGTTTACATTCCTGTTATAATGTGGTATAATATACAAATAATAATGAAACGGAGACATCTATGAAATATGATAATGGCAAAGCCCCTTTAGCTTTAGTTCCTGTTGATGCAATCAATCAGGTTGCTGATGTACTTGGCTTTGGTGCCAATAAGTATGGTCCTAATAACTGGCGTGATGATGGCGATAACACTGAGTGGTCTCGTACATACTCATCTATTCAACGTCACTTAAATGCATTCTGGTCTGGTGAAGATCTAGATCCTGAATCTGGCCTAAGCCATCTTGCACATGCATCTACTCAGCTTATGATTCTTATGACTCATATGTCTGATGGCCATCTTCATATGGATGATCGCTACAAAGTAGGAGATGAGTAATGCTAATGCATAGCGTAAAAGATATTCGAGAATTCTTCATCGGTGAACTTGCTGATGAAGCATTTACTATCGATAAGACTGGTCAGAAGACTATCGAAATGATCGGTGCAAACTTCCTTGCAACTGAACCCGCTATCTTCGGCACTCCAGTAAAAGAATATATTGATGCTGAGATTAAGTGGTATGAGTCAGGATCTACTAACATTAATGATATTCATGGACCAGATAAAGAACCACCTGCAGCATGGAAATATGCAGCTGATCAGCATGGCAATATTAATTCTAACTATGGTCATTTAGTATTCTCTGATAAGTATCATTCTCAATATGAACGTGCACTAGAAGAACTATGGCAAAACCCTGATTCTCGTCGTGCACAGATGGTATACAATCGTCCATCTATCTGGGCTGAATTCGATGAGAATGGTAAGTCAGACTTTATCTGTACGAATGCTCAAACATTTTACATTCGTGATAATATATTACATATGGTCTCTCAAATGCGTTCTAATGATGTAGTCTTTGGCTATAAGAATGATTATGCTTGGGCACAACATCTGATGGATCGTCTTGTTGATGATTATAACGCATTAGCTTATCTTCATAGTAAAGAACCTATTGAAAAAGGTATGCTAACATGGCAAGTAATGAACTTACATGTATATGAAAGGCATTTCGATCTTGTCAAATAAATGGAACAATAGATACTTAGAACTTGCTGAACAAGTAGCAAGTTGGTCTAAAGATCCTTCAAGTAAAATAGGATCTGTTGCAGTCGGTGACAAAGGACAAATCCTATCACAAGGCTATAATGGTTTCCCACGTGGAGTTAATGACTCCGAGGATCGATATAATGATCGACCCACTAAATATAAACTAGTAGTACACGCTGAGATGAATGTCATCTTTAATGCTACATATAACGGAGTATCTCTACATGGATCAACTTTATTTGTGTTTGGTCTTCCTGTCTGTTCTGATTGTGCTAAAGGCATCGTCCAAGTAGGAATCAAAAAAATCGTAATGCCCTCTCAAGATATACCTGCTAACTGGCAGGATTCTTGGGCATTAAGTAAATCAATATTTGAAGAAGCTGGAGTTGAATATGAATTCTGTGATTACAAATCCAATATCTAATATACCTGTTAATGAGAAATCTCATGTACATGGCTGGACACAAATATGGCGAGATCAATTAGGATCTTGTATTGACCATAAGTGTACGCCTAAGGTAAAATCATATGATAGAGTTTACATTGATCACGGTGCAAACTTCGGTGGAACATTAAATCTTTTTGGTGGAGCAACTAAAGAGGTTTTTGACCGTATTAATCTTATTGCTTCTTGCAATGATATTATCTCCCTTGATCATGATATGCCGGATTATGGTGAGATGCTTAAGAAACGTATTGATGCTAATACCACATACGAAGGCATAAATGAAGAATGGTGTGACCGACTAAGTTCAAGATTGTCCTCTGTTTCTTCAATGAAACAAGAAGATCTTAAAATGAAAGGGATGACCATTGGTGACAGTCATACAAGCTCTTTTAGCCACCGTGATGATATGGTGTTTCGTAACGATGGCAAAACTTTACACGGGGCGCTTAAAACAGGCATTCGGTCTCTCCTCAGAGGAGTTACTCCGTTTGGCACAATCACTTTATGTCTGGGTTCTATTGATATTCGGCATCATATATTACGACATACTGATTTCGTTCTTGAAAACTTTATTCGGGAGTATGTAACTCAAGGTAAAGCTTTAGAGTCTATGTATGACTGTAAAGTATTCTTTGCTGCTCCAGTTCCGGTTGAGTTCGAAGAAAGACGTATACCTAAATCTGGTTTCTATAAGAAAGAACCATTCTATGGATCATGGCAAGAACGTCATGATTTGACAAATAGGTTTATTGATGAATTACACAAACAAGCAGGATCTGTTGTTATGCCACCAGAAGAATGGTATACTATGAATCCTGAAACATATGCTAAAACCTATATGGAGCATGGATCTTCTTTCCATATTGCTCCGCCATTTTATAGAAGAAACGATTGGGGAGTAACCGGACTTGGCGCATAATAAACACATAATTGATGGAGTGAATAAAGATGTTGGACCCTTATACACAGTTGATGATGCAAGAGATGAATATCTTTATCTTGCTTATGATTGGGAAGATCCTAATCCTCCACCTCGTGTTACCGTTCATGATGGTATCAGGGTTGTCCGTGATGATGACTTGGTTGGTAGCAAAGTCCGCGGGGGTGATTGTCTCATCTCTTCGCTCCCTGATCATATTGATACCATTGTTTATGTTCAACCTCGTACTGGTCTTGCTGGTGTTTCTCTGCTTGATGTAGCAAAACGCCATGGTAAGAAAGTAAAGCTGTTCATGCCATCATCTAAACGTATATCAATGCATCAGGCATGTTGTATAGAACGTGGATGTGAATATGAATTCCATCGTATTGCAGCAATGCCTAACTTAAATCTCATTGCAAAGAAGTGGGCTGATCAACATGAGAATGCATTCTTTGTTCCATTAGGATTAAAGCATGAGTTAGTAACTGCTGGTATTGTAAAGGTAGCATATGAAAGTATAGAAGAACCTGATGAAGTCTATACGGCCACGTCCACGGGCGTGCTCACACGGGCACTTCAAATAGCTTGGCCAAATGCTAAGTTTACTTCAGTTTGTGTATCACGTAATATGAAAGCTGGTGAGCTTGGTGTAGCTGAACCTATATCAGAACCTCTTGCATTTACAGCATCAGAAAAGAAAGAAAACCTTCCGCCGTTTCCTAATATCGATACATATGACGGTAAGGTGTGGAAGTATATACCTAAGAACAGTGATAAAGATATCTTGTTCTGGAACGTAGGTGCAGAACCTGTATTAGAAGATGAAACTATATACGATCGAATTGATTCATATAGAGATTGGGCAAAGAATGAAAAAACAGTGGCTGAATGAAGAAGCTTTAGATATATTCTCTGAGTATTACTATCCTCGTGCTAAATGGTTACAAGACAATGTAAACTGGGGAGATCTAGATTATAAATGTCCTGAAGCCGATAAAGCTGTTAACGATCCCTTAATGCAAACTATTGACATCTATGATTGTTATACACGAAACGCTGCAGGTTTTTCTAATGTACTTCAAGACTTATGGTTTGGATCTAAGACTCCTAAATGGAGATGGCAAAATGAAGAACGCCGTGCACTTAATAAATCTAATGATAATATTGATTGGAACCTAAAAACTTGGTTATATGTATTCCTATGCCATAGAATTATGGGATCAGGAGCATCATTTGAAAACGATCATGGATATCGTAATAACGTAATACAATTCTGGGGTAAGTTTGAGACCATTGATGAGATGGCAAACGACCTAGTATTTACTAAAAAACAAGGTAAGTCAATGTTCACATCCATTGGCAATCAACCACCTGCGCCTAAAAAAGGCACATCTAATGTAGATTTTATGACGCGTGAATTACCAACTTTGATAAATAATTTCACAGAATGGTTACAAAAGGAAACCCGTGGTCATAAAGATATTGTTGATTATCTTAATGGCTATAACAAAGAAGTAGGCCACCGAAAGTTTAATTTCGTGTATGCTGCCTTTTCTATGGATTGCTCTGATTACTTCCCTCAACATGTTAACGTAGACAGCCACACCTATTTAGGAAACAATGCTGTCCGCTGTATGAAAAGACTCTCAACAGGGTGGAAACCAGATGACTTCATGAACCTGCTGGTAGAACGTACCGGAGGAAAAGCAAAAGACCTTGAAGATGTGATGTGTGACTTTGTTCGATTTGGTCAAAACTATGTGCCACGTGGTAATGGTACATTTGACCATGTATCTGCAGATCTGATGAATAACTCAGGCTGGGAATCAGGATGGGAACAAAGACAAGGTACACCGCCAGAAAAAGGTGTACAACTCGATGAATTTATGGTATAATGTACCTAATGAAACTAATAGGAGAAATATATGTCTGTAATGGATAGACTCAAAAAGAATTCGAAAATTAAGGGTACTGACATCCTTGCTAACTCGAAGATCTTTTCACAACAAGATTTTGCAAGTACGCCTGTACCTATGGTGAATGTAGCATTGTCCGGCGATCCGGATGGTGGTTTAGGTTCTGGTCTTACAGTACTTGCTGGCCCATCAAAGCACTTTAAAACTTCGTTTGCTTTGTTGATGGCTGCTGCATATATGAACAAGCATAAAGATGCTGTCATGTTGTTTTACGATTCAGAGTTTGGTTCACCTCAAACATACTTCGAATCATTTGGTATCGATACAGGTCGTATCTTACATACACCTATTACTGATGTTGAAAAGCTTAAGTTCGATCTTGTATCACAACTTGAAGCTATTGAGAAAGACGATCGTGTCATTATTGTAATCGATTCTATTGGTAACCTTGCTTCTAAGAAAGAATTAGAAGATGCTATCAATGAGAAATCAGTTGCTGATATGTCTCGTGCAAAAGCACTTAAAGGTTTATTCCGTATGGTTACTCCATATCTTACAATGAAGAATATTCCTTTACTTGCTATCAACCACACATACAAAGAGATTGGTTTATTTCCAAAGGATATTGTTGGTGGTGGTACAGGTATTTACTATTCAGCTGATAACATCTGGATCCTTGGTCGTCAACAACAAAAGACTGGCACTGAGATCAAAGGTTATAACTTTATTATCAATGTTGAGAAGTCAAGGTTTGTTAAAGAGAAATCTAAAATCCCAGTGTCCGTAACATGGGACGGTGGTATTGAACGTTATAGTGGATTACTTGATATCGCTATGCATGGTAATTTTGTGGCTAAACCTTCTAATGGTTGGTATTGTCGTGTTAATCAAGAGACTGGGGTTCTTGAAGATCCTAAGTGTCGTGAGAAAGAAACACTAACTAAAGAGTTCTGGGAACCTATCTTCGCAGAAACTAATCTTAAAGAATACATTAAATCACATTATACTATTGGATTAAAATCTATGCTTGGTGAAGATATTGATGTATTTAGTGGTGTACAATCGGAGACAACCAGTGTATAATGTAACCATAAATGATTATAAATTTGTTGAACGAGCTGAGGATGACTTCTATACTGTTGAACTTACTACCGGCGAATGGGCTGGTACTAAGTATCAATATGGTAAAGTAAGCGCCAAAATCGAAGAGATAAATGATGATGAAGATGGTATTGCAAGACTAAACTTTATGTGGACCTTGATTGATGGTGATGACTCTCTCCTAGAGAATCCTTCCTTTCAAGACTACATAGGTAAAGTATTGCAAAACATTTTAGAAGATGCTTTTGATAGTGGTAACTATAAGATAGGAAATGATGATGACACCAAACGTACCGACAACGATTCTGCGGAACTTACTAACCAATGATGAGTTTACACGTAAAGCTATTCCTTTCCTAAAGAAAGAATACTTTGAAGGTGCACAAAGATTTGTATTTGATGAAGTACTAAAGTTTGTTAGTAAGTATAACAAACTCCCAACACCTGAAGCATTATCTATTGAGTTAGATAATGCTAATTTGCCTGAACAAACACATATTCAGGCACATGAAGTTGTTGATAGTATCAAGGACCCAGTACAAGACGATCAGTCTTGGCTCCTTGAATCTTGTGAAAAGTGGTGTCAGGATAGAGCAATCTATCTTGCTATCATGAAATCGATTGAGATTATTGATGGTCGTGATGAGAAACAGACGAAGAATGCTTTGCCTGAGATCTTATCCGATGCACTTGCTGTCTCATTCGATACAAACATCGGCCACGACTATGTCGGTAATGCTGATGCTCGGTATGAATTCTATCATACCGCAGAAGAAAAGCTACCTTTTGATCTTGATAAGTTCAATAATATTACAAAAGGTGGCCTACCAAAGAAAAGCCTAAACATTGCCCTTGCTGGCACTGGTGTAGGTAAATCACTATTTATGTGTCATTGTGCTGCTGGTGCATTGACAGATGGTAAAAATGTTTTATATCTGACTATGGAAATGTCAGAAGAGAGAATAGCTGAAAGAATTGATGCAAACCTCTTTAATGTTCCAATTGACCAACTTGAAAACTTGTCGAAGAAAATGTTCGATGACAAAGTGAATAAGATCTCGTCTAAGACGGCTGGTCAATTAATCATTAAAGAATACCCAACCGGTTCAGCGCATGTCGGCCATTTCCGTGCATTGCTTAATGAACTTAAACTCAAAAAAGACTTTGCACCTGATATTATATTTATTGATTACTTGAACATTTGTGCATCGTCCCGCATAAAAGGATTAAGTGGTGGTATCAATACGTATTCCCTCATCAAATCTATTGCAGAAGAGATTCGCGGACTTGCAGTCGAATTCAACGTGCCCGTTGTATCAGCGACTCAGACAACTAGAAGTGGATATGGATCGAGTGACGTCGGTCTCGAAGACACGTCTGAATCATTCGGATTACCTGCTACAGCTGATCTTATGTTCGCCCTCATCTCAAATGAAGAACTCGAAGGTCTTAACCAGATCCTCGTCAAACAACTTAAAAACCGGTACAACGACCCAGGAATCAACAAACGGTTTATCGTAGGAGTGGACAGAGCACGAATGAGATTGTACGATGTAGAAGATTCTGCTCAAAATATATCTGATTCAGGTCAAGATTCTGGGCCAATAAATACATTTGGAACACGCGAAAAGAAAGATTATGGAGATTTTAAAGTATGAATGACGAAGGACCATTTACGGCAGAAGCAAATCGCAAGCCGGCGAAAGCTATAAAGCGTAAAATTATAACATATGAAGAAGTTGATGCTGGAGTAAAAATTACTACAGTAAGTCGTCGATATTATGAAAGTGGAGATTACCATGATGATATGTCTACTGAAATACTACCTTTGAATAAATAGGAATAGATAATGAAAGCTAAATTAATTGGTCACACTCAACCATCATTTAGGATACACGCCGGCGAACTCGCCCCGACTGGACTTGACAACATCCAGGATCTCATCGCGTATTGTGCCCGTGTATCAAACCCCCAAAACCAAGCTAACACCAAAACAACGCCAAAGTTACTTGCATACCTCATCAAGCACAAACATTGGTCACCGTTCGAAATGTGTTCAGCGCTCATCGAAGTTACAACAACGCGAGATATCGCAAGGCAGCTACTCCGCCATAGATCGTTTTCATTTCAAGAGTTTTCTCAGCGGTATGCTGATATCCGTGATCTTGATGATAATTTTGTAGTCAGAGAAGCTCGTTTACAAGATCTTAAAAATCGACAGAATAGTGTTGATAATGAAGATGCAGCCCTTGAAGATGAATGGGCAAACAAACAAATGGCAGTTATTGAAACATCTAAGATGGCATATAACTGGGCAATTGAAAATGGTATTGCTAAAGAACAAGCTAGAGCAGTACTTCCGGAAGGCAATACAGTAAGCAAATTGTATGTCAATGGCACAATCAGGAGCTGGATTCATTATATTGAATTGCGCAGCTCTAATGGAACACAAAAGGAGCATATGGAATTAGCGAGAGCTATTGGAGAAGCTATTAGTGCAATATACCCCATGACAAAGGAGTTTATCAACGATGGGAAAGAAACTTAGTACAATTGAATCAGAACATGGCAAAGGTTATGCAGAGGTGCATTTTGATTTTAAAGAAGAGTTAGCGTATATTAAATACTATGATAATCATTCTAAACAATTCTTTTTAGAGGAGTTTCCAGGAAAAACCATTAGATATGCAGAAGATGCTGCTGAGAATTGGGCATCAGGAATAAAGAAACTTCATAATATTTAGTGTAACATAAATGTCACAGATTTAGTCTATTTGTAAAAAAAATGCAAATAGACTAAATTAACTGTGTACATATGCATTCATATGTGGTATATTGGTATCAAGAAAACAATGAGGAAACTATATTATGATTACTGTACACCAAATTCAACTTACTTCAGAACAAATCGATGCTGTAAATGCTGGCGAAACTGTACCAGCTTTTGAAGCAAAAAACAAATTGTCTATCTTCGGTGCTGACAAATTTAGTTCAGATATGTTCTCAATGTTTACTGCAGCTTATACTGTAACAACTACTCGTCTAGAACAAGCTTTTGAATGGACTAATCTTTGGAATAGACAAGATATGGTTGAAGCAATTGGCGATCGTAACCACAGTTCTTCTGTAGGTGATATCTTTGAATTGAATGGAGAATTCTTTCTTTGTTCAAATATTGGTTTTAAACAAATTAAAGTGGAGGCAGTATAATGTACGTTATATCAACACAAACCCTTGAAAACTATGGTGCTCACAGTGAAGACGGTAAGCACTCAAGCGGTAACGCTTATTGGAAATTTAAAGGTGGGAACGACTATATTGTTTCTACTTTAGACCGTATTCAAGATGCGGCAGCTTTTGTTGCGGCATTGTGTATGGAAAACGATATCTCCTATAAGGAGTTTCCTGTAACTTTCAGATCATATGATGAATGGAAGGAAGAGATAGGCAAACTATCTCCCGAATACGCTGAATTTTTAGAGAGCAATGCCATACGTGTATCTCCTGGAAAGGAAGTTGCATGATCCTACAGGATTATTGGCAAGAAATATCTTTATTGATATTTTTTGTCATTGCACTGCGCCAGCATGGCAACATTGCATTTAAAGACGGCCTCAAAGATGGGGCCGATATTACGTTAGATATGCTAGAGAAAGAGCGTATCATATCAATTAATGATGAAGGTGAAATAACTGGAGTCTGTGGAGAAAAAGATTAGGTATAATATGAAAGAACAATTAGTAAAAGCAGCTCAAATGCATGCAGCAGGTGAGCTTGAACGTGCTAAGACCAACGTTATGGTTTATATGAATCAATCAGTTGGTATTGGTGAACACAGTGATATTGTAGAAGCTATTCAAGAAGAGCTTGATAAAATGGCTGCTGCTGAAGATCGAATGGATATGCTCAAAAAATATTTTAGTAAAAGCTAAATTAACTGTGTACATTCTCTTTTTTATGTGGTATAATGTTTACATAATATCATAAGGAGAGAGAAAATGGGTATTAAAATAAATAAAAACCGTGTATCAGATTCTTACATTGGAACATTTGACTATAAAAATAGTGATGATATGTTTCAACTTGATGATCTGCGTACTATGGTTAAACATATGAATCGCGACCTACGTGAGGCTAACATGGACTATCAGTTCTATGTCAAGTGTCAGGGTCGCGGACATCGTCAAGGCGTTCGCCGCTATAACCAGTCACTGCCCCTTCCCTTGGCAGAAAAAGTAGATGCATACATTTACCGTCGGTGAACTGTATGAACTATATTGAAATCACTGGTGGCACAAAGTCCCAACGAGCGATCGCCGATAAAGCAGTCTCGTGGTATCTCAAAAGAGTATTACCACGAGTACGCACACTCGACATTACAGTCCGTCTTACAAATTGTTTAAAGAATGATGGTGCTTATGGCTATTGCCTTGAGCTTGACACTCATAAAGAATTTGATATCGAAATTGATAAAACATTGCGTTTATTTGATTTTGTATCAACTATTTGTCATGAGCTGACTCATCTTAAACAGTATTACCGTAAAGAAATGGTAGCATTAGATGATGGACGTATTCGTTGGAAGAAAAAGGTTTACAACTCAGACTTTAAATATGAGAATAAACCTTGGGAAAAAGAAGCCTTTAAAGTAGAAGCGCAATTAGCCAGAGATTGTTTTACAGAAATATTGTAAAGCGTTTAGTAGGCTTTTGTTTTTGTATAAATAGTCTTAACGGTATTTGCATAGGTTGAATTAATGTTTACTTTTAAGGGATTTCTTAACGAAATGTATAACTTCTTTCCAAAATCGGTTGAAGAAATCGATAAAACTCTGACGGATTTCAGCCCTGAGTCTAAAGAAGAAATTAAGAATCTATACTCTTATCTTAAAGGCAAATCATCTGGATCTGATATACCACCTATTAATATAGATTTAAAGAAACAAAATCATATTAATATTAGCCGTAGTCTTAAAGGTGTAGTAGATATACCAGACGTTGTACGTGGTGCTGATCTAAAAAGAATTAAAGTAAAGTTTGGTGATGGTTCATCTGGTAATCGTGGATCCAATAACAGAGGTAACTTATTTGAGGGTATCTTTGCTAAAGCTATGCAAGCGTGGTGGAATGGAGAACCTGTAACAGACAGTAAAATCGAAGCATCAATACTTGACCTTGATAAGACATATTCTATTAGTAAATCTAAAACATTAGATATTAGCGTTGAAGGTGCAGAGAATACTAAACGACCTATTGAATTTGGTCCTAGCATTATTCTAAAGAATCCAAAAGGATCCGGCTTTGATGTTGGTCAATCTGTTACTGATATTACTTTAACAACTGATACACAAAAGATATTTCTAAGTCTTAAGCTTGGTGGAACTACTACATTCTTTAATGTGGGCGTTAAAACAAAACTAACAACAGCTGAGATTAAATCTGGCACTATTAAGAACGCTGATGGATTAAAACTTCTTAAGATGTTTGGTATAGATCCTGTGCGATTCTGTCAGGTGTTTAATGGTGAAACATTAAGTACAAGAGATAAGGTCGATCGTAGAGCGGGTTATGACAAACGTGCTATCGGCAAACTATTACAATCAGGCATAGGTTACAACTATCATATTATCCACAAGATGGGAAATAAAGTACTATCAAAACAGATGGATGAAAGAGCAATGAAAAAAGCTGCTATGATCACATCTGGTATTGCTGTATATTATGGCGGTAAAACTGGTAGAGGCAAACGTATTGATGTTGAGTTCGAATCAGCTTCATATATATTTAAAATTAACATTCGCGATACGCAGGGTAAAGATGGTTATCCTACACGTATGATGTGCGACTTTAAAACTAAGTAGAGATAAATGATTAACTTTAAATCACATGCAATAACAGAAGCAGCATCTAAGAATACACACATGACTCACATTGAGGATCGTGTAATCTATGGAGGAGTTGACGGTGCACGTGATGCTATACTTGCATTAAGAGCTATGCGTGATATGTTAGCAGGTAGTTCAAAGAAAACAACTGATGTAACAGTTAAATGGGATGGTGCACCTGCAGTATTCGCAGGTATTGATCCTACTGATAAAAAATTCTTTGTAGCCAAGAAGGGCATCTTTAATAAGAATCCTAAGGTATACAAATCACATGCTGATATTGATGCTGATACTTCAGGTGATCTATCAACAAAGCTTAAGACTGCATTTGATGAACTGAGCAAGATCGGAATTACAGGAGTAATTCAAGGAGATCTTATGTTCACTAAAGATGACCTTAAGAGTGAAACTATAGACGGTGTCAAGTATATTACTTTCCATCCTAATACTATTGTGTATGCTATACGTGCTGATTCTGCTGAAGCTAAACTAGTAAATAAAGCTAAAATCGGCATTGTTGTACATACATCTTACTCAGGTGATTCTTTTGAAAATATGAGAGCTACGTTTAATGTTAATGCTTCTTCATTTAAAAAATCATCTACAGTATGGCTGCAAGATGCCAATCTAAGAGACTTATCTGGAACTGCTACACTTACACAAAAAGACACTGATGAGGTTACTAAAGCGTTGAGTGATGCTGGTACTATATTTAAAAGAATTAAAGGATCAGCACTTAATGATCTATCAAAGAATTCTGAGCTAGCTGGCATGATTGAAACATATAACAACTCTTTTGTCAGACGTGGAGAAAAGGTTACAAATACAACTAAACATGTTGCAGGTCTTATCAAATGGATTGAAGAGAGATTTGCAAAAGAAGCTGGAAAAGTGAAGACTCAAGTTGCAAAAGATCGTAAGTATGCAAAGAGAGATGAGATACTTAAGTTCTTTTCTACAAGTAATAAAGCTAACTTAAAAGCTATATTTGATTTACAAAATGCTATTGTAGTGGCGAAACTAGTTATTATAAATAAACTTAATAAAGTAAATAAAATTGATACATTTGTCAAGAAGAGAGACGGATACCACGTTACAGGCGTAGAAGGTTTCGTTGCTATTGACAAGTTAAAGGGCGGAGCAGTTAAATTAGTTGATCGTATGACGTTCAGTTATAACAACTTCTCTTCTGATGTTATTAAAGGCTGGGACACACCGTCTCGCTCCTAATGGGAAGAAACATGGAACAAACCAACGAAGCGTTGAATACTCAACAACGCATGAAATTAAAGCAGGCTATGCGCCGTAATAAGGCGAAGATTCAAATGGGTCGTAAACGATCCATGCGTAAACTAGCATCTAAAGAAGTACTTGTAAAACGTGCAGAACGTCAAGCACGTCAGGCTATGGTCAAAAAGATGTTACGTGACAAAGATAAGTCTGACTTGTCTTATGCTGCTCGTAAGGGTATTGAAGATAGGGTTTCAAAAAAGAAACAAGCTATAAAGACGTTGGCTAAAAAACTTCTTAAAACTGTTAGAGCAAAAGATAGAGCTAAACTTCAGAAAAAGAAACCTGGGGATAAGTAATGTCATTTAAGTCGTTTAGTGAGTATGTCACTGAAGCAAAAAAAGAAATAACTATTACGTTTGGACGGTTTAATCCTCCAACGGTTGGTCATGAAAAGTTATTAGACGCGGTAGCTAAAGTTGCACGCGGCACTAAGTATATGGTATTTGCATCCCAATCTAATGATGCAAAGAAAAATCCTCTTGATTACACAACTAAAATCAAATATATGCGTAAGATGTTTCCACGTCACGCACGTTCTATTCAACTAGATAAATCAGTTAAGAACATATTTGATATTCTTGTGAAGATCTATGATCAAGGATATAACAGAGTAAACATGGTTGTTGGTTCTGATAGAGTCAATGAGTTTGAGGCACTTACATCTAAGTATAATGCTGTCAAAGGACGTCACGGTTTCTATAACTTTGAAGGTGGAGTTAATATAATCTCTGCTGGTGAACGTGATCCTGATGCAGAAGGAGTATCTGGTATGTCAGCTTCTAAGATGAGAGCTGCTGCACAAGCTAACGACTTCAGCCTATTTACTAAAGGTTTACCAAGTAATTTTAAAGACGACAAACAATTGTTTAATGACCTGCGTAAAGCTATGGGTCTTAAAGAATCTCACGATTATCGCCAACATATCCAGCTACAAGCAGTATCTGAAGAACGTGAAGCGTATGTTCAAGGCGAATTGTTTGACGAAGGTGATATGGTTGCAATCAAAGAATCGGACGAAGTTGGAACTGTTTCAATGTTAGGATCTAACTATGTTCTAATTGAAATGGCTGATGGTAAGAAGATGCGCAAGTGGTTAACTGATATTGAAAAGATTGAAGAAGCTTGTTGGGATACACACAAACAAGTTGGAATGAAAACTAAGAATGGTAAGCAAGTACCAAACTGTGTACCTAAAGAATCTGAAGATCCTGATATTGGTGATCGTAAAGGTTCACAGCCTGCAAATTACCATAAGGGTCTTGCTAAGTCTACAAAGACTAAGAGAGATGCTCAATTTAAGAAACAAGCAAAAATGGATGATGATGATCCTAATGCATATAAACCAGCACCTGGTGATAAAGATGCAAAGACTAAAACATCCAAACACACTAAGAAATATCAACAAATGTACGGTGAAGACATGAAATCATTTAGCGAATACAGTGAAACTTTAGATGAAGATGCAACAGCAGGATTAAAGAAAAAAGCAGAGAAATCCGGCATGCCTCTTGGAATTCTAAGGCAAGTTTATAACCGAGGTGTTGCTGCATGGAAAACTGGCCACCGTCCTGGTGCAACCCCGCAACAATGGGGTTATGCAAGAGTTAACTCGTTTATAACAAAATCATCTGGAACATGGGGCAAAGCAGATAAAGATCTTGCTGCTAAGGTGCGATCATGAGAATGACAGAATTACAAAAGATGTATCACCGTGCACGTGGTAGATGGTCTAAGAATGCTGGTAAAGAAGAACAGCGTAGAGCTGACTTTCATGCAATGCGTGAGAAGAAAGCATTTACTCCGCATATGATGTATGATCCTAAAACTGGAAAAGGTTATAAAGCTGAAACAGAAGCAGATCATCTACGTATGAAAAAGATGGGATACGGCCACGATAAACCAGAAATTAAAGAAGGTACTGGTAAACCAGAATCTTGGGAAGCTGGATATAAACGTCGTTTAGTAAAAACAACAAAACCTGAACATAAAGAAAAAGGTTACAAGTGGAGAATCAAAGGTAAAGATCGTCCTGAGATTTCTATTAAGCTATACAAATCTAAACCAGATCAAGCAGAATTTAATAGGCAAATGAAACGCGTTGCGGGTCATGAGTTTGGAGGCTAACCATGAAGACTTTTAAATTATTTTTAGAACACCCACATTGTGGCACTGATGATTGCTGTCAGCAATGCGAAGGTAGTTTAGAAGAGCGCGGTTCTGATTCAAAAGGACATTATCGTTCTACCGAAAAAGGAGCTGGTATGACTGCTAAGGGTGTAGCAGCAGTCAACCGTAAAACTGGCGGTAATCTAAAAACAGCAGTAACTGGTAAAGTTAAACCTGGTAGTAAAGATGCAGGACGTAGGAAATCATTTTGTGCTCGTATGAGTGGAAT
>ERZ1046568.363-NODE-363-length-38424-cov-16.702885_pt1 | contig 38424 bp, 37 predicted proteins | sample MGYA00383092_ERZ1046568 | MGnify/ENA primary metagenome ERZ1046568 (study PRJEB29581, sample SAMEA5548362) | metagenome | biome: marine; feature: coastal; material: water | depth 1 m | study: Short-term variability in the microbial, nano- and picoplankton... | reverse complement strand
AATTATTTTATGGCAATCGCACCTACGAATAGATGGTTCTGCCAGAAAGGTTGTACAGACTTGAAGCCTGCACGATAAATCATATCTTGTAGTTCATCCCAAGTGTTTGGTTTAAGCATGTTACGAAGAGTAACCTCTTTGGTCATGATATCCGATTCGCTAAAAGACTTACGCTTATAGTCATAGAACATAAACGTCATCATGTCTTGAGTACGTGCATCTGTTGCTACAGTCTTCTCACCAAAGATGAATGCACCACCTTCATTAAGACCTTCATAGATACGGTCAATAACTTCTGCACGTGCATTGCGAGGCATAAACTGTAGTGTAAAGATAGATGTGACTAGACTTGCATTGAGAATTTCTACATCACGAATATCATCTTTGAGATATGATACAATAGTACCAGGATGTTTACCTTCAACTTCTACAACTCTATCTTCCATTGCTTCTTTAAAACCATCTGCAATCTCTACGCCAATGTAATGACACTTAGGGGCAAACGAATAGTTCTGATCTGCCATAGCAAGAATTGTTTTACCTGTGCTAGAACCAATATCATATACACTACTCTCGTTATCTACGAAGTAGCGTGACATAGCCACTATATCATCGTGTAGGTTACCATACCCACGAATACTCATATCAATATGATTATCAAATCCTTCTTCTCTGTGTGCAAATGTAAAGTCGTTCATCTTGTAGCCTCATTATATGGTTTCAATACTTTTTCATAAATCGAATCGGCAACTGCTGCCATCATCTTAGGTGCAACCATGCGACCAATGCGCTCGGCTTGCTTATCAAAGCTACCAGTCAATTGATAGTCTTCTGGTAGCGACATAATACGTTTTAGTTCTGGTATAGTAAACTTTCTATTCATCGCTGGATGAAATACGCCAGACACGCTCTTCTGATTGCCTCTTTGAGTAATCGTAGGGCAAGGTAGATGTGGTGCCGGTCTAATCATATTGAAGAGTGATCGTTTAGGGTTGATGTGAATAAACTCCTTATCACTTGGCTTCATATGACGTGGTGGGTTGAATGGTAACATCTCAATCCACTTCTTTTGAAAGCCGTTCTGTACATACTCAAATAGTTCTTTCTCTTGTTCTGGGTCATTAACGACACCATCAATACCATCGATTAGTGACACATGTTCAAAGTGTGTTCTATCTGGAAACACACCATTTAGATTAAGAAGATTAAGACCTATTGTATCACAAACATCATCACGAATACAGATAAAAATGGTACGTTCACGTGCTTGTGGTGTACCAAAGTCTGCGGCACTCAACACTTTATACGTTACTTGATATCCGATAGCTTCAAAGCTGTTGATAAACTCAAACAACTTTTCTCTAGCTTCACCAAATGTAATACCTTTTACGTTCTCTGCTATAATCACTTTAGGTTTAATATCTTTTGCAACTCGAATGAATTCAAAAAACAAGTCTTCGATACCTTCAACAGTTTTACCATCAGAGTAAGTTTTGATACCCTCTTTTACTTTGAGTTCACCTTCTTGTACAATATTACCATCATCATCAAAATACGTCTTACGTGTATCTTCTTGGTATCCAGCCCAACCTTTTTCTCTCTTACCTGCAACAGAAAATGCTGAACATGGTGGCGAACCATCTAGAATATCTAGACTGCGTTCTTCAACTTTAGCCATGTCAAGAAAGTCTTGACTAGAGTACTTTTTGATATCATCAACTAGAACTGGTGTATCTGGATAGTTTTGTTTATATGAAGCAATAGCCTCTTCTACAAACTCATTTACTAGTAAGATATCACCACCGGCAAGACGATAGCCCGTTGAACTACCACCGCCGCCTGCAAAGCAACTAATAACACTAAACTTCTTTTCTGCTGATGCTTTCTTAACATCTTCTACTGTGTACGGCTCGTACTTCATTTTTCACCTCAAAATAATGTTGGACCTACGTTTTGCCAATCTCTAACTAGATCCATGATTCTCTCCCTATTATAAGGGTTTATGTCACGATTGTCAAGTAGTGATTCAAATATTTCTGGTACACCTGCAGCAAGTTGTAAACTCTCATGCTTGCGTACTTTAATCTCTTTAAACTCTGGGAAAGCTTCTACAACAACATGCTTCTGATATGGTTTGTTCATCTCATACCAATCAAACTGATACATATAGTCTTTAACTCTCTTATCCATGTATGGCGCAATAAAACGTTTATTATATTCTTTTGATAACATGTATTGTTGATTGATACCGACAACGTTCTCTGCATTGAAGTACCCATCACGAAACTCATCAAACTTTTCTTTAGGTTCTTTGAAGTGTAACGCACAACGTTTAGATAGACCATAGTAGCCATCAGCACTCCACCCAGATAATACGGCAGACTCTTGAATGCAAGGATACACGTAAAGAAAAGGATACGTACATTCTACTTGTGTTTTCTTCTTACAACCATACTCATTAACAAGTTTCATAAAGTCTTCTTGTATTGAGTTAACTGGTACGTTTATTGTTACGATGTTCCAACCAAAATGATTAGCAACATCTATTGCATGTTTTGCATCTTTACTAACCATACCATCAACATACATCGTGTATGCAGTTATTTTCTTACCAAGACGATGAGCGCAAAAAGCAACAGACTGGCTATCTACACCACCTGAAAGTGTTACAGCAACTTCATTCTCTGGTATTTGCTCTTCAACTATCTCTGTTAGTATTTTGTCTATCATACATTCTCTTTCTCAATTCACTTGATGAAAAGTCATGGTTTCTCTTATTGAAATAAAGCTTGATACCCAATCTATCACATAGTTCACGACCAGTAAAGTCTTTATCTTTATACTCTTCACCTAAAATTCTAATGTCTATTGTATACGATTTTAGTATCTCTGTCAAGTCTTTTTCGTGGTAATATGGTATAATTTCATCAACATACTTAACAGCCGAGAGTTGAATGTAACGCTCAGCTATACTTTGTATTGGTGAATTTTTATCTAATCTATCGATAGATGGGTCGACGTTTAGTCCACAAATCAAATAATCACAATGTTCTTTTGCTTCTTTCAACATTGTAATGTGACCTGCGTGTAACAAGTCAAACGCCGAGGCTGTAAAGCCAACTATTCTATTTCTTTTAGAATCTCCCACGTCTCGCCCCATCCCTTCACTGTATAACTATCTGGTATAATATTCGCCAAAGAGTAATCATTACCACCTAATTCTGTATTATCGCCAAAGAATATTAAGTTATCTTTTGCCGAAAAGTCTTGTATAATTTGTTCTTTACCATTACCCATAAGAGTAATATCTACACCAGTATCACCTGCGATATTACATTCATACCCTAAACGATTGAACTTATCGTTAAAGGCTTCACTAAACATTCTTCTCTCACAAACTTCTTTGTCATACTCTATATAGGTTTTTCTGTCAGGCTTAGTAGAACCTCTACCTAATATTGAGAAGTTAATCAAACCTGGTCTAACATCGATATGAAAACCTGTTCTAATATCAAAATTACTAATCTTTAAACATTCATCAAAAAACTCTTGCATCTCATCTGATATGTATATGAGACTTGTTTTTAAGTTCTGATCTTTTACCCAAACATCATTACCAGAACATTGATATACTTTATTACATTGATGGTAGATATACTCTCCTACTTGTTGAACTGTTTTAGGTCTATCACTACCAGTTACAATGTACACCTCTTGTCTATTACAAAACCTAGAGAACCAAGAACCAAAATGTTTATTAATGCGACCACGACTTGGTGTTAGTGTGCCATCTACGTCAAAAATAAACTTTCTATCATTCATCATTTAGTCTCAATTTTTCTATGGAGTCCTTTAATAAAAGTTTTTCTCTCTTAAGTGGAGTTATGTATTTGTCCGGCGCTCTTTCGGCTTCTAGTGCTTCTATTCGTGAATGCAAATCTTTGTGTTTACTTTCTAGTGCTGCCAGTCTACCAAATTCCATTTGTGATCCTCCTATACGACCATTCTGCTAAAGTTTTTGACCTTTTCAAATTTAATTACATTGTCAAATTTATCATATAGTTGATCACCTTTATGACTGATGATAAAGACATTTGAATCGGCGGTAATTTCGTTGATAATTTTTAGAAACTCTTCTGTACCAGCATTGTCAAGACTACTATCCATAATCTCATCCATGACTAATAGATTAGTTGATGTTGAGTTACGTAGCTTTGATACAGCTCTCCATGTGAATAGTAATGCTAAGTCAATACGAAGCTTCTCACCTTCAGAGAATGAAGCATAAGAAAACACATCACGGAACCGGCTCTTAATGGTTTCGTTAAAGTTCTCATCTAGTTCGAATTGTACAAAGAAGTCCATTGATGCTAGATACTTGTTAATCAATTTGTTCATAACAGGTACATATTGTTTAATGATACGTGTCTTAATACCACCATCTTTTAACATAGATGATACAACTGCCATCACTTCTTTACTATCGAATAGTTGACTTTGCTTTGTATGATACGTAGTCAAATCGGTCTTTAGATTTTCAATTACACCAGTGTCAATAGCTTCTACTTGTTCTTCGGCTTCTGTCAATTCTGACTTAATTGATTTACACACATTCAATGCCATTTTGTAATTAGCATTGTGTTCGCTCATCTTAAGGTTCTTAGTAGAGATAACATCTTCAACACCACTAATAGCAGAAAGTCTATCTTCGACCTTCACACTTCTATGTCCAAGCTTCTCTCTTGCGCCTTCGATTTCTTTTGCTTTAGATGAGTTGTTGGTGATTGTCTCTTCTTTGAAGTCATGTTCGATCCCTTGTCGGCAGGTTGGACAATTGTCGTGCGATTCAAAGAATGCAATGTCTTTACTAAGAAGGCGGTGCTTGTTGGAAAGTTCACGGTCTATCTCCTGAAGTTCTTTCAACTTTTCTTTCGTAGAAGTCTTATCTGATATGCTCTCTGTAAGTAGAGTTACTTCTTCTATGATAGCATTAACACTCTCTTGTTCTACCTCAATAAGAGCAATTTGTTCACGTAACTTTTCTTTTAACTTAACCACTTCACCTTCACGCAACTCACGGATACTTTCATTGTGTTCTTTTGCGCTATCGATCTTATTATCTAAGAGGTCGATTTGATATTTGATTTCTACTATCTCATCTTTATTTAGATTAAGTTTCTCTTTCAACAGGGTGTTCATAGTTGTAAAGATTTGAATATCAAGAAGGTCTTCAATCACTGCTCTACGATGTTTAGCACTTAGTTGCATAAATGGCACAAACGTACTAGAACCAAGTACAACTACTTGACCAAAGGACTTGAAGTTTAGCTTTAGAATATTCTCTTCGAGGTATGCTTGATAGTCACGTGCTGCAGCGTCTTGGTTTATAAGTTCACCATCGCACCATATCTCAAAGATATTAGGTTTTACGCCACGCTTGATGATATAGTCTTTAGCACCAATCTTAAAGAATATCTCTACTTGTAAGTCTTTTTTATTGATAGAGTTGATTAGCTGAGGCTTTTTAATATTACGAAACGCTCTACCATACAACGCAAAAGAGATAGCATCAAGCATTGTTGATTTGCCTGCACCATTATCACCTACTATCAACGTAGATTTGTTTTTATCTAATGCTAGTTCTGTCCATGCGTTACCAGCAGACAAAATGTTCTTAAATCTTACGAGTTTAAAATGGATCATACACTCATAGCCTCACTATATAATTCTCTCAAAAAACGTTCTACTTTATTCTTATCACCTTTAAACTCAAGGTTTTGAACGTACTGAGTCAAAATTGTCATCGTATCCTGTGCTTCATCTATTAAGTCATCTTCGTCAATCACATCAAGGTTCTGATGATCTTCTACGACTTTAATGTCTGCAGCACCAGATTGTTGTAATCTATCTAAGAATAAATCAAAGATGTAAGGGTTAGTCTTATTCTTTACTATAACCTTTATGAAGGTGTTTGTCAAGAGGGAAGTGTCAAGATTCGCCACATCTTCTATGGTCATATCAACATCGTCGTACATAATCTTATGAAACATTTGATATGGATTTTGTACTTTTGTTATCTCACGTGTCTCTGTATCAAACACACTAAAGCCACGCCAGCCTTCAAAGTCAGACCAGTTCATCTCATATTGAGCGCCTAAGTATGTAATGTTACCAAGTGAAGATGGGTGATGAAAGTGACCAGAGTACACGGTATCAAACTTGTTAAACATAGCTGAGTTCAAACCATGATCACAAAGTTGACCCTTCATCATCTCGTACCCAGTTATCTCAAAATGACCCATAAGGATTTGAGACTTTGTTTCTTCAAACGCCTGAATAGAAGCATCGTAATTATCTTGGCATATCCAAGGTGATAGCATAATCTTACATCCATCCATATCTAACTCTACTGGCTTGTCCCAGTATAGACTGATGTTGTCATATTTACTTTCACCATATAACTGACGTAAACTATTAATCTCATTAGTATTCTTATAGTATACATCATGGTTACCAGCAATGATATGAACATCTAAGCCCAAGTCATTACAAGGTTTCATAAAGTGTTCTTCTAGGTTTTTAGCAGTGACAAAGTTAATATACTTTCGTCTATCTGTCAAATCACCTAGATGAAACACTGTCTTAATATCATTCTCAATAAGATACGGAAAGAAGACCTCACGATGAAATTTTATAATATGTTCTGCAATAGCAGCATTATCATTTCGTGCGCCCCAATGCGTATCATTCAATATAGCAATTTTCACTGTCGTCTATGTCCTTCATAAATCTTTAAGGCCTTTTGTGCCTCTTCAACTATTTTATTCAATGTGCTTGCGTAGTGTTGTCGCTGTTCTGGATGTACGTTTTTATTAGTAACTTTCTCTATCATATCAGCGATAACTACTGGTAATCCAGTACTCATTTTTCATCACTTTCCATAAACTTTTCAAGACCCTTTTTGGTCTTCTTTTGTTGCTTTTTCTTTGAATCCATTCTCTTTTCGTAAGTAGATACAAAGTCATTCATGTAATCATTATTCAAATCAATGTATGCGGCATCGCCCTTATCATCTTGACCCTTCTCAACAGCAGTACCTGTAATCACAGAGTTCTCTACAACTTTGTGCTTAATGTATAGTTGTTTCTTCTCTTTATCAATACGTCTTAAGAACGCATACCAAATGATTTGCGTAAAGTAAGCGAAAGGGTTACTGGATTTTGTGGGGTCAAAGTTACCTAATGCTTGAATAGCATTTTCTAAACCATCACTGATCATATCATCTTTATATGAATAACCTGAGAAGTTTGGTTTAGTTGCAAGTTTGGTTGATATTTGATATATACATTCACCTATGTAATTAGGGATAGGTGGCGCAGTCTCACCAGAATCTTCTGCCTCTTGGCAAATTTTCTTGTAGTTTACAATTGCTTGTAAAAACTCTGGGTTATTAACATAATTTCTTCTAGCTTTTCTTGGCATAATTACTCCTATACAACTGTACAATTCATACCACTATATCATAAGATATTATGTTTGTCAAGGAGTATATTAGCCCTTGACAGGTCTTACGAAAGGGTGTATAATGATTATAACATCTAAGAAATGTATTAGTGCATTTTAGAGTTCTTAGACTCTACCATTGCTGTAAACATCTCTTCTAGTTCATCATCTTCTTCATCAAACGGTGTTGCATGTGTCTTTGTTTGATCAATAAACTCTTCGTAATGATGTATTGCTTTTGTATTGGCATCGTCTAAAAAGAGTATGTCATCTTTAGATATAGAGACACTGTTCTTCTCAGCTAGAAGTAACCAAGACTTAGCATAAAATCCATACTTGTGATCTACCTTAATCTCAATAGGATTGTGAACGATAACACGATTATCGAATTCTTCATCCATAATAGCTATTAAATCTTCACCTGTTTTAAGTTTTATAGTGATACATCTTTCCATATGTTATCCCTTTAGATCAACGTTGTATATGTTAAAATTAAATCCCTCTTCGCTATAGATTTTAATTCTTTCTTTAAAATGTCTTACTGCAAAGTTCTCTTTAGTCTTCCATGTCAAGTCATCTACTATGTCGTAGAGAGTTGCTTTATCTTTTCCATTACCTTTTCTAAGTACCCTACCAATCGATTGTAGATTGCGAATACGAGATTTAGAAGGACTAGCAAAGATAATATTATCAAGACGCTTGATGTTAACACCAGTAGAAAAGGTACCATAGCTAGCCAATATAATATTATCTGTAGTCGATTCGGCAATGCCTCGAACTGCTTCTCTATCTTCTGCTCCAACACCCCCATGAATGAAATGTACCGTTTTTCCATCTTTCTCGAGGAGTGGGTGTAATACTTTGCCGTGTTTATCGACGAATTGGAAAAGTATGAGTGTATTGCCCTTAAGTGACCACGAAAGGTTTCTAATAAATTTATTACGTGCTTCATTACGAACAATCCAATCTATTTCCTCTTGATAGCTCTTATTTTTATTTAGTTGTCTTGTTTCTTGAGGATATGATAAGACTAAAGACTTGATATCAAAGTCAGCTAGAGTTCCATCGTCTATGAGTTTCTTTGTTTCTGTTACTTGCTTTACTGGTCCAAACAACCCCTCTAGTACAAGTTTATGAGTTTGACTATCATCTAACGTACCTGTAAAGCCATAGCGATACTTGATATGAGGTGTCTTCTCTAATACTTTTGTGAGAGACTTTGCTTTAAACAAGTGTGCTTCATCACCAATGATTACATCAAACTTCTCATACCAATCTTTACGTAGTTTGTAGATAGATTGCCATGTTGTTACTGTATAATCCGCATCAACGTTTTTGTCAACGCCAGCCATTATCTTGTGAATATCTAATGGTTTATTCTTATTATAATCAACAAAGTCACTTGCCATTTGAGATACAAGTGATGTAGTAGGCACTACGATAAGTACTTTACGTCCTTGCTCTACATGCGACCGTGCGAGTAGATATATAATGAAGGATTTCCCGCTTGCGGTTGGAGACAGAAATAGTGTCCGATGATTATATAATGCATGAGCAACCGCATCGTTTTGATAATCTCTTGGTTCATACGCACTGTCAAACTCCTTTGCTAGATCATGTCCTGCGTTTTCGAAGTACTCTTTTTCTGGGTATAGTTGTTCATCTATTGTAATTTCATAATCACGGTCTTTACAAAACTTTACTAGATACGGAAGAAGTCCAGCATAGACAAGACCAGTCATTGTATTAAGTAAGCGAATTTTTCCATCCCAAACCCGATTTTTATATGCTGGCATAAACTTATAACCAGGCACGTAAAATTCGAAGTAGCCAGACATCTCCATCTTAACAGATGGCTCTGCGTTCACCCTTACGTTTACATTATCAATCTTTTCTACGTGGACTTTTTCCATTACATAGCGCCAGTTCTAAATCGCTCCCAATCAACAATAGTTTTGAGTTGGAACCCACGATTACTAACCATTTTAATAATCGCTTCAAGATAGTTCACTTTCTCTTCTTGCATACCAATCTTTAAAGATTGATCAATGATATCATTATCTGCATCGAGGTAAGTAGATATATCTTGTCTTAGAATTTTAAGAGGTTGTGGGGTCCAACCATAATCTTTCAATTCTTCAGAATCTAGTTCGCCTTTATAATACTGTTCTTTGAGAAGTTTCAATTGTTTATACTTAGCACGAAGTTGTTTAAGCTTCATACCTTCTTCCATGTAAACACGAAAGTATTTATTGTGTAGTTTAGGAATGTTAGCACTTTCGCCAGATACGTTTGTTTGATCAATCTCACTGTCTTTAGACCACATTTCATATATTTGTTCGATCTTCATAGTATAACTCCGTCAGAATTCAAGGGTAGTTCATTATATAACTATTTGAGTTATATGTCAAGTATTAAATTGCATCAATAGTATAGGACGCATATCTAAAAGTAATATCACAAGTAACGTAGTTGATATCGGATTCTGTAGTATTCATTGCAATGTCACCGATGTTAGTTGGGAACATATCTATGAACTTCACTTGAACACCAGGGTTTTGTTTACTATCTAATAGAAACAAAGTAGCATCTGAATATAACCCATCACCTGCAATTAGATTTGCGTGTTGACTAAACTCTTCTGGGTAAGTCAAACCCTTGAGCCATCCAACGATTTCTTTGTAACCTTCTACGTATTCATCTAATCGTATGTTAGCAACAAAGTCTTGATACTCTATTCTATCACCATGTCTATACACAGTTTTAAAAGGCGTTGGTTGTTCTGTGACACCAGATCCCATACCAGGAACATTTGCAGTTTGTACAAAATAAACTATGTTCGGTAGTCTAGAGAATACCAAGCGAAAGCCTGTGGGCGATAGAAAGTTTTGCTTTATGTTTAGATTTGGCATAAGTCATCCTCTAGCGTTTCTAATACTATTTATATGAGCATGAAAAAGGGGCGCATAAAGCGCCCCAGTTTGTCCGATTGTGTTCGGCTTCTTATTAAAGAATGTTTGAAACCGTTGTACGTCTGTAGTAAACGTTTGCGTCTGATGTAAGACCGAAATCGTTGTCTCCATCAACCCACTGTGTCGCACCTTTTGCGAATGGGTTAGCAACCATACCGTAGCGAGTTTTGAAGCCCAGTTTTGACTGGAAGCTATTTTCGCCAACTGCACGTACCATTTGTAGCGGTACATATGGGCAATAGAACAAGCCTGCATCAAATGCGCTAGAACCTTTATAGCCAACTACTAGATAGTTTGAGCCTGCATATGGATCGATGTATACACGGAAGCGACCGTTTAGAACACCTGCGAAAGTGTTACCTGTATCATCTGGGTTCAAGTTGTTGCTGTTTAGAGCAGGTGTGTAATCTAGTACACCAGCCATTTGTAGAGCAGATGCGATATCTGAAGAACAAATAATGATGTTACCTTTACCACGACGAGTAGCGATTGCGATAGCATTTGCTTCACGCTCGATTTGGAACATTAGACCTTTGAATTTTTCAACTGACCAACGACCACTTGCGTCTACGTCTAGATCAAAAGTACCAGCGTTTGCAACGCCGTCTTGTGAACCTGCAACCGCAGTACGAGTTACTGTGCGAACAACCTCACGGTTGATTTCTGCTAGTAGCTCAGAAGATAGCATGTTAGCTAGTTCTGCTTCTGCGTCAAGACCGTGAATTGCTTTCAAGTCTTGTGCTAGTTCTGTTGTGTACTCTGCTTTCAACGCACGTGATTTCGCTTCGACAGTTACTTTGTCGATTTGGAATGACATTTCTGCAAAGTCTGTACCAACGCCGTCACCGAGTGCTTCAGCAGCTGCTGTACCCATACCTTTACCGGCAGCGGCATTAGCGCCTTCACCAGAAAATGCTGGGTTTGGCTCTGCGTAGAACGCTTCGTCACCAGATGTTACGCCACCACGTGTGGTTTTGTAGTTTGAACGCATTGCGAAGATCAAGCCTGTTGGGCCTGTCATTGGCTGAACGCCAGCAATATCGTATGCGATCAAGTTAGGCATCGCACGACGAACTAATGAGATAAGTACTGGATCGTAGTTAGCAACATTAGCTGTGTTGTTTGTTGGGGCTGCTTCTAGTAGAGCAGCGGGTGAGTATGACTGACCCTCTTTCAGAGCAGTTTCTGTGTTCTCTAGTAGAGTAGCAGTTACTGCGCTTTTGTGAGAATCTTGGATACCTGGTAGAGCATCATGCTCTAGAATTGGCTTCCATTTATTAAGAAGTTCTTCGTTTCTCATTTGGTTTTCTCCTTTTGGATTTCATCTAAGATTATTTATAAAAACTTATGTTTTGACAATGCGAGCCATTGCATCGGCATACGCAGCAATTGTTGGATCTGCAGAAGGTGCTTTTGGTGCGTCTTCTACTAGTTCCTCTAGCATTTCAGTTTCGTCTTCGACCTGAGTAGTTGCTTCAGCAAAATAGCTTTCTTTAATTACTTCAAGCTTTTTTGAAAAGTCTTCAGTTGTTTCGAAAGAGACGCCTTCTGATAGTGTACGTAGTTTTTCTACTTGAGTGTCTGTTAGACCTTCAGATAGAGAATTGAACGCTACGTCACGCTCTAGTGCTTCTTTTTCTTCTTTGATAGAGGCCATAGCTTCGAACATTTCATTATACTTTGAATTTTGCTCTTCTAACTTTGCTTCCATCTCAGTGATAGCATCTTTTGTTTCATCGTCAACTTCTAGGTTGTGTTCTGTAACAAGAGATTTGATACCATCAAATAGCGACTCTGCAACTTCAACTTTAAAGTTACTTTCAATAGCTACTTCATTTTGAGCAACCCACTGCTCAATTACATAATCTAGGTAAGTGTCAACTTTTTCTACTAGATCGTTTACTGCTTGCTCTGTCTGCTCTGTAAGATCAGCATCGAACTTTTCTTCTAGCTCAGTACGAATCGCCGAAGCTTTATCCTGTACTGCTGCTTCAAAGATAGCAATAGTTTTTGTTTTAAAATCTTCTGATAACTCTTCACCTTCAAAAAGAGATGAAACAGCTTCTTTTAGACCTTCGTCGTTAGTACCTTTTGATGGACCTTCATCAGCAACTTTAGCAGCTTTTGGGTCAGCAGCTTTGTTGAGATCGGCTTTGCGATTTTTACCCTTAGGTGAACCGCCTGCAGGTGTAACTGGATCCATGTTTTCTGAATCTTCACCAGTGGCCTTTGCTTCGTCTAGCACTAGGTCCTGATCTAGATTCTTTTCTAGTTCTTTATCCATTTTACTTCTCCTTGTTTATGAAAGTATTACATTCTATTCTTTATTTATATCATTTACTATTTTGAGATCGAACCCAAAAACTTAGCAAAAAGAACAGAGGCCTTCTCTTCCAAATGACGTGAAGAAACTCTAGCGGTCTCTTTAATCTCTTCTTCAATTTCGTCAAATGTATTTGCAGCAGCCCAAGATGATGATGCTACATCATACACCCACTCTACACCTTCCATGACACCTTTTACAAATGCGTCTGGCGCAGAAGGATCTGCTACAATATCACCAGCTGTGGCTAACATGAAGTCGCTTTGAACTTCCATTACTCCGCTATCGTTCTTCTTAATAGAACCCATACCACGTGATGAAATGCCTAAGTTACAGTTTTCGTCAATAAGATTTTTAACGATTTCGCCCATAGGGGTTGACATAACTTTAGCTCTACCTACTACGTTAGAACCTTCTTCACGTAGTTCGGTAAACATATGAGACACACGATCTAAATTAATTGTAGGACCACTTGGGTGCCCCAATTCTCCGTATGCTCTGTTCTTCTGAATATAGTTTTCAGAATATCTTTTTGTCTCATTCATAAGAACTTTAGCTGGGTACTTACGACCATTGCGATTTGTAATATCGCCTTGCATAATAATACCTTCGATAAAGTAATTCTTCTTACCGTCTTCTGAGGATTCAGTTAGATAGCTAACTTCTTCTGTAAGTTCTTTAATGAGTAGTGACATATTTCTTTCCTTTATGCTTTATAAGCTACCGGTGAAGCATATATTGATGATGCTCCTGCAGTGCCGTCTAGCTGACTAGCGTGATCTTTTTCCATAAACACTCTTTCACCAGCTGCTAGCCAAATGTTAAATCCTGATGCTACGTCTACAACTAATGCAGGAGTATTTGCTGTATTAACAACAGATACTAATCCAGCATCTTGAACGCTATCTGCGCCTGCTTGAATATCTACTGCAACACCTGTTGGCTTAAGAATGCTTGGCATTTACATTGCCTCCTTGGCGAATTTAATAATCTCTTCAAAACCAGATTTGCTTTGCATCATACGCATTTCCATTTTCTTTTTGTTAGAACCATTTAGTTCTGAAAATAGATTTGATACTGCGTTAGCTTCTTCTTTAGATAGTTTGACTCTTGAACCGTCTTTGAGTTTAACGTTACCAGCTTTAACTGCTTCCATCAGATCAAAGTCTTCTTTCATAGCCATCTTAGTTGCGGTTGCATACATTACAGCTTTTGCTTTATCACCATAACGCTTTTTGAAATCACCCATCTTCTCTTTCATAGACTTGACGATTTCTTCACGCTTCTTCATTTGAGCATCTGTCATATCTTCTTCAGAGATATCTGCAGCTTCTTCAATGTCATCTTTGTCATCATCAGAGCATTCGTGCTTGCTACCTTTTTCATACTCTTCGCCACATTCTTCACATGTGAGAGTTTCAACAGCTTCGTAGACTTCTTTGTCTTCGCCGTCTTCTAAGTCAGCATCACGCTTCTTTTTCTTGGTCTTAGCAACAAATTGATCGTCTTTTGCTACTGGGTGATCTTGTTTGACAGCAACATGCTTATCCATGAAACGCTTTTCATCTTCGCTTTTAGGCGGATTAACTGTCTCATCAATTTTTAAAAAATCTGAAAAGGATTTCATTTTAGTTTCCTCAGTCTGTTTCGTTTTCTAATTCGGTTTCTACTTGCACTGGCTCATCATCTAGTTCTTGTTCATCAACTTCAATTGAGCCAAACATTTGGTCGTATTTACTTGATAGAGCAGCATCCATTTTATCTGACATTACGCCATCAAAATTACTTTCAAAATCTACAGCATTACCATCAAATGCAGTCTTAAGCATATCTCTAATATCGCTCATAATATTCTCCTTTAATTATAACTATTTATTTGATTCGCAATTTCGTCAATCAAATTCGTTTTCATTTTCATCATCAGGGTTCTCAGCTTGTTCGTCAGCAATTTCTTGCTTCATATCTTCAATAACGTCTTCGCTCATTTGAAGAATGTTCTTCTGAATCCATTTCTTAGAGTAGTAATTGCCTGTGTACTCATCAATATCACGTAGTAATTGCATACGATTAGAGATGATTTCAGCACTCTTAAGTTCTTCGAAATGATTATCTTTCATGAAGTCATAACGAATATTTTGTTGAATATCAGGCCACTCTTCAGGTGTAATGATACCCTTAAGAATGAGTTGCTTCTCTAAAATCTTATCGAATAGAATAGAAAAACGGGCCCGAAGTCTACGAATAAACTTAGAGAACTTAACTTCATCTCTTGTTATCTCTGATGCTCTGCCTAGTGAAAAGCCACTATCTGACTCCATACGAGACAATGGTACATTAAGAGCTGTAAACAATCTCTTCTGGAAATACAGAATATCGTCTAACTCACCTAGGTTTTGACCACCAGGTAACGTAGTAATTTCAGTACCTTTACCACCTTCTCTACGTGGCAACCAGAAATCATCTGTCATAGACATATGCTTACGGTCATCTCTAATCTCACCAGTAGCTGCATCATAAACAATTCTATTCTTATGCTTAACCATCATATCACGTAGATATTGCTCGGCTTTTGCTTTTGGTAGATTGCCTACATCAATGTAAAAAATACGGCGCTCGGGCGCACGTGAAATACGATAGATAACTGCGGCATCTTCCATCATACGAAGTTGGTTTAAAGGCTTGTAAGCTTTGTGTAAATGTGATAGTACTAGACTATTCTTTTCATTTAATACACCAGAGTTACAAGAAATAACCGAATCTTTTGCAATTCGTAATCCTTTAAGTGATGTGTTATCGAATGATGATGTTTGACTATTGCTATTAAACAAGAATCCTTTTTCATTAAAAACAAAGTATTCGTTTTTAATAGTCTTTACAAAAGACTCATTATTATTACCACCAATCTTTTCCTTTTTAAATTCTCTTACTTTGCGAATTTTTCTAGGATCAATATAGCGTAATTCAAGTACACCTTTCTTAGGTGAAGATTCGTCTATAACAACGTGATAGTTGAGACGCCCATCTACATACCATTTTTGAAAGATATCGTAACCTTGATTTGAGAAGTCTAACATCTTTAATGTTAAGTCAAATTCTTCACGAATTTTCTTTTTGATGTTATCACTTAGATCAAGATCATCTGTTACACACTCAACGGGTTTTTCGTCTTGTGTTATGTTTACCGATTCATTAATTATATCATCAACTGCTTGTTGTACTTCTGGTTGCTGAAGCATAGTTCTATATCTTTGAACTAGTTCTGCTTCGCTTTTTGCTGCACCATCAAGATCAACAAAAGTTGACATAGAACCGCCGGCTGCAGTGATATCCACTGCACCTTCATTATTTTCAGGCTCGACAAAAGATTTGATATTCTTATCATCTTTTTCGATTCTTCGTTTTATTTCAAATCCGAATAGTTCCATTATTCACCTCTGTAGCGTAATGTTTAGGGGAGACGAATCTCCCCACAACACTATTTATGTGTTACGCTACGGTGCCTGCGTTACCAGTAACACCACCACTAACTTCCCAGAAATCGTATTGGAATGTCACATCAAAACGTTCAATATCGTCTGTAGTGTTCCAATCCATAGCAATTGCTGCTACGTTTGTTGGGAACAATCCTACGTAATTATACGTTCTTAGTGGCACACCAGTCTTAGAAAACTGAGTGATTTGCGCTTGCGATTTGTACTGCGCCGGTGAAGCACTATCAAAATTTCGAAGATTGCCTTGGTGTGAGTTGATATTTGCCATCCACTCTTCCATTGCATTTCTAATTAAGAAGTCTTCATCGTTGATTACAGTTACCGTCCACTCTGCGAATGTTCGATCTCCTGCGATTTTTACTTTTCTACCGAAGTATGGGATTTCAATAATTCCCATTGTTGACTCCGGAATAGTCGAAGCTTGAACCATGAAAGGAGTTTTAAGATCACCTGCGCTATTCACTGGGTTCGTAATTTGAACCTGGAATAGTGAGGCTTTCGCTCCTCCGAAAGTTAGCTGAGACTTCATTTCGTTAATGTTAAAAGCCATTTTCGTCTCTCCTTTTTATCTATTTATTAAAGCTGACCTACGATTTCGTTGAATTCTACACCTGATCTAACTGCAACAAAGTTGAGTTGGATAAAGTTGATAGCACGTGCGGGCTTGATATAGATATCTCCCACAAACCGATTAGTATCAACTACATCTGGTGTGTTGTTCGTTTCATCGCAAACAACTCTAAAGTCATAGATACCACGACGACCTTGAACGTCACGTAAGAATGGTTCTATTAAGTTTACAAACTGCGCTCTTGTGAAGTCATCGTTAAATTCAAATAGTGTGAATTTAGATGCCGTAGAAATCGCTTTTTCTAGTACGATAAACAAGCGACGGACGTTAATGCGGTCAAAAGCACTTGGCTTAGATTGCATAGTCTTATCACCGAATAGTAGAGTTCCTTGACCAGATTGAGTAATTACTGGGTTGATACCTACTTTGTATAGTTCATCACGTGATGCTTTGTTTGGGTTGTACGCTAATTTGATAACATTCTTAATGAATCCACGATTATAGCCTGCTGGAGAGAACCAAGGATCACGAACATTATCTGTTCTAGCACAAAGACCTGCAATGTCGCCATTCAATGGTGACCATGTGTACACATCATTGTACTTATCGTAGCGATATTTGTACCCAGTATCCATTACTGCGTAAGAAGAATTGATAGATGTATTATCTTTAAAAGTTTTAATCGCTGCTAGTGCGGCACTAGATGAAGCATTTACAACATCTGAGTACTGTGGTGAAATAAACGCAACACAGTCTTTTCTAGCTTCAGCAATATTCTGAATTGCTTGTGCTGTAACAACTCCGTTTGTACCAACTGCTTTACCTTGCATTAGTAGTGCTACATCAACTTCATCATCGTTAGCAAAAAGATTGTAACCTGTATCCACTGCGCCTACTAGTGTAGATGCCGTAGCTTCATCTGATCCGTCAGTACCATTTGCCAGTGAGTACATTTCTGCTGTGATATTACTAATATCTACTCCTGCAGCAACTGTTACATACTGTGATTTTAGATTTAGCACATCGTTTACAAAGTTGTTTGATCCATTAGATGTTACCGCACCTTGAGTTGTCGATAAATCTGAATATGTTTCTAGAATAGTGTTAGCAACACCTGAGATTGCTCCATCTTCATCAATGATAGCTATGTGTACATCATTTCCAACTGGCGCACTATCAAATACTGATGCATAAGTTGCAGTACTAAACGTGCTAGAAGAGATGATTTCTATTGCTAGAGAGTTTCCAATTGCACCTGGATACTTTGCAGATAGTTGTGTAGATGCTATAGTTGATGTTGCTGCGGCATTAATACCGTCTCCAGCGATTACTACATTTGGGTTAGAAGTATAGCCTGTACCACCATTTGTTATTACGATTGCATCTAAACCTAGAGACAAGTCTAATGTTAGTCCAGTACCGGATCCACCAGTAGTTGTTACTTCATCACCTGTGAAGCCAGCTGTTAGTGCAGTGTATGCTCCAGCTTCTAAGATAGATAGTCCATCTACCGCATCGCTATTTCCTGCGTCGATAGAGTTAACAGTGAATGTTGCTTCTACGCCATCTCCTAGGTCAACAGTTACAATGTCACCAACTACATAGTTTGCACCAGCGGCAGCTCCGATTGCTGCTGTTACGACTTTTAGTCTAGCGGCAGCGGCAGCGCCTGTACCAGCACCACCCGTAAATGTGATTACAGGGATATCTGTAAATCCTGAACCTGCGGCAGTGATTGTAATTCCGTCTTCTACTGGAATCGAACCACCAATGATATTTGCTTTTACACCGTCAGATACACGTACAACATACAATGCATTACTGTATGCTAAAAAATCTGCGGCTGTAAAGAATGTTTCGGTGTTAAAACCAGTTTTAGGTTTACCGAAACGGCGGGCTAATTCTACTTCAGAACTAATTAAAATTCTTTCGTCGATAGGGCCCCAACGAAAAACACCTGCAATCCCACCAGTAGATGTTGATACTGCTGGTACTACTGTAGATAGGTCGATCTCGCTGACATTAACGCCTGGGCTTACTTGAAATGCCATTTCCATTTCTCCTTATTTATTAAAAAAGATTGTGACTTCAATTTTATACTACTCATATTTATAAAATCAACGATTTAGTAATTAGTAATTGAACCACGTTGGAAACTTGTTTTGTAGGTCGTCTTCCAATAATATATCATCGTTGTTGAATCCAAATGGCAAAAGGTCGTCTTCAATCTGTTGCTCTGTTTTTTGTCTTAGTTTTATCATAGTATTTATGTCAGTAATCTCTTGGAAAAACGTTTGATCCGTTAGCCATCCAAACAGCACTAAACACATTACTAAATCATCATGATTACCAGCCTCAGCTTCATAGCTAACGCCTTTTCTAGAGAAAGTAGACAATTCGTTTATTGTATCAAAATCATTGATAACTAATTGATCTTGTTCTACCAACATCTTTAACATGTTGCATCCGATGGCCTTTACTTGTTTTGTTGTTCGAATGCCTTTATCTGTCGATTTAGCGAAACCACTTGATATTCTTTTACCAGATCGTCCCGCACTCTCTGTATGTAGTAAACCCTCTACCTCATATTCGTAGTTAAGAAGGTCTGCTACTTGATCGCCAATGTCATTTATTTCTATTAACATATAGCATTCTGAATATAACTTATGTACTCTATAAATCATTTCAGCATAATCTATGGGTGTTAACATATTATCTCTAAAAGTTGCTACTTGTTGATACGGCATTTCACTTACATCTAGTACTTGAAACGCAGAGTAGTCTAAACCTTTACCTCTAGATACATCAACGACCATAACATATGTTCTACCTTTTTCAGCCTCTTTGTATATCTTAAGGCCTTCTCTATCAAATTTTGTATTCATATACACTAAACTCTTTAGTTTAGATCCTTCGATGAGAGTTCCAGAAGACCCTAAGAACTGGCACTCAAATTCTTGAGCAAACTTTTGATAGTCTCCATCCATTGCTTGAAGAGTTTCTTCTTTCCATTTCTCATCTCGGCCAGGGACTTTCTGCCACGGTACTTCAATGAATATATATCCATTTCTACCTTCTCTGGCACCTTCACATGTCTTGTAGAAGTGATTAAGTCCATTAGGTGTAGATGTAAATAGAATTTTTGTAGTCTTACCAGATGAAATAGTAGGATAGACCGATGCAAAGAACTCATCCCAGTTTTCTACAAATGCCGTCTCATCAATATAAAGAAACGATATAGACTTACCTCGAATAGCAGAACTTGATGTAGCTCCTGCAATAATTTTACATCCGTTTTCAAATTCAACACTCCCTTTGTTCCATTCAATCACGCCTTGTTGCATCCACTTAGGTAATGCTTCGTATGCAATTTTAATACGATCAAGAATTTCACGTGCCGCATCACCTTTGTTTGCAAGTAGCGCAACAGTCTTATGATCATTGAAAAGAACATAATGTAGAATAATTGCTACTGCGGTTGTTGTTTTACCTGCCTGACGTGAAGTATTAACTGTCACACGTCTGTTAAAAGTGATTGCCTTTGCGATTTCTTTTTGATAATCGTACATCTTAATAGGTATTAACCCATGATCAACATGAACAATCTTAATATAAGTCTCTGAAAAATAAATTGGATCTTTAGCACACTTAACATATTCTTGGATCATGTCCTGATCAAATTCAATCGACATGCCTTTTCGTTTAATGTTAGTGTTACCGTTATAACCCTTTACTTGTATATCATTCATTTTTTACATCTTTTAAAAGCTGTTGTAGCTCGGCTGTGCTACCCACAAATAAGTTATTATTAGTAACTTTCTTCTCTTCACTAGGCTCTTCTTTGCGTTTTTTATCGCCCATTGACACCAAATCTTTATTGGCATCTACAAGTGTTTTCATAATAGTAGATACGACTTCGTAAGCACGAGGATGTTCTGATGCTTTCGCTACATCTAACATCTGCTCTAATGCATCTGTTCCCTTTTCAATTACATTGTAAAAGTTTTCTCTGGCATACTTATAATCGTTTTCTTCATCAGTTGCAGTGTTACAATCTCCACAACAATCTGGTGTTCCGCAATTAGTATGTTTTTTGTCAACTATGACTTCGCCTTCAATAATATCGTTAATTGGGGTTAAGCCTAAGTTTTTACCTATTTCATCTTCCATTTAATCCTCACTCATATTCTACGATGTATGCCCAATCTTCTTCAAAGTCAATGTTTGACCAGTCTACAGTTTCATTAGGATCGGTAGTAGCTTCGTCACTAGAAGTCATACCAGGGAATACGTTTATCACCTGTGGGTCACGACTATCATCCATTCCGTCATACGATTTAGTTTTTGCAAATTTGATAACTTTTTTATCTGTCTTAGGGCCAAAATAGTATCCCTTCATAGTAAAGCTAAGAGTCCATAGTAAACTTCTACGTGTTTCAAAGTCGCCTTCATAGATATCTTCTGTGCTTATACTATTCAATATAACAGGAATATCTAGGTATAAGTTTATATCATCAACAAGTCTTACTGTCAAAGTTTGTTCTGGTTTAAAGAATGGTATAATTTGTTCTAAAATCTTTGTACCATCTTCGGCAAACTTAGTCATTATGTTTAGTTGAAATTCTAAGTTGTATGGAGCAGGCGTAAACTGAGTTTTAAATGCATTTGCATCTGCCGCATTGACTGTAGAGTTTTGTACCATATTAGTTAACTTGCGCTCTGGATCATATGTCATTCCAGTTATCTCAAAACTCATTCTAGGTAATGTCATCGCTGGTGCAGTCAAATTTGGGTCTTGCGCTAGTCTAGATAAGAACTTTTGAATTGGACCATAGTTGACAGGTACTTTAATTGTTTGTACAATAGCATCACTATTGTCTCTACGATATATCACAATATCATTGAATAGCGTACCAAATACGGCAACATATCTTCTTGTAGTTTCGTTGTAAAATCTATGCCCAAACATTAGTAGTTATCCTCTCCAAATGGATTTGTCTCAGTGAAATCCAAAATGTTATCGGCATTATTTTCAATAGTTGTGTTATCTGCAAGAGCATCAAACGTTTCTATATCTGTATTAGCTTCTGTAGATGTTAAATCATAATCATCTAGTAGAGAGTCTATCTCATACCAACCAGTTTGAAATCTTTCGCCAGAGTATTCAAATAGTTCACAACGTAAATCATATGTTTGTAAGTTACCCATTTGATAGAATATTGCTTCATGCTCTACGTGTTGTATTTGGAATATCTTTTTATTCAATGGGAAATATATTAGATCACCTTCTTGAGGTCTTAAGTCTTCTGTATGTAATCCAACTTCTTTATTGAAAGTGCGAATAGCAATAGTGAATGTAATACTATCACGAATTTGTAAACCAAATCTTGATAAGAAGTCACCTTCTCCTTCAAACCCATCTACGTTCTTGATGTACATTTCCATTGAATATGCTGAACTAAAGATTGATAGATCGTCTTCGTTTAGAAGTTCGTCTTTTGCTCCAAGTGTTCTACTAATGTACCAACAGTCGTGACCATATATTCGAGTAGACTCTATAATCAAGTCCTCAACTAGTTCTTGCTCCATTGAGTTAGTAAAGTTATTAAAGTAGAAGTTTGTAGCCACTTTCTTATCCTATCATATCAATCACTGGCAAACTATATGAATTAATCATATCTTCTTCAAGTTTCTCAATCTCAGTTTGAGCGTCTTGAAGAATTTGTGCGCCATTGAACGAAACTCCTCCAGGTAATTGCATACCTTCGAATTTAGTTAAATTAGAACCCCATTGATATTTTATCTTTGCGGTTGAATAGTTTTGAAGCCATCTATCTTTCCAAACATCTGCATATGTGTTTGGGTCTACAACTTGATAGCACTCAGCTACAATATAAGCACCTTCACTTAATCGATTCCAATCGGTATCGATGTGTAGTTTATTTACGTGACGATTATATCTAATAGGCTGCGCTCCAGTCAATATCTCTTCCATGAATTGAATGTATTGCATGTTCATATAGTAGTGAGTTAAATCGTAGTTAGCGATTTCATGCATATGATTTAATACAAACTGATATTGTGCGCTAAAAATATTTGATGTAGAGAGTGATGTTGCTGAAAGATTGAAGATATTAATCACGCCAATAATGCTCTCTGGTACTGTGATATATCCGTTTGCTTTATCATCTGCAGTGATTTGATGCTTTAGATAAATCTTCTCAGCACCATCAAAGTGATAGTCCCAATAATAAGACAAAGCTTCATCAATACGATCAGATACTTGATCGATATCAACGTTTATTTCTATGACTGGTTTGCCAAGTTTGCGTAAGCAATATTCGCTAAACTCTTTTCTTGTTGTCGGTTGTGCCATTCCACCTACCCTATAAATTTCTTTTCAACATTCATCTTACTATTTATAAGCATTAGAACATCATCAAAGGTGATCCGCTTTTGCTAACTTCTTCAGTTTCTTTTATTAACCCTAAGAATGTACCACTAACACTACTATCTCCCACATACCAGTTACCTACTTCAGGTAGACCATTAAAATTAAAGATTTCGTTATTCTTTCCGTCACCGATGTTTATTATGCTACCAGTTCCATTAGTATGTTTTGCTGTACCATTTCCTTGAATATATAAGTTCTCTGGTGCAAACTCTTCAAATGTAAACTCATCACTAGTAAGAAGTTTTAAATGAGTACCTTCTAAATCTCCTGATAATATTTTTGGTATAGAAGTATTTACAAATAGCATTCTGTTATCTGTTGTTGATTTTTGTTTGTATCTTGCGTTAGGTCCTAGCTTTACACCTTTCAAATAATAATAATCATTACTATAGTCATGATACATTGACACATCTCCGGTATTGATTTCAGAGAAGTCGAGTAGCGGCATGGTGTACAAAGGTAATTCCATAGTGTACGTACCGGCTCCTGAATCTGGCTTAAATACTAAAGTATCTTGTGGTAGAGGGTAATTATCTCCTGAAGCAGTAGCGTTTGAATCATAAGAACTAGTGCTAAATTGGTGTATCAAACCATCCCCCGCAGATAACAAAAACATTTTAGTTCCGCTAGGATTAAATACTATACTACCATGTCCAGACCCACTACCAATAGATGTTATGCTAATACTATCTACAAATGAAATTGTAGAAGACAGATCATATGCAACAGATAGACTATATTGATTTATTTGAGGACCAGGGCTATCAGTTCTAATAACAAACATTCTAGTACCATCACTATTAAATGCAGCGCCAGATGCATCCATATTATTACCGATACTAAAAGCTGAACCCGCAGTACCTGTAGTTACATCATAAGCAGTTGTTAAATCCCATTCTTTAACACTACCTTGAGCATAAGTAATAAAGAATTTAGTTCCATCAGGCTTCCAAGTAATTTCTCTTGGAGTACCGCCTATATAAAGCCTTCTACCATAAACAGCCGTGGATACGTCAAACGCACTAGATAAGTCATATTCTACAACGTCATCTCCTTGATGACCTGTTATGTACATCTTAGTACCCGCAGGATTAAAAGAAGCACCAAATAATGCAGTCTCTTCACTGTATACGGCTTTGTACCCAACTTTACTTGCTGTGGTTATGTCGAAAGCTGTGGTTAAGGTATACTCATTAACACTGTCCGAAGCTAGACCTGCTATAAACATTTTAGTACCATCTGGACTAAAGTGTAGTTGCCCGCTGTCATTGCTTGTACCTGCCCAGCTAGGCATTGTTGCTCCGTAATCATAAGTGATATTATCTTGAACAGCATTACCTGTATCGTAAGAAGAACCAAGCTTTGCCCAAACGCTTGGGCTTGTAGCTAAACTAAAAAAGCTTGAATACCAGTTATCAAAGTAGACAGTTTTTGGTGAATCAGTAACTACGTTAGTATTTCCTCCAATATCACCTAGTCGTGTTCCAGTTATTGTTGCTCCAGTTGCTGTAAAGTCTTGAAAATCATGATCTTCAGCGCTTATAGTGACATTGCTTCCAAATGCCATATCACCCTTTATAATCATTCTTCTATTAGAACTCCACCCCTTAAAAGTTACTTGTCCGTTATCATTTATTGTCTGAGTGCCGGAAGTCATGTGTGTTGTTCCGCCTTTACCTGTATTACTAGAGCCAGGCAAATCTAGTCTATCAAAAGAATTGGTACCTGTAAAGTAAAGATCAAATTGATTTCCATTTTGATTTTCGACAAATGGATAGTCAAAGCCTGCTCCATGAAAACTTGAAGTCGCATATCCACCAAATCTAATCTGTGTACCAGTTAGTGTAAGTGTTCCTGTTCCAGTACCAGATACATTCCAATCAATAAAGCATCTAATATAAGAGTTAGTAAAATTAACATCTCTATTATACTGTCTTTGAACTTGCACACTACTAGAAATACTATATCCATTACTATTAAAATCGACATCTTTTAAAACAAAACAATTGCTACTTTGAAGAGAAGCATATACAGAACTTTCAAGAGAGTAACTTCCTCCTCCATCAAAACTCATCAGATACATTTGGTCGTTATTAGTCGATATTCTATTTCCAATTCTAGCACTACTAAAGTAATTACTTCCGTTACCATTTTTGTTAAGAGAATTGTCTAAAACATAATCGCCATAGCAATAGGCGTTTCCACTTTGGGTTAGTGTTATATTAGCCGTTCCTTCATTATCTCCATAAAGATTGAAGAACTGCGTTGGATTGTAATTACTATTTCCGAATGAGCAAGTACCAGTACCACTACTACCATCGAAGATGACTTCTGTGTCGGTGCCTGGGATTGAAGCGCCGGATGAGCCTCCAGAAGATGTTGACCAGTGTGAAGTATCTCCCCAGGTACCAGCTCCATTTACCCAATATCTAATTGGTGCATCGGCTTGAGTCCAACCTGTTGCGTTAGTGATTGTTCCGCTACTACCAACAAACATTGGCCCAGCAGGGAATCCATTGGGTGAAGTAGCATTTACAGAATTTACTGTTATATTTTGGCCGTTAAAGTATCTATTGCCTGTCCATGCAATTGCTCCACCACCATCAATATCGCTACCAGATGTTTCCATATAACTCAAAGTCAAAGTTACATTAGAGTTTATTGTAATTTTAGAAGTTGATGAATTGAGTAGTTGATTCATAGTAACCGAAGATTGAAATATCAAATCACCAGTTCCAGCATCTTTGACTATATTATTTAAGTTCTCGAACTGAGTTCGCAACTCTATGTTGCCAGAGCCAGTAGATGTAAAATGTACAGTAGATGTTTCGGCGTGTAGAGTATGAAGATTGTGTTGATCGTTCCAAGGGGCTCCACTAGTACTACTTGTTCCAGTTCCTTCTCCGTTGATATACCAGTTCCCTTCGCCCATGTATATATTACAAGTTTTAGAGCTAGGATAAAGCCAATAATACATTCCGCTATTGTTTACGTATACTTTATTAGTATATACATCATAACCATTTGCGTCAAACGTACCACTATTCACATAAAATGAAGAGAAATTTGTGGTACTTGTTCTAGCAACATCTATATTACTCGAAAGCGTGACAGATCCAGTGTCCGGAAACTTAGCAATTCTAATTCCTTGAATATTAGCGCCATCAGCATCAATTGTTGTATCAGCACTACCAAAGAAGTTTAAATATCTATTAGTAGACGATGTTTGCCATGTAAAATTACTATTGCAAGTAACATCCCCATATACGTATACTTCACTGCCCCCTCTATCAAAGGTGAAGGCAGATGTTCTGTTAGAAGCGTCTATTGAGCCGAATTGAAAATACCCCGGATCAGCATCTAAAGATGCGGGTGAGTTTTGATCTATAATAAGTGTATCTTGAGGTCTAGGAAATAGTGCAACGTCTGGTGAGCCTCCTGATGAGGTTGCAAATACGCCACCCACAGAATGAATATCAACACTCCCAAGATAGCCTACATAAAAAACCTGATACCCACCTACGAAAGTGATATTGCTATTGCCTTCGCCATCTCCCCAACTTGCATCTGACGCACTGTTTGTAAGAGTGATATTAGTAAAAGTTATATTTTTTGCAGTATTAGTTGTAGCATTAATTGTTCTGTTATTAGACCAGTCGTTTGATCTTAACCAACATCTTTGATAGCCTGCATTTGTAGCGCCGCTGTGATACTCGGTTGTGAACTCAGAGCATGTGATATTATTGTAAAGCGTTAAATTTAGAAAAGCATTGTTTTGATAACCACCAACTATAAACTTATTACAAGTTATAGCTGAATTTACGTTTGCTGTGTTATGTCCACTATTAGCATCAAACTTAATATTATAAAGTGTTTGATTTGTGTTTAAAGATCCGGCATTAAATATTCTAACAGTACTGGTTCCAGCATTCACAGTATTAGAAGCTGTAAATCCACCAGACTGTAAATTAAATGTGCTATTACTCATATTTATGGTTGAACTTGATGAGCCTTGATATCTATACCCAGTATGAGTGTATCCGTTGGTATTGTATGTTCCGCCTGTCTGATACACATTGAGAATACCCCATGTTGCGGCATCTGTTAGTGACCAAGTTCCAGTACCTTCTAAATAAATATCACCGGTTGAAAATGGTTGTCCGCCATCAAATTTAAGTGTATGAGTTCCAGTGCCTAAAAACTTTTTATATCTCGAAAAATCATAGTTAATTGCGGTTCCTACGTTGTTTGTAAAACTACCATAAAAATAAAAATAGTAGTTATACCAATTAGAAACATCTTGAAATGATATAGTGCCTGAAGCAGGATTGTCAATAGTGATATCGCCACATGACAAATCAACAGTACCAAACGAAACGGTATAAGAAGCCCCGCTTGAATTAGAATCAAAGAAAACATTGTCGCTTGACGTTGGGACTGACGCACCACCTCCGCCACCCGAAGAAGATGACCAATTAGTTGTGTTTGTACCATTCCATTGGCCGTTACCTCCAACCCAATATCTATTAGCCATTAGTATTCCTTAATCTAAGACGATATAATAGTTTCCGTCAATCTCGACTTTATTGTCATGTTCCATATTGTTAAAATCTTCTAATGTAATCTCAATATGAGCAACACCATCTACGAACATAACACCACTCGGGTTTTCCATATCTTCACAAAATGCATCAAACTTTGCATCTAAGATATCATCCAACTCAGCTTCTGTCATACTTTCATATTCTTCTTTTCTCATAGTATATGCGTCTTGCAAGACCGAGCCATTTCTTTCTCGTCTATAATCAATTTGAACATGAGTTCCGTTTGGTAGATATGTGATCTTTTCTTCAAAATCTGTCATTTATATTCTCCTTAAATTTCAACTGTTACAGATATCACATCCCATTTACTATCTTGCCCATTGTAGATTGTACCGACATACATTACTTTACCAGCACTTGTTGCAGATGGTATAGTAGTACCAATTGCTCTAAAGATAGAGTTCCAAGTTAATGTTCTAGAAGTACCATCGTCTTTAAATCTATACACCAACTTATGACCATCGACGGGTGTGCCAGAAGGAGCAGCGATAGTAGCGTCTGCAGCTAGTGCGGTAATATGATAACTAGTATTAGTAGATGCAGCAGTAAGTGTAGCATTACTTGCAGTAGTACCAACATTTGGTCCACCACCACCGCCAGCATCTGCGAAGCTAACAGCGCCAGAGCCATCTGTGGTTAACACTTGTCCGTTAGTACCGTCTGACGTTGGTAGGGTGTAGGTAGAGGATATACGAACGGTTTCATCAGTATGACCTAGATTAATTTGGTTTGTTGCGGAAGACGAAATACCACTACCAATAGCAACGGAGTTTTCATGGCTAACCGTGTTCCCAACGCCTATAACATACCCATTGTTTCCCGTCACAGTGTTCGTTGCACCAAACGCACCGCCGCCGTTTGAAGAACTGACCGTATTCATAAGACCAAAGGCATATGCGTACCCATTAGTTGATGTCGCATTGTTGCTATAGCCGATAGCAGCAGAAGCACTCCCAGTTGCTTGGTTAGTATATCCAAGTGTTAAGGCTTGAAGCCCAGAGGTTGTGTTCGCTTGCCCAATCGCCAATGCGGAGGCTGAGGTGACCTTAGCCTGCTTGCCGATAGCCACACTATTAGCACCAGTAGTACCATAGCTTGAGGAGTTGGTATCAATAGCTGCGGCAAAAGAACTAGCTGCACCAGCACGTGAACGGGTCATAGCTGTTGCATACAGACCTGTAGCAGCTGCATCTTTACCAAAGGCGTAAGTATAGTTTCCTGAAGCAGATGCTGATGCACCGATTGCTACTGCCCTAGCACCAGAAGAAGTAGGCCGACTACCACTGCCATAAGCAGAAGTAGCCATGTAATAATCGTTTCCGATTAACCCCCATTCTCCACTGCCTCGATAAATTACTAGTACTGTGTTTCCTGAATATATAGTATAAGTGCTAATTTCTCCATTATACCAAGAATCTCCTGAAGCAGCTGATATATTTAAACTATAAACGGCATTTTTATCAAGACTTATAAATGCATACCATCCTGCACTAATAGCAGAGCTGGCAGGTAAAGTTATTGTTTGATTACTACCTGTCATATGGTAGTATTTGCCTTTATCTGAATTTGTTAAACTAAAACTTGCTGATGGAAAAGAAGCAGAGGTAATTAAATCACCGCCAGCATCTGCAAACGAAAGGGCACCAGAGCCATCTGTGGCTAATACTTGTCCGCTTGAACCGTCTGAGGTGGGTAGATCATAAGCGCTGCTAATTGTAACTGTGTTTCCATCAACTTCTAAAGGCGTGTGATGGCTTCCGTCATATGTCTGTAATCGAATGTAATCGCCGGCACTATTAGATTTTATTTCAAACCCGCCATTTGCGACATGTTTGATGAATCCTGATACGCCAACGCTTGCGGCGTTGAAATTGATAACAGGAGTACCGAAGTTGCCACTACCATCTCCCAAATTAATAGTCGGATTTCCAGACGCTGGGCCTGTAGTAATATCATCAGCATTTAAGATGCTTCCGCCAACTTCGATATCTGCAGCTGTTGTAATTTTTCCGTTAACATGAAATCTCTGTACCCCGTTTTGGACAGTCATCAGAGAGTTCATCGTACCAGCTCTATAAAATATAGTTTGACTCTTAAAGCTAAAGTATGTATCGTTAGTAGAGCCGGCACCATTGCCTATTCTGAAAACACTACCATCATTATATATCCATTGATCGTTAAAGTAAGCCCTTGCCCCACTATCAAATATTAAATCATCTGTAGATTTATCAAAGGTGATATTGTAATTATCGCCTGTAAGCACTAAATCACTTGCTACGTCAATAATCCCGTCACCACCATCTATCTTAACGCCGTATGTATCGGTTTTTTTGTTAACTGCGTTAGTTGCAGAACCGCCATATAAAGCAAGCCCACCATTATTTGTAAGATGAACCTGTGGTCTAGTCGATTGAGTCCCACCACCTAAGATAGCTAGGTCATTATTCGCAGAGTATAAATCATTACCTGTTGTATTTAAATCACCACCAAGTGTTGGTGATGAGTCTAAAGATATGTCGGTACCACCAACAGAGCCTGTATAGCCCACATATGAAGCACTTAAAAACGAACTGAGATTAGCCATTATCTACAACCTTTACATTGATATCTTTAATTGTATTTATCTATTTTACTATACGGGAAGTGTGGGCCACGTAACATTAAAGGGGAAACCTTCTTGTGACGGTATATCTCGTAGTGCCTGGCGATAGGCAGTCATGTCAGATGACATTGTAATATCCGACAAAGCCATCCAGTCAGTCTCCTGCAATAATCTATCACGTTTAGCTCTTACGTTAGTTTCTGCCGTGGCTTGTTCCATGTTTTGTACAGTGTGAGCTACTTCCCACTCGTTGCCATATAAAGGCTGGCCTACCTGATCTGTGTCTACTTCACCTGTATCAGAATCTGTACAGTCTTCCTCTGTCTTCATGCGGATGACTTCCCGTGTAGGCGTACCTACTACAAGTGTCTGCACCAGCGGATCATAGCTTGGTTTCTCAAGCTCAGTGACCTCGTAGACTGCATACCTACGCAAGATCGTATTAGGGATCTGGCGTGGAAAAGATGTGTTTGGATTATCACGGCGAAATTGTCCAATCGTGTATGGAAATTGATCGACATTACCGTTTGTTAATTTAACTTGCATGGTTTCTCCTTATGTTATATCTACTTCCCAAATCCGATCATTCAAAGCACGACCAAAATATAGCTTTGATCCATCGTTATTGAACTGCAATGCAGTTGGGCCGACCAAATCTCCATTGTCATAATCAATACTATCATATGCTGCGGTAGAAAGATCCCACTGGGTACTCATACTATATTGCCTAATGTCATCTGTTATATTTCCATGTACCCAAAAGTAATATCCTGTTGGCGCAAACCACATTGAAGTGGGATTGGTTTGAGAACCAGCGGTAGACAGTGAAAACTCCACACTGTCATAGCTTGTAGTGCTAATATCCCAAGCTGTACTAAGAGTATGTTGAAATACTTTATCAGTACTATTGCCCACTGTGTAAAGTTTAAGACCATCATAACGAATGAAGAAATCTTTCGTTGCAGTGCTTTGCAAAGGACTATACGATTTACTATCTGATGTGGCCGTAGAAATATCCCAAGGAGTGCTTAACGAATACTGCCTAATAATATCTGTTGTAGTATCCTGCAATGTATAAGCTTTTGTTCCATCGCTTTTAAAGAACATACTCCTCACAGTTTCAGTAAATGTTTTCTCATTATCAACCGTCGAACTAAGAGTTGTTATATCCCACGCAGTTGACGCTGTATGTGTATGGCACTCATCTCCATTTGCTACTAAAAAAAGTTTTGTTCCATCATAGCTCCAACGAAAATATTGTGTGTTTACGCCATGCGGAGACTGAAAGTATGTTGTGTTTTTTACTCCGTTGGCAATATCAGGGTGTGTCCAATTTCTATATGGATTATTTGATATTGATGCACCCATTTGCATTATTTTTGAAATACTTGACATATTAGTTCTCCGACTCGTTTCCGGATGATGCGGCTAAACTAGTGTTTGTAGATGGAAATGAACGACCGTCACCGTAAATAATACGAACTGCGCCATCACCACCTTCTTTAGCACAATTTCCCCTATTACCTGATCCACCACCGCCGCCGTAGTTCCCATCTGCCGTCGCCGAACCTGTATTACAAGCAGAATCTCCACCATCTCCAGTAGCACCACCTGATCCACCAGTACCACCTGTCGAGTTTCCGCCAGAGCTATAAGTGCCTCCTGTGCCAGTTACACCGGCTCCAAATATTCCTACACCGCCTCCACCTGATCCAATAAAGTTAGTAGGGTAAGCACCTTCACCACCAGCACCTCCGCCACCGCCGCCTCCACCTGAGACTCCATCACTACCGTTTTGTGCAGTATCTCCACCAGCGCCACCGTTTTCACTATAGCCGGCAGCACCACCGCCACCTGATGCTCCTGAGTTTCCACCGTTGCCACCGTTAGCACCGCCATCGCCTACATATGTTCCACCAACGCCATCTCCTGCAAGTTGAACTCCGCCTGACTCATACCCGCCGCCGCCGGCACCACCACCACCTTTTACAGTTGTAGCATCTACGAAATACGAATCGCCTCCGTAAGAATTGGGATAAGCCGAATGCTCTCCTTTGACTCCAACAACAACGGTATATGATTGCCCTGGTGTGACACTATAGTCGTTAATGTATCCTAGTCCAGCACCACCTCCGGCTGTGTCACCATAACCGCCACCGCCGCCTCCAACGCAAACTACGCTAACTTTAGTAACTCCTGTAGGGCATGTCCAACTATGAGTGCCAGACGTAGTGTATCGATGACCGCCTGGTGCTATAGGTGCGGGTTCAACATAATCTTTAATATCTGATGCTATATTAAAACCTTGATAAGTTGTACCACCATCGTCTGTGTAGAATGAAAGTATATCTTTTTGACCGATCTCTGGACTACTTGGCGCTACACCTCCAGCAAACTTCACTGATGACGGGTATGTGATGGTAGCTGCTGTTGCAGTACCTCCTGTACTATATCCTCGTATATACCCTAGCTGATCAAATATGAACATTTTACTACCATCAGGTTTAAACATCATACCCCAGTAAGCTGATCTTTCTGATAATGTAACACTTACATTGCTATAAGATGCCGTTGAAAGATCATAAGCCGAGGTTAACGTCCACATATGAATATCATTATCATCTGAACCTGATACAAATAGCTTAGTACCATCACTGCTAAGTGTAACAGTTCTTGCATCTGCAAATTGAGATGATATGTCAAGATCAGAAGCACTATTATAAGATGCTGTTGATATGTCCCAAGGTGTACTTAACGACCACTCTTCTATTTCATCCGGTCCGTAACCAAGTATAAACATCTTATACCCGTCAGGTGAAAACTCTAAGTCCATAGGAGTTGAAGAATTAACTGTCTTTTCAGTAGGAGTTCCTAATGAAGATATATCCCAAGCTGTAGATAAAGAATATTGTCTAGCTTTAGTTTGAGAAAAATCTATCGTATATAATTCAGTGCCATCAGGTTTAAATCTAATACCTAATTCATAATTTCCTGCTAAAGAAGCAGTCTGAACATAAGTTAATGTAGATAGATCCCAAGGCGTACTTAAACTAAACTCACTAATTTCATCTGAATCCGATTCACCTAAGAAATATTTAGTTCCATCAGCTTTAAAAAACGATCCTCTAATAGTACCACCTTGGCCTGCGCCGGTGTGCAACGTAAAAAGATTCGCTTCATCATTATCATAACTCGCATTAGCAATATCATACGTTGCAGCCGCATTACCACCAGTAATTTCTAAAGCAAAGCCTGCCACCGAGCCAGATGCTGGTGCGTTACTAAATGCAAATGTTGTGTCAGATGTAGGGGTATACTTGAAGTATGTGCCGCTGGAGATGTCTAGGCTTGTCGCTGTGCCTGTAGTGTATTGGTAAATAGTGTCAGATGCTGTACCTAATATGTACATCTTACTACCGTTCGAATTAAAAGATATAGCATGTGGGTCTGTTTCTTGTGAGGATACATCATATGCACCTACAGAAGAGGTACTAAGAGTAGATATATCATAAGCAGTAGATAAAGAATATTCCAGCACATGACTTGCATAAGAACCGCCATTGTTACCTATAGCAACAAATAAAGAAGTGCCAAGAGAGTTAAACACTAATTCCATTGCATCTAAATTTACAAGTGCAGTCGTACTACTACCAGACGTTGACAAGTCATAGTTTGCGCTTAAAGGAAATTCTGTAATGGTTGATGAACCACTACTGGGTGACGAAGCAGTATACACTTTACTTCCATCAGAATTAAATACAATACCCCTCACAATATAAGAATTTCCAGTGTTCATTTCGTAGGTTGAGCTTCCAACAGTACTTAAATCCCATGCTGTGGTTAATGGATATGCTTTTATTCGATTTGAAGAAAGGGTAATATAAATTACAGTACCATCAGGCTTAAAGCAAAGACCCTGTGAAGTGGTGAAATTAAAACTATAATCAACAGTACCAGCTGTGCTTATATCAAAAGCAGTAGTCAACGAATATTCTTTTATACCAATATCCCAATCAGAAACATACATTTTAGTTCCATCAGGCTTAAAAGTAATACCTGTTGCCACATTACTTAAACCTGTGTTGTGACTAACACCATCATAGCTCGCTACAGCAAGGTTGTACGTCCCAGTGCCAGCCGTGATTGTACCCATACTCAGCGATGTATTAGCATCAAATGTACCAGAACTATAATTTATTTTTACGCTCATGATAACGATTCTCCTATACTATAACCATACCAAGTTGTTCCACCATCGCTCGTAGAAAAAGATAGCACATTACTACTACCAATAGCTGGACTTGCAGGCACTTGTCCATCCTGCCATTTAACTGAAGAGGGGTAGGTGAATGTTGCGGCGGCTCCTCCTGATCCTGTTGTAGAGTATTGATAGATGGTGTCGTTTGCTGCGCCTGACACATACATTTTAGTTCCGTCATTTTTAAAAAAAGCAGCCCTTAAATTAGTTTCTTGAGAAGACGTAGAAAAACTTGTTGTGTGAGATGCTGTTGATAAATCATAAGCAGTAGATAAATAGTATTCATCAATAACAACACCATTTTGTCCAGTAACAAAAAGTTTATTTCCATTAGAAGATAAAAATATATCTTGAGGGTTACTTTCTTGTGCTGATATATCTAAAGTTTGACTTAGAGAAGCCGTTGAAATATCCCAAGCTGTAGATAAACTATATTTAAAAACACTATCTTCGCCAGTTCCCGTTATAAAAACTAAAGTACCATTATAGTTAAAGTGTATTCCTGTTGGTGTAGAGGTTTGTGATAAAATAGAAAAACTTTGATACACAGATGCATTTGAAATATCCCAAGCGGTAGAAAGATTTATTTCTTGTATAGCATCAGAATTAAACCCAGTAATATACATCTTAGTTCCATCAGGTTTAAAAAATAAACCTGCTGGAGAACTTTCAGCAAGACTTGATTGATTTATACTATCATAGGATGCTGTGGATACATCCCATGCTGTAGATAAACTATACTGATATACATCTCCATTTGTTGAACCGTCTAAAACATATAATTTTAACCCATCGGACCTAAAGTAAAGTGAGGCGGGTACGGGTACTTGAGAAGCCACACTAAAGCTAACACTATCATACGAAGCATTAGCAATATCAAAGCCAGTCGTAACATTTGCGCCTGTCAACTTAAGAGTAAATGAATAAGCTGTACCTGACACTGGTGGGTTACTAAATGTAAATGTAGTATCTGCAGTAGGTGTATAACTAAACACATTACCAGAAGTTAGATCAAGCGTTGCGCTACCTGTGCTGTCACCAAGAGTTTCTAAAAAAGTAGATTCTAAAGTACCATATGTATAATCGATTTCAATACTCATGATAGATTAGTTCCTGTCTTTTTCCCTTGATACGTTAGGCCACCGTCTGATGTAATGAACATAAATGTATCAATTGAGCTTAATTCAGGCATATCTGGAACTATACCACCAATCCAATCTATGTTTGTTGGAAATGAAAGTGTTGTTTGCACAGAGCCTGTAGAGTTATACTGGAGTACTTTATTATTGCCTGATGCATTCCCCATCACATACAGTTTAGTGCCATTATCAGCAAATATTAATGATCTTGGTGTTGGTGTTTCATTTGCAACACTAAAGCTACGTGTATGACTTGACGCAGCACTTGTTATATCCCAAGGAGTGCTTAATGCATATTCATAGACAGCGTCTGAATTAAAGCTTAATACAAAAGCCTTTGTTCCATCAGAGCTAAAGTCAACGTCATATATACCAAAAGTTTCATTGATACTGGTTAGAACATGCTCGCCATATTCAGTAGCCGTGTTTACATCCCATGCAGTGGATAAGTCATATTGAGTGATTGAACCATATGTGTTATCACTATAACTAATAGAGTAGAACTTTGTACCATCTTGTTTAAATCTAAATCCATATGTCCCACTTGGCGTAGTAACATTGCTTTGTTTTGTGAAGCTTGCTGTGCTTACGTCCCAAGGCGTTGTTAAGTCATAGTGAAAAACGTTTAACGATGCGCCCAAGACGAACATCATACTTCCGTTGGGATGAAATTCAACATCGGCTGGAGCCCCAGTTTGGGCAGCACAATTATGAGATTTACTATCATAAGAGACTGTACTTGCATCCCAACCAGTGCTTAGTGAATATTGGAATACATTATCAGACCAGCCACTAATATATAATTTAGTTCCGTCATCCGGTTTAATAAACAACCCTCTTGGACTACCCTCTTGAGTCAAATGGGCACTACTTGTGACGTATGAAGCGTTTGCTAAATCATACGGCGTAGTAGCAACTGATCCAAAGATATTCAAAGAAAAAGAAAATGCTGCGTTTGAGGGCGGATTATTAAATGTGAATGTAGTATCTGCGGTAGGTGTAAAATTGAATACATTTCCGGTAGACAAGTCCAATGCGCCTGAACTGCTTACAGTGCCAAGCGTATCTACTAGAGGAGTTATTTCAAACCCGTTTGTATAGTCAATTTCAACACTCATTGCTCTACGCCTTAAACTGCAGTAGACCCATCCATATCAGGCTGAGCCATAACCCACGCATAGCACTTAGATAAAAAATCTTCGCCTTCTTGTGCTTCGATATCTGCTAGATTGGCACTATATCTTTTAAAGTCAACTTCCCGAGTTTCATCTGTAGGTGTTGATGTAGCATAAGCTGATAGATCAATCCCTACTTCAAATTTGTTTGCATCATGATCTGAACGTTGACGCATAATTGATGTTGATGCAACTCTATAGTATGCGCCATTAAACGCAATACCAAATTGAGATGCACCTTCTTCGATGTTATGTTGTATAGCCATTGATTTCTCCTTTAGGCGTAAGTTATTTCAGTTGTTCTAATGTTAGCTAACCAACGAATGTTGGTTGAAGCGGCACCTGTTATCGTAATATTTAGTGCATTATTTGTATTGTCTGCAGCTAATGTTAAACTCCATCCAAAATTATTGTGAATTGTTGTAATTATAGAGTTGGGTAATGTTGTTGTTCCACCATCGTTTACTAATAGACCTTCAATCTTCCATGACCCATACTCAGCACCACCCTGTTTTATAGCACTAATTGTGCCATCAAATGTAACAGCGGTGTCAGTAGAAGCTACAATTTGATTAGTAGCGCCCGCTGCACTTCCGCTTGAGGTCAAGATTTCCGAAGTAGCATCTGTTGTATCAGCCCATAGAAGATATGTACCTCCTTGTGCGCCGCCTATCTCAAAGAAAGCCTTAGCTCCATATATAAACGAATTTTGTATAGCTGCACAAGCGAATGGCCCAAATGCCGTAGTATAAGTTTGAACTGCGCATGAACAATAACCACCAAGTGACGCTGCATATGTACCAGAAACACAATGATCTGCACCAAGAGCCAATCCGGTTGACCCAGATACTGTCGAACCACAACCGATGGCCGTCCCTCTTACATTAGTGACTAAATTACAACCACCAATTGCTATTGCTCCGATATGGCCGGCCTTTGCGTTCAAACCTATCGCAATACCCTCGCAATTAGTAGCGCCGTAGGATGTGGTGTTGTTACCTATAACTGCGGCTAAACTATCATTACCAGCTGTGTATGATTTTCCTATCGCAACTGACCGCTGACCCACTGTCGCAGATGTTCCTGCTATTGCCTGGGATCCTATAGCTGTAGAATAAAAAGAGTTAGTTTTTGTTTTGGGCCCGATAGATGATGTTTCTACATTTACCGCACATGCACAAAAACCAATTGCCATAGCTTGTGTTCCGGTTTCTGAAATAGCACAATACCCTAAAGAAAGGCTACTAGCTGAGGTAGCTTGAGCGCAAAACCCAATAGCCTGAGCAAATGTTCCTTGAGCCTTTGAAAGAAGACCAATACTCATAGCACAAG
>ERZ1046568.362-NODE-362-length-38431-cov-10.482333_pt1 | contig 38431 bp, 39 predicted proteins | sample MGYA00383092_ERZ1046568 | MGnify/ENA primary metagenome ERZ1046568 (study PRJEB29581, sample SAMEA5548362) | metagenome | biome: marine; feature: coastal; material: water | depth 1 m | study: Short-term variability in the microbial, nano- and picoplankton... | reverse complement strand
TCGGCAAAGCGCAGTCCGTGACCGATAATGCTGAAAAATAAGTGATTTACTTTCCTCCTGCGACAAGATCGGACGGGCGGGTTTTGGAGCATAGTGGGGCGGGGCGTCGCGAAGTTGCGGGAATATCTGGTATATTTCTGGGCGCGCTTCCGCGCCAAGCATCTTTAATGCCTCTGGCCCGGTATACAGGCTTTCGGATGCGGCTCATTCTGCAAACACCACTTGATGTTGATCGCAGATAAAATGCCACTAGGTGATTTCGGTCAGGTCGATTGCGATTTCTGTGCCCGGGACGCCGATTAAATCTTTTGCAGCGATAAATATTTCCTTGGATCCGGTTTCCGCAGAGCTCAAATCTGAACTGACAATCATCCGATGATGTTGTGAGATGATCAAATCACGCTTTGGCAGGCCTTTTCCCATAGCGCCGGCTTTTATGCGAACTGGCACCAGATTGGGGTGGGCTTGAAGTTCGGCATGGAAAATTGTTCTACTGCGGATCCAGCGAATGGGGTGGTGGCCATTACCACCTGTTTTCACCAAATCACCAGGTTGCAGGCGGTCGATCTCTACAAGCCCGTCAATCGTTTCGATACGCGTTTTGGCACCATAGCAGACGACGCCTGTATTTGTTTGCGTTAGATCCGACGCGTTGATGAAAGCTCCGTCATTCATCAGATTGATTGGAACTCCATTTTGGTTAAGCCCTGCCAAACCATCGCCATCGGCTTGATCTGATTTCAACCACTGTAATGGAGTGCTAAAGGAATTATTGGGGTTCTCTGCATTCCAAAGCGCCAGCGTATCAAAGTTGTAAATATCGTCTAGATCAATTTTGTCTTCCTCTATGTCAAAATCTGTGACCGTATCGCCCGCTTCTACTTTAAACTCATCGCGGCCGGCCCCTCCGGTAAGTATATCGGCGCCGGTGCCGCCATCCAAAACGTCATGGCCGTCACCACCGTCTAAACTATCGTCACCATCGCCGCCTTGCAGATCATCTTGACCATCCCCACCCAGACTTTTTCTTTCTTCGTGCCCACGAAAAGGGCTGTACCTTGGGGCGCCATCGCCATGTGGCGGGCATCGGGCACCAACGCGTAGAGGTCAATTGTGAAGCCAGGGGGCAGCTCGATCGTGCGCAAAATGTTGCGGATCGAATTTGCGGCGGGCCCGTCCTGCGCAATGGTTGTGAACTCGGTTACGCCGGTGGTTTTAAATTGCCCCAGCTTGGTTAAATTGTCTTCTGCAAGCGCGCCACTGGCCAAAAGGATCGCCGATAAGACCGGTAACAGCTGTTTACTCCGCATGCGTTTCATAAGAACCTCCGAATATGTTGAAGGGCCTTTCTACAGGAAATAACACCAAAAACATACCTTTGATTATATTTTAATTCAAAAGTATGGGTTTGATGCGCTGGGTTTATATTTTGTTACAGGCGCGGTTTCAGGTTGACCGGCGATGGGTTTAGATTGTGAGCACCGTGCTGCCCGTTGTTTGGCGGCTTTCCAGCGACCGATGCGCGGCGGCAACATCCTGCAAGGCGAAGCGTTGGTCAATCCGGATCTTTACCGCACCTGTGGTGACTTTATCGAATAAATGTCGCGCCATGGTTTGGCAGGTTTCATGCTGCGCGATATGGGTGAAAACTGAGGGTCTGGTAATTTTCAACGATCCAAGCGGCGCAAGCTGCGCTAGGTCGAACGGGGGGGTCTTTCCAGATGAATTGCCGAATGTGATCATCATCCCGAATGGTTTCAAACAGGCGAGAGACTTGTCAAATGTATCTGCTCCGACCGAGTCCATCACCACATCAACGCCTAGGCCGTTGGTCAGTTTTCGAACCTCGTTTGGAAAGTCTTCACGTTGATAATTTATACAATGTGCCGCGCCGTGGTTCAGCGCATGTTGGCATTTTTCATCGCTGCCTGCAGTGCCGATCAACGTGATTCCTTCAGATTTTGCCCATTGGCAGGCGATCAAGCCCACCCCGCCCGCCGCCGCGTGGAACAAAACCGTATCGCCGGCTTTTAAGGGCGTGGTGCGGTGGAAAAGATATTGAACCGTCAGGCCTTTCAGCATCATTGCAGCGCCTTCTTCAAAGCTGATCGAGTCAGGCAAAACGCAAACCTGATCTGCGGGCATAACGCGCATTTCACAATAGGCGCCGGCAGGGGCGTTGAACGCATAGGCGACCCGATCGCCCGCGTTCAGATGCGTGACATTGCTGCCAACCGCGTCAACAAGGCCGGCGGCTTCTGTGCCCAATGTATGCGGCAGGGGCATCGGGTAAAGCCCCGTGCGCTGATAGATGTCGATGAAATTCAAGCCGCAGGCTTTATGCGCAATGCGCACTTCATTCGGCCCCGGCTCACCAACCTGTTCTTGGATGACCTTTAATTGATCGGCCCCGCCAAATTCTTCTATTATGATTTTTTTGCTCATCCTGAGGTCTCTTTTTTTGCGATTACGCCCTCTTATCTAGCATAGCCAGCGCCCATAACCATCCCGCGGCAAGGCTGTTCACGGGCAGGGGTGCGGTTTATTTCAAAAATGAGTGCTTTTTGTTCGTATTTAAAAGCTCAACGCCGCGCCCGCTTGCGGGTCTGATCCGCCCGGTCAGGTTAAGGATTTATACATCTGAAGCTCGCTCCAGATCTTTTCATTCGTGCTATTGGCTTCGGTCAGGCGGGTTGCCAAGGCGCGAATAATGCCCTTAATTGCGGGGTCTACTTTTTCCATTTTTTGGGTCAGCACTGCCGAAGAGACATGCGTTAAAATGCAATCGGTACGCGCAATGGCATTCACCGTTCGCCGTTCGTCGAGCAATTGACCAATTTCGCCAAAAATTTCGCCCGCGTGCAATGTGGTCAGATGCATATGGCCGGGCGATACGAGATCCACCTCGCCCGAATGCACGATATAGGCGCCGTCGGGCATCGTGGAGGCTTTGTAAATTGTTTGTCCGGCCTTAAAGTTAAAGAAGACAGCCATGCGAGATATCCTATCATAATTTAAGAAGACATGCGCCGGCCAATCTTTGCAGTTTTGCCTAAATATACGCGCTTCTGCTTTCAGCGAAAGCGAATTTTTACCGTAGATCAAGGGTTAATTTTGACGACATGTATATTTTAGCAATAGAGACCAACCGAACTTTAGCAGGCGGAGCCGTCCATTGAACCGGGAAGAAGCGTGGCAGGGCGATAGCGAGATCTGCGTTGTTTTTGTGACGCGCTGCCACGCGCGAAGGTGCAAAAGATGCCGCTGCGCGCAGCCCCTTAATATAGTTGCGGCCGCGCTTGTGGGAGAACAAGAGCAGCCGCCGAAGATCGAAAACCCTTGGGAGGTAGGAATTTTCGAGTTGCCTTTTAAAGCGCGTTGGCCGCGTCCAGTGCTAAACGGCGAATTGACGCGCGGCTTACCCCTAAATCGGAGAGATCGCGATCGCTTAACGCGCTTAGCTCGTTCACGGTTGTGCGGTAAACCCGCCGACGCTGCATTGCTTCGGTCAGTTTGTTGAGGGCTGCGAAAATGCCGCCAAATGCGGCTGGTTTGGCGAATGAACTGTCAGCTGTGTAAGCCATATTATTATCCTTTATGAGAAGAGTTGTCTCTGTGTCTCTGGTGATAAGAGAAATAAATTTATTCTGCGATTGCACAATAGATAAGCCTGCAATGCCGCTATGCAGCATTTGCATGATTGGGGTTGGGGCGCTAAGTCGCGCAGGCGGATATATGATCCGGCTTGCATGTTTATTCTAAATTCGGCATGTCGGCTGGGAAGCGATGAAAGGCAAGAACATGCGCGATCAAATTATTCAAGAATTAGACAAAATTAAGATGCCAAACGGCCAATCTATCGTCGCGCTTGATATGGTGCGGGCGCTCACGATCGACGAGGGCCATGTACAATTTGTGATCGAAGCCCCATCTGCTGCGGTGGCCGGCGCGCTAGAGTCGCTGCGGCAGCAAGCGGTTGAGGCCGTTACCGCCTTGGCCGGTGTCAATAAAACCAGCGTCATTTTAACCGCCCATAGTGGCGCTGCCGAAAAGCCCGAGCCGCCTCAATTGAAAATTGGGGGCCACCCCAAGCCGCAGGCGGCGCCGATGAAGCCGGCGGGTGTGGCGCGCATTCTGGCCATCGCCTCTGGAAAGGGGGGGGTAGGAAAATCCACCGTTTCGTCAAATTTGGCGGTTGCTTTGGCCAAGCAGGGCCGCCGCGTGGGCTTGTTGGATGCGGATATTTATGGGCCATCGCAGCCGCGTATGATGGGGGTGCAACAGCGCCCGGCCAGCCCGGATGGTAAAACCATTATACCGCTCCAGGCCCATGGGGTGACGATGATGTCGATTGGCCTGATGCTTGACCCTGACAAAGCGATTGTGTGGCGTGGGCCGATGCTAATGGGCGCCTTGCAGCAAATGATTTCACAAGTGGCCTGGGGGGAGCTAGATGTTTTGATCGTTGACCTTCCGCCTGGAACCGGCGATGTGCAGCTGACGCTGTGCCAAAAATCAGAAGTCAGCGGGGCGATTGTGGTGTCAACGCCGCAGGATGTTGCGCTGATAGATGCGCGCAAAGCGCTGGATATGTTTTCCACATTGAAAACACCCGTGCTTGGGCTGATCGAAAATATGTCGGTGTTTCATTGCCCACATTGCGGGGAACCCAGTGAAATTTTTGGGCATGGCGGCGTGGCAAAAGAGGCCGAGGCGCTCAATCTTCCGCTCTTGGCGGCATTGCCGATCGATCTTGAGACGCGCACAGCGGGCGATGCGGGATGTCCCGTCGCGGCGGGCACTGGCCCGGTGGCCGAAGCCTATGGGGCGTTGGCCGCACGTCTTGTACAAGGCGGTATGGCCTGATTGGGCGTGTTTGCGCAGGGCCTTGCACGAAAGCTTAACGGCGCTGGGGCCTTAAAGAACGCAAATTCCACAAGAATTGGGAATTCGTGGGAAGTGTCTATTTGAGGCCTATCTATCGCAATTTTTTCGTCAGAAAGCTCGAAATATATCTGTCTATTCAAGAAACTCTACCAGTTCTTCTGCAAAATTGTGGGAATTGAACCGTGAGGGCGGATTTTTGCACGTTATGCTTCCCTCACAAATAATCTACATTTAGTATTTTTTTATGTATTATACACACTATGTGGGAGGATCTGGGTGATCTGTTTTGAGTTTCAATTTCAACTTGTATTATTTTCCCATAATTTACCATAAAATCCCAAATTTTTCTTGATATAAGGCGACTGACATGGCATCAATGGCCATAGGTAAAGCGGGATATCAAAATACGGACGCTAAGATCCGAATTCCTTTGGCAGGTTTCATGCAGGCCCCGACTTTACCGCAGCAAGATGTCCGGCGCGCTCACGTTCTCCCCCCCCAGGTCTGCGCCGCCGGACGTTTCCGCCCCGCGGAGCAAGATTGGCGGATTGGGTGTATGTCTCCTGATCCGCCGCTTTGTTTTAAAGGGTGTTGGGGAAAGGCGTTGGGCGCGAATGCGAAGATTTAGAGGCGAAAGTCTGCATAAGATCGATGCGAAGGGCAGGGTGTCAATCCCGGCGCTATTTCGCCGCGTGATCCAAGCCTGCGATCCCAATTGGCAAGAAGGCTTGCCCCCCGAATTGGTCATTGTCTACGGCGATGCGCGCCGACCCTTTCTGGAATGTTATACGGTTGAGGCCATCGAAGAGGTGGATCGTAAAATTGATCAATTGCCGCGCGGATCGGTGGGGCGAAAAACGCTGGAGCGGTTATTTCACGGACAAAGCCATCCTACCTCTGTTGATGAGACGGGTCGTTTGGTCTTGCCTGCCAAGTTGCGTCAGAAAATTGCGGTTGAGGGCGAGGCTTATTTTATCGCCGCCGGCGACACGTTTCAAATTTGGAACCCCGACAGCTACAGCGAGGATCAGGCCAAAACCGAGGCGTGGTTGAGCGACCAGCCGGATGATTTTGATCCGCTAAGCTTTTTGGATGGCGGTCAGGAAGGGTGAGGGTGGCATCTGTGGCGATTGCACAGTCAGACAAGCCTCATATACCGGTTCTGATCGAGCAAATCCTTTCGCAGATCGCTCCGGTTTCGGGCCGCTGGTTGGACGGTACTTTTGGCGCCGGCGGCTACACGCTTGCGCTGTTAGAGGCCGGGGCTGAAAAGGTTTTTGCGGTGGATCGTGATCCTGCGGTTTTTGATCTGCCGCGGGCTTGGCCGACGGCTTTGCAAAGCCGTTTAGAGTTTATTCCGGGCTTGTTTTCGAAGCTTGATGACTATGCGCAAGAGCTGGATGGGATCGTTTTGGACCTTGGGGTCTCTTCCATGCAGCTTGATCAGGCTGAGCGGGGGTTTTCATTCATGCGCGATGGCCCGCTGGATATGCGGATGAGCCAGTCGGGCCCCAGCGCGGCTGATTTGGTGAATGGTTTGCCCGAAGCCGATATTGCCAATCTGCTATATTTATACGGAGAAGAACGCGCCAGTCGCAGAATTGCCAAATCGATTGTGCAACGCCGCAGTGACGCCGCTTTTAAAACCACGTTGGATCTGGCGCAGCTAATCGAAAAGGCGCTGCCGCGCACCAAACCTGGGCAATCCCACGCGGCGACGCGCAGCTTTCAGGCGCTGCGCATCGCAGTGAATAATGAATATGGTGAGCTTTTCGCAGGCTTGCTTGCAGGCGAGCGTGCGTTACGGGCAGGCGGTTTGTTTTGCGTTGTGAGCTTTCATTCAATTGAAGACCGCATGGTTAAACGTTTTTTCCAAATGCGCGCGGGCCGCGCAGGCTCAAACAATCGTTACGCGCCGCATAGCGCGCCATTGCCCATCCAATTTGAATTGGTTTCGCGCAAGCCAATTTTGGGAACGCCCGAAGAAATTGCACAAAACCCCCGCGCACGCTCTGCGAAGTTGCGAATTGCGCGGCGCACCGACAGCGCGGCGGGCGGGGTTGTTAAACCCTCGGATTTGGGAATGCCGCTCATGGATTTGCCGCTATGATGCGCAGTTTTCTTTATATCACCACGGCAAGCGCTGTGATCGCGTTGGCCTATTGGGCCTATACGGAAAACATAAAAACGCAAGCGGCCATAACTCATACCGAGCAGTTGCAGGCTGAAATAGGCAAGCAGCGGGCCCGCTTGGCCATTTTAAAAGCCGAATGGGCCTATCAAAATCGGCCCGAGCGGTTACAAGATTTGGCCAATCTGAACTTTGATCGGTTGCAATTATTGCCTTTGCGTGCGGATCATTTTGGCATTGTTGAGCATGTTTCCTACCCGCTTTTGCCCAGCTTTGATTTATTGCTGGTTGATCCGGTTGATGTGGCGGAAAGGTCGGTGGAACGTGACTGATTTCAGCCAATTTTCGGGACTGCGCAGCCCATTGCGTCCGCTCAGTCAGATTTTGCCGGCGCGGGCGCGTGGCGAAGATACGCGCCAAATCGAACAAGACAATATCAAGGCGCGGCATCTTGCAACGCGCGATAAATCCCGCCTCACGGCGCAGGGGCGTATGCTGGTGCTGGGGGGGATTTTCTTGTGCTTATATGCGGTATTGGTTGTGCGTATTGGCATGTTATCCAGCGCTGAGCCGACTGAGCCCACCGCGCAAGATTTGGGCCTGTCAATTGTGGCGCAACGGGCCGATATCGTGGATCGCAAGGGCCGCATTCTTGCGACCAATATGGAAACCCATTCCTTATACGTTGAAACCCCGCATCTGGTGGATGCGGCCGGCACGGCGCAGGCTTTGGCGCGTATTTTTCCCGATTTAGACGCGGAAAAACTGTCTAAAAGTTTCACAGATGGGCGAAAGTTTTTATGGATTAAGAAAAAGATAAGCCCAGAGCAAATGCAGCGGGTGCATGATATTGGCGATCCGGGGTTGCGGTTTGGGCCCCGTGAAATGCGGCTTTATCCCAATGGAAACTTGGCCGCGCATATTTTGGGGGGCACCAGCTTTGGCCGCGAGGGCGTGCATTCGGCCGAGGTTGTGGGCGTTGCGGGTGTAGAAAAATCTTATGATGCGCGTTTGCGTGATCCCAGCCAATCCGCCACAGCTCTGAAATTATCGATTGATTTATCGGTTCAGGCCGCAACCGAACAGGTTTTATGGGGCGGTATGCAATTAATGAATGCTAAAGGCGCGGCGGCGGTGCTCATGGAAGTTGAGACCGGAAAAGTGATTTCATTGGCGTCTTTGCCCGATTTTGATCCCAATGATCGCCCGGCGCCGCCGGTTCAGGGGCAAGCTGCCGACAGCCCTTTGTTCAATCGCGCCGTTCAGGGCGTGTATGAGTTAGGCTCTACGTTTAAGATTTTTGCCGCAGCGCAAGCGATGGAGCTTGGGCTGGTTAACCCGCAAACCATTATCGATATTCGAGGCCCTATTCGGTGGGGCCGGTTTTCCATCCGTGACCACCATTATCTTGATAAAGAGCTGTCAGTGGCAGATATCATCATCCGTTCAAGTAATATCGGAACGGCGCGGATTGCACAGTTGATCGGCGCCGAGCGCCAACAGATCTTTTTGGGGCAGCTTGGTCTGCTGACGCCAATCCCGTTTGAGATGATTGAAGCCAGCGGTGGCAAACCAATTTTGCCTCCAAAATGGTCCGAGCTCTCCGCGATGACGATTTCTTATGGCCATGGCCTTTCGGCGACGCCGCTGCATCTGGCCAGTGCTTATGCCACCATCGCCAATGGCGGATTTAAAGTGCAGCCAACCTTGTTTGATGCGCCGCGCTCTGGTGAAAAAGAACGGCTGATCTCACCAGAGGTGGCCAGCGCGTCTTTGGCTATGTTGCGCGAAGTTGTGCACGGCAAGCAGGGCACGGCTTCCTTTGCCCGACTGCCGGGCTACGCGGTTGCTGGTAAGACGGGCACAGCTGATAAGCCAAACCCGCGTGGCGGCTATTACAAGGATAAGGTCTTGGCCACGTTTGCTTCGGTTTTTCCGGCAGATAATCCTAAATATGTGTTGGTTGTAACGCTTGACGAGCCAGAAGAACGCTCGGGCAAAAAGCCCCGCCGAACCGCCGGTTGGACGGCCGTTCCCGTTGCCAGTGAGCTGATTGCCCGCATCGCACCGCTTTTGGGGCTGCGCCCGCAGATTGAAACCCAGCCACAGGCTGCTATAACCTTCGCATCCAGCAATTAAGGGAGGGCGCAGACCTATGGTCCGGTGTCTTGGTTTTCAAACCCGACGATGTCTTCGGATGCTGAGGGCGCTGCGTTGAAATCCCTGGCTGAGCTGGGTCTCACCGCTTTAAGGCCATTTTCAAAGCCACTTTCGGGGCTGTTTATTGACAGCCGGCTGGTGCAGGAGGGGGGCCTGTTCATCGCTTTGCCTGGCACGCAAAGCCACGGGGCTGAATTTGCAGCGCAAGCGATTGAGCATGGAGCAGCTGCAGTTCTGACCGACCAAGACGGTCACGCTCTTATGCGCCAATCTTTGGCAGAGATATCGGTCGCGATGGTGGTTGTTGAGGATCCGGCCGCCGCGCTTGCATCTGCCGCGGCCCTTTGGTTTGAGGCGCAGCCACAAAAGATTGTTGCGGTGACCGGCACCAATGGAAAAACATCCGTGACGCATTTTTGCCGACAAATTTGGACAGAGCTTGATTGTCAGGCCATCAATCTGGGCACCAATGGTGTGCAAGGGGCGTTTACGGCGCCGCTATCTTACACCACCCCGGATGCACTTCTTTTGCAATCGCTTTTGGCAAAAGCGGCGTTGGCCGGGGTGACGCATGCGGCAATTGAAGCCTCCAGCCACGGTTTGCAGCAGCGCCGGCTGGACGGGGTGAAACTTTGCGCTGCAGGCTTTACCAATTTCACGCAAGATCATTTGGATTATCACAAAGATTTTGAGGATTATTTTCGCGCCAAAACGGGCTTATTTGATCGGCTGTTACTGCAAGATCAGCCCGCTGTTTTAAATATTGATGATCCTAAGCTGGCTGAGCTGGCAGCGCGGCTTGAACAATCAGATCAAGCGATGATCACGATTGGGCACTGTCCCGAAGCTGATATCCGCATCGATAATTTGCGCTTTACCGCCACCGGGCAGGATATGCGATTTACCTATCAGGAAATACCGCGGCTTGTCAGCCTGCCGCTGCGTGGAAAATTTCAAGCTGAAAATGTTCTGATGGCCGCGGCTTTGGTGATTGCTGCCGGCGCAAAGCCTGCGTCGGTGTTTGAGACTTTAGAGCATCTCACGACCGTGCGGGGCCGGATGGAATTGGCGGCGCAGCGTGAAAATGGAGCGCTGGTTTTTGTCGATTATGCGCATACACCCGATGCGCTTGAAAAGGCTATTTCCGCTTTAAGGCCGCATGTTTTGGGGCGTCTGGTGGCGGTGATTGGGGCCGGCGGGGATCGCGATCCCTTCAAACGGCCATTGATGGGGGCTGCGGCTGCGGGCGCGGCTGATTTTGTGTTTGTGACCGATGATAATCCGCGCAGCGAAGATCCAAGCGAAATTCGCAAAATGGTGATCAGCGGCATGTCAGAGCCAGCGCAGGTAAAAGAAGTGGGGGATCGCGCCGAAGCTATCTTGCGCGCGGTTGATATGCTTAAGCCAGGTGATGCGCTGTTGATTGCTGGCAAAGGGCATGAAACCGGTCAAGTGATCGGAGATGATATTTTGCCTTTTGATGATGTTGAGCAGGCCAGTTTGGCCGTGGCCGCGCTGGATGGAGGGCTTGTATGAGCTTATGGAGCGCACAAGACGCAGCTTTGGCTACGGGCGGAAAGACTGCTGGAAAGTGGCAGGCTGAGGGTGTTTCGATTGACACCCGCACCCTTCGGGCAGGGGATTTGTTTGTGGCGCTTGCGGATCAGCGCGATGGCCATGATTTCGTTGCTGATGCGCTGCAAAAGGGCGCTTCAGCAGCACTTGTCTCGCGCCGACCTGCAGATGTTTTAAGCGATGAAAACCTTCTCTATGTTCAGGATGTTCAAATTGCGCTTGAGGGGTTGGCCCGTGCGGCGCGCCAGCGCAGCGCGGCGCAGGTGATCGCGATCACTGGATCAGCGGGAAAAACATCTACCAAAGAAATGCTGCGTGTGATGCTGCAAGCTCAGGGCAAAACCCATGCCTCTTACGCCAGTTACAACAATCATTGGGGCGTGCCCTTAACTTTGGCCAGCTTGCCGCGCGACGCGGCTTTTGCAGTGGTTGAAATTGGCATGAGCAATCCAGGGGAAATTGCGCCTTTGGCGCGTTTGGTGCGCCCGGATGCGGCTTTGATCACCACAGTGGCGCCGGCGCATTTGGCAGCCTTTGAAAGCCTTGAGGGTATCGCGCGTGAGAAAGCCGCGATCGTGCAGGGCCTTTCTACGCGAGGATATGCGGTTTTAAATGCCGAAGCGCCCTGCATATCGGTGATGGAGCAGGCGGTCGCAGCACAGGGATGCCAGAGCCTTTGGTTCGGGACCGGTGCGGCGCAGGCCAGGATTGCGCAACTGAGCTTAAAAAATGGCCTGATGCAGGTGATGGCCAGTATTGGGGATTTATCCCTAAAGTTTGAACTGCAAACGGTGGGGCGGCATTTTGCCTTAAATGCGCTGGGTGCGTTGGCGCTCTTGTCTAAACTGAACGCGGATGTTGAAAAAGCAGCGCGAACGCTGGCGCAGTGGCAGCCTGCAGAAGGTCGGGGGCTGCGCCACCAGTTGAACGCGTCCTTTGGCGCGGTTGAATTGATCGATGATGCCTATAATGCAAACCCTGTCTCGATGCAGGCGGCGCTGGATGTTTTGGCGCAAGCCACGTCATCCCGGCGGGTGGCTTTTTTGGGTGATATGAAAGAATTGGGTCTGGATGAGCGGGCGCATCACAGCGCCTTGGCGCGACTGCCCGCCATAAAAAATGTTGACCTTATTCATACGGCAGGCCCGTTGATGGCGGCCTTGCATCGCAGCTTGCCGGTGGAAAAGCGCGGGCAGCATTTTGCCAATGCCGAAGAGATGGCGGCCTGTGTTGAAGATTTGCTGCAGGCTGATGATTGCATTTTGGTAAAGGCCTCTTTGAGCAGCGGTTTGCGGCAAGTGGTTGACGCGATCAAAATAATCAGCCAATTCGAACCCGATTGCGCGGCGCGCCCGGTGGAAAGGAAACGATAATGCTGTATTGGCTAACAGCTCTGTCAGACGGCGGAGATGCTTTTAACCTTTTCCGCTATATTACCTTTCGCGCCGGTGGAGCGTTTTTCACCGCGCTGATATTTGGTTTTTTATTCGGTCCGCCCTTGATCAATGTGTTGCGCCGCCGTCAGGGCAAAGGGCAGCCCATTCGCGCCGATGGCCCGGAGGGGCATTTTGCCAAAGCGGGCACGCCCACGATGGGGGGCTTGTTGATCCTTTTGGCCGTGCTGAGCTCTACTCTGCTTTGGGCGCGGCTTGACAACGGGTTTGTTTGGATTGTGCTTTTTGTAACCTTTTCTTTCGGGTTGATTGGTTTTGCTGATGATTATGCAAAAGTCAGCCGGCAAACCGCGGCAGGTGTTCCGGGCAAGCTGCGGTTGGCTTTGGGCTTTGCAATTGCGGCGATTGCGGCCTATCTTGCCACCTCTTTTCATCCTGATCCGCTTCAATATCAGATTGCCTTGCCAGTTTTTAAAAACCTTTTGGTAAATTTCAGCTTCTTATTCTTACCCTTTGCGATGCTGGTGATCGTCGGTTCGGCGAATGCGGTCAATCTAACCGATGGGCTCGACGGGCTTGCAATTATGCCCGCTATGATCGCCGCAGGGGCGCTGGGCGTGATCGCTTACGCCGTTGGTCGGGTCGATTTTACCACTTATCTTGATGTTCATTATGTGCCTGGAACAGGCGAAATTCTAATTTTCTGCGCCGGATTGATTGGCGGTGGCATGGGGTTTTTGTGGTATAACGCGCCGCCTGCAGCGGTGTTTATGGGCGATACTGGATCTTTGGCCTTGGGCGGCGCGCTGGGCAGTATCGCAGTGATCACCAAACATGAAATCGTTTGGGCGATTATTGGGGGTTTATTCGTGCTCGAGGCGCTGTCGGTGATCATTCAGGTCTTGTCGTTCAAACTCACGGGTCGGCGGGTGTTCTTAATGGCGCCCATTCATCATCATTACGAAAAAAAAGGATGGGCCGAGCCAACAATCGTGATCCGGTTTTGGATTATTGCGCTGATTCTTGCGATGATTGGTTTGGCGACCTTAAAGGTGCGCTAACGCCTTTGCCGGGGGCATGTTCGCGAGGGGAGTTGCCCCGTGTTTTAACCGCTTGTCAGATCCCGCTTAGGCGATAATTATGGGCATAATTGCCAGTTAGAAGGGTGTAATATGATTCCAGCGCAGGGTGTGACGGGCAAAAACGTAGCGGTGCTCGGGCTGGGCCGTTCGGGTTTAACCGCGGCGCTAGCGTTGCGCGCTGGTGGCGCTGAAGTGCGCGTGTGGGATGATCAAGCGCCGGCGCGTCAAGCCGCCGAGGCGCAAAATCTTATTTTAGAAGATTTGGGCGCGCGCGCAGATTGGACGCAGATTGACCTGTTGATCGTCAGTCCTGGCATTGCGCATCTCTATCCAAAGCCGCATCCGGTGATCGCTACGGCGCAGGCTGCAGGTGTGACCATTGATAATGATATCGGTTTGTTTTTTCGCTCTTTTGCAACGCGCGCGTGGGATGAGTTTGATCGCCCTGCCAAAATTGTTGCGGTGACAGGCTCTAACGGAAAATCCACCACATGCGCGCTGATCCATCATATTTTAGAGCAAAACGGCATGCTCACGCAGCTGGCGGGGAATATCGGTCGCGGCGTTATGGATCTTGAGCCGGCGCGCTCAGGCGAAGTAATCGTTTTGGAGCTGAGCAGCTATCAAACCGAACTTGCCCGCAGCTTAACGCCCGATATTGCCGTTTTTACGAATTTATCCCCCGATCATCTTGATCGCCACGGGGGGCTTGGCGGGTATTTTGCGGCAAAGCGCCGGCTTTTCGCAGAAGGCGGGCCGGATCGGGCTGTGATCGGCATTGATGATGCTGAGGGCCGCTTTTTGGCGGCGCAACTGCAACAAGGGCGCAATGATGACAGCGTGCTTCAAGTATCGGCCTGCAGAAAATTAACCGGGACAGGGTGGATGGTGTTTGCCCGCAAAGGGTTCTTATCGGAATATCGCAAAGGCCGACAGGTTGCCGCTTTTGATTTGCGCCAACACGCCGCCCTTCCCGGAGCGCATAACCATCAAAACGCCTGCGCGGCCTACGCGGTTTGCCGCGCGCTGGGCCTCTCGCCTAAAAATATCGAAACCGCGATGGCAAGTTTCGCTGGTTTGCCCCATCGATCACAATTGGTTGCTGAAATTAATCAGGTGCGGTTTGTAAATGACAGCAAAGCCACCAATGTTGAGAGTGCCAAAAAAGCATTGATGGCTTTTGCAAATATACGTTGGATTTGCGGCGGTGCAGAAAAAGAAGGCGGCTTAGACGGGTTGCAAGGCGCGGCAAGCGCTGTGAGCAAAGCCTATGTCATTGGTGCCGAGGCGGCAGCCTTCGCGGCCCAGTTGCCCTGCCCTTATGAAATTTGTGAGACAATGGATGTGGCCGTTAAGGCCGCCAATGCACAAGCGCAACCGGGGGATGTGGTTTTGCTGGCGCCAGCCGCGGCCAGCTTTGATCAATATAAAAGTTTTGAGCAGCGCGGCGAAGATTTCGTAGCACAGGTTGCGGCGTTGTAACGGATGTCAAAACCGAATTCAGCGCGGGGCTTCGGGCTGATGTGTAATCGCTTGCCCTGCGGCCCATCCTGAAGACCAGGCCCATTGGAAATTATATCCGCCCAGCCAGCCTGTGACATCCACAGCCTCTCCTATGAAATAAAGCCCGGATACGGTTTTGCTCATCATGGTTTTTGAGGACAGCCCGTTTGTGTCCACCCCGCCCAAGGTGACTTCTGCCGTACGGTAGCCTTCGCTGCCGGCGGGCCTGAGCTGCCATGCATGAAGCTGCCGCGCCAAAGCATGAAGCGCTTTATCAGATTGATCGGCTAGATTTCCAGTTAATCCCAGATCCTGCACGATGAAATCAGACAGGCGCGCCGGCATAAACCCCGCCAAGATGGTGGATACGTTTCGCGCGCCTTTTTGTTGGCGCTGTGCGCGCAACGCCTCATAAATCGAACTGTTGGGAAAGAGATCGATCTCAAACGCTTCGGTTTCTTCCCAATAAGAGGAAAGTTGCAATATTGCCGGCCCAGACAGGCCGCGATGGGTGAAAAGAACCGCCTCGTCAAAGCTGGTCTTTGCGTTTGAAACGCGGGCTTCAATGGCAATGCCTGCCAAAGGCTTGAAGCGCTCTGGCTCAAAGGTCAATGGAACCAGCGCCGGGCGCGTTCTGGTCACGTTCATTTGAAATTGTGCCGCAATGTCATAAGCCAGCCCGGTGGCACCCATTTTGGGAATAGATTTGCCACCGCAGGCAATCACCAAATTGCGGCAGCTTATGGCGTATCGTTGCCCCTCGCGCTCAAGGTTTAACGCAAAGCCCTGATCGGTTTTGTTAAGAGCTGTTAGGCGCGTGTTTATCCACAACTCTGCGCCGCGCGCATCCAGCTCATCCAGGAGCATTGTGATAATCTGTTTGGCGCTAATGTCGCAAAACAGCTGGCCCAACGTTTTTTCATGATAGGCAATTTTATGTTTTTCGACCAAATTGATGAAATCCCACTGTGTGTAGCGGCTGAGTGCACTTTTGTGAAAATGGGGATTATTGGATAAAAACCGATCGGGTTGAATGTTAAGATTGGTAAAGTTGCAGCGACCACCGCCTGAAATGCGAATTTTTTCGCCGGGGGCTTTGGCGTGATCGATCACCAAAATCCGCCCCTGCGCCTGCGTTGCGCACATCAGGCCGGCCGCACCTGCTCCGATTATGAGTGTATCAAATTGCATAGATGATCCGATGCAGGGTTTTGCTCGGTTTGACAAGAGTGAAGCTTTTTATCTGGTCTTGAGACAATATATTGCGTATGTTTGGCTCAAGATCCCATCAATGGGGCAAAGCAGGTTTGAACAGGCAGGTTAGGCGCGTCGTATGACAGAAATGGTCTATGGATCAGCCCCGGTGCATCGGGATGAGCCGTTACTTTCAAAATGGTGGAGAACGATCGATAAATGGAGCTTATCCGCCGTGCTAATCTTGTTCGGCATAGGGATATTGCTTGGTTTTGCCGCCTCTCCTCCGCTGGCAGAGAAAAATGGATTTCAGCCGTTTCATTATGTCCACCGGCAAGTAATGTTCGGCGGCTTAGCCCTGTTGGCAATGCTGATCACCTCGATGATGTCGACGCGTTTGGTGCGTCGCTTGGCCGTTTTGGGATTTATCGGGGCTTTTGTGGCTGTTATGCTTCTGCCGTATTTTGGAACAGATTTTGGCAAAGGCGCGGTGCGCTGGTATGCGCTTGGATTTGCAAGCGTGCAACCCTCTGAGTTTTTGAAGCCTGGTTTCATCGTGGTGACAGCTTGGTTGATTTCTGCAGCCGATGAAATCAACGGCCCCCCCGGGAGGCTTTGGTCGTTCCTTCTGGCGGTTACCGTGGCGGCTTTATTGGTGATGCAACCAGATTTTGGGCAAGCCTGTCTGATTTTATTCGGCTGGGGCGTTGTTTATTTTATTGGCGGTGCACCGCTTTCACTTTTGTTGGTATTGGCCAGTCTTGTCAGCGCCGCGGGGGCGTTCGCCTATAATATGTCGGAACATTTTGCGCGCAGAATTGATGGGTTTCTGTCCGCAGATATCGATCCGCGGACTCAATTGGGCTATGCCGCCAATGCCATTCAAGAGGGCGGGATCTTTGGGGTTGGGCCCGGGGAAGGGCAGGTTAAATGGTCATTGCCCGATGCGCATACAGATTTTATCATCGCGGTCGCCGCCGAAGAATATGGCTTTGTGATGGTTGTGCTGATCATTGCGATCTTTGCCAGTATTGTGATCAATTCCTTATTTCGCTTGCTGCGCGAGCGCGACGCGTTCAACCGATTGGCGGGGGCTGGTTTGGTCTGCATGTTTGGCGTGCAAGCGATGATTAATATTGGGGTGGCTGTGCGCCTTTTACCCGCAAAAGGTATGACTTTGCCTTTCGTAAGCTACGGTGGATCGTCCTTGATTGCAGGCGGTATTGCGATTGGTATGGTACTGGCTTTCACGCGAAAGCGGCCGCAGAAAGATGTGTCTGATCTGCTTGGAGCCCGGTCATGAGCCGCAAACCGCTTTTGGTTCTGGCTGCCGGGGGCACCGGTGGGCATATGTTCCCGGCACAGGCCCTTGCAGAGCATATGCTGGCGCAGGGCTGGCGCGTGAAACTGGCAACGGATCGGCGCGGAGCGCGCTATGCAAAAGGCTTTCCTTCCGAGGTGAAGCGGGTTGTCCTTTCCTCTTCAACATTTGCCCGCGGAGGAATTTTTGCAAAACTGATTGTACCGTTTCAGATCTTTTTTGGAATTTTATCGGCGCTGATCACGATGCTGATCGATCGCCCCACCGTGGTGATCGGCTTTGGTGGATATCCCAGTATTCCCACGCTTAGCGCCGCATGGGTGTTAAGATGTCCGCGTTTGCTGCATGAACAAAATGGCGTTTTGGGGCGGGTCAACCAGATTTTCGCCAAACGTGTAGATGCGGTTGCCTGTGGTTTATGGCCCACTGCGCTTCCGGAAGGTGTTAATGGTCATCACACGGGCAATCCGGTGCGCGCGGCTGTCAGAGCCCGCGCCAAGGCGCCTTACATCGTGCCTGGGGATTACCCGTTATCGGTTTTGGTGATCGGGGGCAGCCAAGGCGCGCGCATATTATCGGATGTGGTGCCGCCGGCTTTGGCGGATTTGCCTTGGAATGTTGTGCAAAACCTCAGGGTCAGCCATCAAGCGCGGATTGAAGACCAGCCACGCGTGTCTCAGTTTTACGCTGAGAATGGGATCACGGCAGAGGTCGAAACGTTTTTTGAGGACATTGCCACGCGGATGAGCGAAGCGCAGCTGGTGATCAGTCGGGCAGGGGCGTCTTCGGTTGCAGATATTGCCGTGATTGGGCGACCGTCTATATTGGTGCCCTTGGCAATCGCGCTGCGCGATGAGCAAAGCTCGAACGCTTCCGTTTTGGTGCAAGCTGGGGCGGCTATTTTGTGTAAAGAAGCTGATTTTGAAGTGGGGCCTTTGAATGCAATCCTGACCGATTTTTTTGACAAGCCGGAGGTAGCCTTGAAAATGGCCCAATCGGCGGGCAAGTCAGGGATTGAAAACGCCACCGACCAGCTGGCGGCGTTGATGCATAAAGTGATTGAGGCGGCAAAGTCATGAGCGCGATGACCAAATTGCCGATCGATATTGGGCCAATTCATTTTATCGGGATTGGCGGCATAGGCATGTCGGGGATTGCGGAGGTTTTGCTTAATCTGGGCTATCAAGTGCAGGGCTCAGATTTGAAGGAAAGCAAAATCACGGCGCGGCTTGAAGCGCTGGGTGCAACGATTTTTATCGGGCAAAGCGCAGATAATTTGGGCGCGGCAGAGGTGATTGTGATTTCTTCGGCGATCAAAGCGGGCAATCCTGAACTGGACGCGGCGCGGGTTGCCAGCTTGCCGATTGTGCGGCGGGCCGAGATGCTGGCCGAATTGATGCGGCTCAAATCCAACGTGGCGATTGCGGGCACGCATGGCAAAACCACAACCACAACGATGGTTGCCGCGCTTTTGGATGGGGGAGGTCTTGACCCTACGGTCATCAACGGGGGGATTATCCACGCTTATGGCTCCAACGCACGATTGGGGCAGGGCGAATGGATGGTGGTGGAAGCAGATGAAAGCGATGGTACCTTTACCCGCTTGCCAGCCACCATTGCTATCGTGACCAATATTGATCCCGAGCATATGGAGCATTGGGGGGATTTTGAGGCACTGAAAGCTGGTTTTTTGAACTTTATCTCTAACATCCCTTTCTATGGGGTGGCGGTGTGCTGCACGGATCACGCTGAAGTGCAGGCATTGGTTGGAAAAATAACCGACCGCAAAGTGATTACCTATGGGTTTAATGCCCAAGCTGATGTGCGCTGTCTGAATCTGCAATATAAGGATGGATCAGCCTTTTTTGACGTGGCTTTGCAAGGTGAAGACACCCTAATCACGGGCTGTCATTTGCCGATGCCTGGGGATCATAATGTATCAAATGCGCTATCGGCGATTGCTGTGGCGCGGCATTTGGGGCTCAGCGCCGCCGAAATTCGCGCGGCGTTAAGCGGTTTTAAAGGTGTGAACCGGCGCTTTACGAAAGTTGGTGAGGTCAATGGCGTTACTATCATCGATGATTATGGGCATCATCCGGTTGAAATTGCTGCTGTATTAAAAGCAGCTCGGCAAAGCTGCTCTGGAAAAGTGATCGCCGTGCACCAACCACATCGCTACACCCGATTGCACAGTTTGTTCGATGATTTTTGCACCTGTTTTAATGATGCGGATGTTGTGGCCATTGGTGATATTTTTGCCGCTGGTGAGGCGCCGATCGTGGGGGCCAGCCGCGATGATTTGGTGGATGGGCTTTTGCGCCATGGGCATCGGGATGCCCGGGCTTTGGCATCAGAAGATGCGCTTGAAGCCTTGGTGCGGGCGCAGGCGGGGCCAGGCGATATTGTCGTGTGCCTTGGCGCGGGCACGATCAGTGCTTGGGCCAATCGCTTGCCCGAACGTTTGTCCGGTTCCCATCTTTAAGGTCTTTTAAAGACCGCGCTAAAGCGGCTTACCCCAGTGATCAGAATAACAGTGGCTGTGATCCGAAATATGTGATGCACCGTGATCAAGGCTGGGCTGGTTTGCAGACTAAGAGCGATCAATGACATTTCTGTCACCCCGCCCGGCGAAAAGCTGATCAGCAAAACGTCAAATGGCAAACCGGTATAAAGCGAGAGCAGCGCGCTGAGGGAAAGCGCGAGGCTCAGCATGGCCAGCGCGCTTAACAATCCAAGGCTGGCGCTGCGCCTTAGCGCGGCGTAGCCAAATCCAACAAACCGGCTTCCCAAGCTGACCCCGATTATGATCTGGGCGATGATCAACAGGCTATTGGGCAATTGTACGCTGCCATAGCCGGACAGGTTGAGCAGGCCGGCGGCTAAAGCGGGCCCAATGAGTTGCCCCGCTGGTAATTTCAGCCGGCGCCCCAAATATAAACCGATCAAACCAACCACCAGCGTGAGTAAGAGGTTTTGAGTTGTAAACAGCGAAGGGTCAGATCCGGGCAAGGCGAGGCCGGCAGCGCTGCCCACAGGGCTTCCCATCCAAAGCGACAGACCGCTTGGAACCAGGATGATAACAAAAATTACCCTTAGAAATTGCTGCAGGGTTAAAATGCGGCTGTCACAGCCATATGTTTCTCCAAGCGCAATGCTTTCCAATAAGCCGCCCGGGGCGCTGCAAAAAAACGCCGTTGCAGGATCATATCGGCCCAAGCGTCTGAAAATCAAAAAATTGACGCTCAAAGCTAGGCCGATAAACGCGATTAACCCAAGCAAGCTGGGCAGTATATTGGGTACGTGTTGTATCACTTTCCAGGTGATCTGGCTGCCAATCATTACGCCAATCACGGCAATGAACAGCATACGAAACCTATGCGGGAATTGATAAGAAGAAGGAATATTTCCCCATCCCAAAATGCTAATAAGAGCCGTTGCCACTAACGGACCCAGCATCCATGGTAATGGCAAAAGGGTTTTGCTGCAGATAAAGCCGGCAAGCGCCCCCAGGCTAATCAGCGCGGCTGTTGTTTTTAAAACCATGGCTTTTAAGCACCGTCTCACTCAGGTAGCACTGCGGGAATGCTGCAAAGCCTGAGGCTTGTCAAATCGCTTAAGCGTCACGCCTGTTTTGTACCAAAAACGCATGCAGCTGTTCGGCCAGGGGATGGTTGCTTTCAAGCGCAAAAATATAGGCTTGAGTTGCAAGAAAGCATTGTTCGTCAAGCGTTTGAGCCGTGGCGCTGCCGGCGGCGTAGAGCTCTGCCAATGCGGCGGAATCTTGGCGGGCATGCGCCGCTTGCACCTGAATATCGAGCTGCATCACGGTGCAGGAGCAAAGGCAGAGGCGGGCGAATGCTGGGCCGGTTCGTTTTGTGCTTCTGTCAGCGTCTTAGCCACCCAAGCGTGAAAGCAATGCGTCGGAGCATCCATCGCGGGCGAAAAACGCCCTCCGTCAAACCCCGGTCCATGGCGCCCGCGCTGCATCCCCTCGACCACAAAAATATCTTCTTCCAAGACAGATTTCCACTGCGCGGTGTTCTGTGCCCGCAAGGTTGGTTCGGTTGCGTCTGTGGCATAATATAAATGTACATGCTCGATACTTTTTTCAGGCCCTAAGGGCGCGATAATCACCGCAAAAGCATGATCACGATGGGTGCCCAGAAGCACATTTGGATAAATGGCCAGATATTCAGCGGCTTGGTTCCATTTGCTACTTAGATTTTTGAAATCAGGGAATTTTTCGGCCCGATTCCCGGTTAATTGCCGATAGACGGTGGTGCCTTGGCCAGAATAACACCCCGCGGATTGAATGTTGTAATGATCTTCGAGCCGCGAATAGCTGTTCAACCCGGGATGCACCCACGGCAAGTGATAGCTTTCGCAATAATTCTCAACCGCCAATTTCCAGTTGGTGTTCAACGCAAGCTCAAAACGGCTATCTGCGCCGCCATGAAAAAGCGGTTGGTCAAATTCAGACCAGCGTTCCATTGGCTCGGCCATGGCTATTTCAAACGCGGGCGCCGTGCCTGAAAGGTTGACCCAGATAATATCGCGCCAAATATAACTCGCAACTTCGATCAATCCCAGCGCGTCGCGATCTATATCTTCATGGGTATTTATACCCGGACCGCCCACATGGGGGGTGCTGATCAATCGACCATCTGTGGCATAGCACCAGCTATGATAGGGGCATCTGATTGCCCCTTCGATTTTTTTAGGCGCGTCGATCAAGATCATACCACGATGCCTGCAGATGTTTTGAAACACTCTAACGCGATTTGAGCGATCGCGTATCATCACCAGTGGCACGTCTAAGAAATCAACTGGCTTTGCATCCCCTATCTGTGGAATATCTGCGGCAACGCCCAAGCCTGCCCATTGCCGAAATAGCAAGGCATGTTTTTCAACCTCATAGACGGACAGGTCCGTGTAATGTGCGTTTGCAAGCCCTCTGGCCCGTGCAACGGGGTTTTGGACTGCCTCTAAATCAGAAAATGGTTCCATCATTTGCCTCACCGGTTTGCTTGAAGCCTTGTGGCAGTCAAGTCTTTAAATCTGGTTCCGTGCGCGCCAATTCGCGACCTGTCGATGCCGCAACTCACCTAATTTAAGAAAAACCGTCCTCGGGTTTGAGCAAAGTTTTGTGGTAGGGAACCAAATCATCGGCCTCGCAAAACCCTGCATTCCGCGCCGTTGATAGGATTGCGGATCGGTTTTGCCCAAGATGCTCGTAAACCAACCGGGTGACACGATCGCCGGTGGGTTTTTCTTGCACTGTGCGGGTGCTATATCCAAGCCAGTAATTGTTTTCAAATGAGGGAACCGGCGTTAAAAAATTAAAAGAACAACTCATCGACCCGCGGCGAAAAACCAAAGCCGCTATGCCCCCTTCCTGCGCGATTACAAAGCCTCGAAATTCGCGAATTTTTGGCAGACTTGCTAAGCCTTGCCCCGAAATGGCCTCTTTGGCTTCCATGCCGCGTAAAAAGCATTTCTTGTTTTTACGATAGACAAAAATCAAGCCTTGGATAAAACGTTGATCATCCACAAAGCTGCGCCGCGAGAAGCGGTAAAAGCCGCTGGGAAAGCTGTTTGTGTTGACAAGGCTTGAGGCTGCGGTGAGAAAATCTTTCATCTCATTGCTAAAAATCACATCCGTATTACTGTTTTGCACTTCGTGCAGGGGCTGTAACAGAATACGTGCATCCACTTTAAAATATGCGCAGATTCTTTGTAAAATATCTGGCCGTGGAAAGCTTTCACCCGATAGGTAGCGGTTAAATTGGGTGCGATTGATGCCCAATTCGCGGCATAGCGCCGAGACCGACGCGTAGGGCTGGCATAAGAGGCGCAGATTTCGCCCAAACATGGCACGAAGTTCGGCTGGCGACTCGGATCTTTCTGAATGGTTTTCTATCATTTTCATTAATCGCGTTTAAATTTAAAATACTAAATAAAATCAACCCTAACGGGTGCACTGATCGTTTAACGTGTAAATTTATGCTTTGTCGCGTCAGCGGCGACACAATATGAAACTATGTTGAAGTTTTTCGACACAAATTGCAAGTCAGTGTTCAGATTCAAAGATAGAGTATGGCCCGCTTTTCCCGCAAAATCAGTTCATGGTTAGGAAAGGATGATGTGATGAACGGCGTTATTATTTGGAGTGAACACGTATCGAAGCGCGCAATTATCTGGTGTGAGGATCATGGGCGTTTGGCATTTTTCAAAGCTGAGGAGACGCTTCAAGGTGAGTTATCTCGCAAAAATCAGGTATTTGCCTATGAAAGTGGCGATATGGTGTCTTTCACCGTAGATGAGCAAGCTGATTTACGGCTCGCCCGCGATTTACAATGGGTCAGCCGTCAGAAATATCCGCATCTTGCCGAGCAATTGAAAGCGGGTTCTTCTTCTGTCGCTGCGGTTGCGCGCCCCTCGGGGAACATTGTTCAATTCAGATGCGTTGAACCAACGGATCCGGGTGCTGAAGCTTATGAGGTGGCTTGAAGCGCGGGATTATAAAACTGCACTACTGTCCCCTACGATGCAATTGGCTTAGCGATGCAGAAATTTAAACCCAAGACGAAAGCGTCTTAAGCGCGGCTAAACCTTCGTCAGGGATGTGTCAAAGCCTGAGTGAGCCATGCAAAAAACCTAACCTTTTGTATGTGCGGCGCAGGAAAATAAAATGGAAAAAAGGATGTAATCAAATGGGCATTCATCAAATTTTATACGATAGGCGCGTGCAAGAGGCTTTAGATGCGTATAATGCGGCACATGGTTCTGATCTTGTGTTACGGTGTGGCCCCGATGACCTTTGGGCTTTCATGTTAACCGTAGAAGCTCTTGGCCCTCAGACGGAGTTACCCCCAGATTTATTGGCATGTTTGCAGCATGCGCCGCAAAGTAAGGCGCAACCAAGGATCGTAAACGAATAGCAGGCGCGAAACCGCGGCTTAATTACGTGCTAAATCCAGTCTTAACAATTTGCTTTAAAAGAGACCAAGCGTCACCGTAGTCAAGATAGCCGGTCGAACGCCAAAAGCACCCTCAGCGTCCAAAAACCATTGCAGTTTAGCCGCGCGAAAGCGCCGCCACGCCCGTGCGCGCTATTTCAGTTAAACCAAGAGGGCGCATTAGATCCGCAAACGCGTCTACCTTTTCGATGGTACCGGTTATTTGGAACACAAAACTGTCTAGCGTGCTGTCTACAACATTCGCGCGGAAAATATCTGCAAGGCGCAGCGCCTCAACCCGCTTTTCGCCGTTTCCCGATACTTTTATCAGAGCCAATTCGCGCTCGACCGATTGGCCTTCCACGGTGAGATCACGCACTTCATGCACGGGCACAATTCTGCTCAGCTGGGCTTTGATTTGCTCGATCACTTGAGGTGTCCCTGTGGTTACGATTGTGATCCGGCTAAGCTGGCCTTGATGGTCAACCTCGGCAACCGTTAGGCTATCGATATTATATCCACGGCCTGAAAATAAACCAATCACCCGCGCAAGCACGCCCGCCTCATTATCGACCAAAATCGTTAGAGTATGCGGTTCTTCCATTTCAGCATAATTGGCGCGCAAGTTATACGCCGAATGCTTTGATGAACCCTTTTCGATTTTTAAAGCTGACATGCCATTTCCTTTACTGCGCGGATAAACCGCTGGTTACACCAACACGGCGCCTGTGCTATCGATTGCGTCTTGCGTTGAGGCCTCACCCAAAAGCATCTTATTATGTGGCTGCCCTGATGGGATCATAGGAAAACAGTTTTCGTGCTTTTCAACCAAACAATCAAAAATCACTGGACCATCATAAGCCAACATTTCCATAATTGCATCATCTAGATCAGCCGGATCGCTGCATAAAATACCTTTGCACCCAAACGCCTCTGCCAATTTAACGAAATCGGGCAGGGCTTCCGACCAGCTTTGCGAATACCGCTCTCCATGCAGCAATTCTTGCCATTGGCGAACCATCCCAAGGCGTTCATTGTTTAAGATAAACTGCTTAACTGGGGCGCGATATTGAACCGCAGTGCCCATTTCTTGCATATTCATTAACCAGCTGGCTTCGCCTGCCACGTTGATCACAAGCGCATCTGGATGGGCGATTTGCACGCCAATTGATGCAGGAAACCCATAGCCCATCGTTCCCAAGCCCCCTGAGGTCATCCATTGATTTGGGTGCTCAAATCCCAAATATTGCGCCGCCCACATTTGATGCTGACCAACTTCAGTGCAGATATAGCGATCTTGGCGATGCTTTGTCAGCGCTTCTAGGCGCGTCAATGCATGTTGCGGTTTGATGGTGGATGTATTGGGCTTAAAATCGAGGCAGCGCACTTTTTGCCATTCGTTGATTTGCGCCCACCATTTTGTAAGGGCCGCGGCGTTGGTCTTGCGGCCGCGCGATTTCCACAGCTTCAGGATATCCTCTAAGATATGGCCCACATCCCCGATGATCGGGATATCGGTTCTTATCACTTTATTGATTGAGGAGGGATCAATATCGATATGCGCTTTGAGCGAGCCGGGGCTGAACGCATCCAAGCGCCCTGTGATCCGATCATCAAAGCGCGCCCCTATATTGATCATTAAATCGCAATCATGCATGGCCAGATTGGCTTCATAAAGACCATGCATGCCCAACATGCCAAGCCAGTTCTCACCCGAAGCGGGATATGCCCCTAGCCCCATCAAGGTTGAGGTGATTGGAAACCCACTTGCTGCCACCAATTCGCGCAGCAAGGTGCTCGCGGCAGGGCCAGAGTTAATGACACCACCACCCGAGTAAATGATCGGCCGCTCAGCCGTTTCCAACGCTTCCACCAATTTGGTGATTTGGTCCATATCGCCTTTGACGCGTGGGTTGTAATGCTTTGAGGCCACTTTTGTTTTGGGCGTGTAGGTGGCTTCGGCAAATTGTACATCTTTGGGAATATCGATCAAAACCGGGCCAGGGCGGCCCGACGTTGCGATGTGAAAAGCCTCGTGGATCGTAGAGGATAAATCCGCCGTGTCTCGAACCAGCCAATTATGCTTGGTGCAGGGGCGGGTGATGCCCACCGTATCGGCCTCTTGGAACGCGTCAGAGCCGATCATAAAGGTTGGAACCTGCCCAGTTAAAACAACCAGCGGGATTGAATCCATCAACGCATCTGTCAGCCCGGTCACCGCATTTGTGGCGCCTGGCCCAGAGGTCACCAGCACAACGCCGGGCTTGCCGGTTGAGCGCGCATAACCTTCTGCGGCGTGTACAGCGCCTTGCTCATGCCGCACCAGAATATGCTTAATATCGTTTTGCAAAAATACTTCATCATAGATCGGCAGCACCGCTCCACCTGGATATCCAAAGATAGTATCGACGCCCTGATCTTTTAGGGCTTGTACAACCATTTTTGCTCCACTCATTTGGCGCGTCATATTCATCTCCAGTTTAACCTTATCGCTGCAATGCAGCAGCCTTCCTAATATTCTGAATTCAAAAAAAAACCCCGATTATTCGGGGTGCGACGGACGAATGATCAAAAGGATCTTTACGCCTCGCTCTATCGCACCACCACAGAAATCAAAATTTTCATTGCTCCAGCCTCATTCTCTGAATTTTCCTTAAACTAAGCAGGCGTCTAAGGAAGGTCAATACGCAATCAAATAAAAAGCTGGCCAATTCTTTTCGAAAATTATCAAAGCCCAAGTAATTTTTGAAACTTTTAGAAAGATACCTCTGTTTTTTGGCAAGGCGTGCATGATTTTCTTTGGTTTTGTTGGGGCGGGCGGCATCCTTCCTCAACAATTCTGGGCATCTGATAAAAAAAGGCGCCCCGACGTGTATGCGGGGCGCCCTTAACGAAGTTGTATATCATTTAGGCGTGTTAGCCGTCTTGATTGCTTTCGTCATCTGCAGCTGGAGCGGCGGGGGCCGCGCTGTCAAACTCATCCTCTGCGGCTGCACCGCCGATATCGTCAAACAGCTCTGCAATTTCAAACTCGGCAGCAGCTTCTTCTTCTGCGGCCAATTCTTGGATCGATTTGCCCGAGGCTTGCAGTTCGGCTTCTTCGGCTGAGCGCGCCACGTTCAGAACGATCGTAGCAGAAACTTCTGGATGAAGACGCACGAGCATCTCATGCAGGCCCAGCTCTTTGATCGGACGGACCAAGGCGATCTGTTTGCGATCTACACTGAAACCGCCGGCCGTTGCCACTTCCATCGCATCGCGCGGTGTCACAGAGCCATAAAGAGCCCCTGCATCAGAGGCCGATCTGAGCACGACGAATTGTTGTCCATCGAGGCGCGAGGCCAGATCTTCCGCTTCTTTCTTGGTTTCCAAGTTGCGCGCTTCTAACTGCGCCTTTTGGGCTTCGAAATTTGCGATATTGTCTTTTGACGCGCTACGGGCTTTGCCTTGCGGCAATAGGAAGTTGCGCGCATAGCCTGGTTTTACATCAACCACATCACCCATTTGGCCCAATTTGGCCACGCGTTCCATAAGGATTACTTGCATGATCAGATCTCCCTATTTCACAGCATATGGCAAAAGAGCAAGAAACCGTGCGCGTTTGATTGCGCGGGCAAGCTCTCGTTGCTTTTTGGCTGACACAGCCGTGATCCGTGATGGAACAATCTTGCCGCGCTCTGAGATATAGCGTTGCAATAGTTTTGTATCTTTATAATCGATCGCCGGAGCTTTATCGCCAGAAAAAGGGCAGACTTTGCGGCGGCGGAAAAAAGGTTTGGTTGCCATGATCTATCGTCCTTTTCTACAAACTTAATCGCGACGTTCGCGGCGTTCACCGCGGTCACCACGATCATCGCGGCGTTGCATCTGTGCAGATGGTCCTTCGGCGTGCTCTTCAACTTTGATCGTCAAAATCCGCATCACGTCTTCATGAAGACGCATCAGCCGTTCCATCTCTTGCACCGCAGGCGCAGGTGCGTCCGATTTTAGCATCGCATAATGGCCTTTGCGATTTTTATTGATCTTATAGGCCATCGTTTTAACACCCCAATATTCGCTTTCAACGACGTTTCCGCCATTATCTGCAAGGATTGTTGTGAAATGTTCAACAAGGCCTTCGGCCTGCGCGCTGGATAAATCCTGACGCGAAATAAAGACATGCTCATACAGGGGCATGCGCTCTCCAGTTCTATTTTTGGCACGTTTCAAAGGGCGGCTATGAGGTTTTCGCGTCCACCCACGAGGGACCGTGCGATAAAAGTAAGTGCGAAAACAGATGTGCCTTCTACAGGAAAACCAGAGCGGTGCAAGGCTTTGAGGTGTAAAATGGCCAAGAATCTAGATAATTTGCCCTATAAGCCTTTAAGTTTCCGCTATAATGACAAAGTCTTGCCTTAAAGGGCGCTTAGCCTCTTAGGTGAATAGGGGGTGTTATTTATTTTAGCACCAACTTATTTATATGTGGGGTTTTCCCGCCAGAGCTTGAGGTTTCGGTGAGCACATATCTATGCCTCGAGTGATTATCTCACCCCCTATTCTCAACACCTAATCAAAAACGCCAAAAGACCGGCGGATTCCCCTAGGGATGCCATAGCCCATGAGGGCGGCCCAAGCAGCGGCCTGCCAAAAATACCAACTGTCTGAAATGGCAGCCTTGATCCGTCAATTTGCGCTCCACAGGGCTGTGCAGATCGGATGCTCCAAGGCGGCTTTGGGCGTTTGCTTTGCCAAAGAAAGGCATAAGCCAAGCAAATCTTTATGCAGCTTTTCGATATCTTTCAGGAGGTTTTTGTTCGCCACGCTTGCCTGTTTGATTTCGAACCTTTCGTTTGGTTTAGAATAAAAATACCCTGTATCAAGGCCCGTTTGAAGGCATGTTTCCGCGCGCCTTATCAGGGTATCATCCCGCAAACTCCGCCAATTTTTCATCTGAAGCGCCATAGATTGAATGGTGCCCTGATCATTGGTTTGAAGCGCGGTTTCGCAGATTGTTACAACCGCCCTGTGCTGGGAATTTGCAAAGGCCGCGTGCATAGGCAGAAGGCAAGACAGCATCAGCGTGATATAAAAAGGCTTTTTGGGGAAACAGATCACAGGCTTTCCTTTATGTTCAACGAAATGATACACCGCCCCGCCCCATGCTCCAAACGGAAACTATAGGCTTACATATCTTCAACAGGGCTGCCGTTGATTTAAACGATTGATCTGCCTCCCCGGCTCTACAAGATTGCAACGGATCTGAACCAGATGGCGCCAGCGCCATGCAAGCCGCTGGCAGACAGAGCAAGGCTTGTGGAACGGATGTTTTCTTCTTAAACAGAGCGCTCGACCGTTTTTTTATTGCAAAGGACCTTTGATGCGCCTGTCCCGCTATTTTATCCCCGTTTTGAAAGAAAACCCTGCTGACGCACAAATTGTGAGCCACCGTTTAATGTTGCGGGCCGGCATGATTAAGCAATCGAGCGCCGGCATTTATTCATGGTTGCCGCTCGGGTTTAAAGTGTTGCGCAAATTGGAAGATATTGTGCACGAAGAGCAAGTGCGCGCCGGCCATATTCCAATGCTCATGCCGACGCTGCAATCGGCGGACCTTTGGCGTGAAAGTGGGCGCTTTGATGATTATGGGCAAGAAATGTTGCGCATTCAGGATCGCCATGGGCGTGACATGCTTTATGGGCCAACCAATGAAGAGCTGATTACGGATATTTTTCGCAGCCATGTGGGCAGTTATAAAGACCTGCCGATGACGCTGTATCACATTCAATGGAAGTTCCGCGATGAAATCCGGCCCCGGTTCGGTGTGATGCGGGGGCGCGAATTTTTTATGAAAGATGGTTATAATTTTGATATCGATAAGCCCAGCGCCATGCATGCCTATAACCGCCATATGGTCAGTTACCTGCGCACCTATGAGCGGATGGGGCTGAAGGCAATTCCGATGCGCGCCGATAGCGGCCCGATAGGAGGCGATGACACGCATGAATTTTTGGTGTTGGCGGATACGGGCGAGTCTGAAGTGTTTTATGACAGCCAGATCCTAGATTTGACTTTGGGCAATCGCGCGGTGAATTATGATGACTGGGAGGAATGTGCCGGAATCGTAGAGGAATGGACCACCCCCTATGCGCGCACCGATGAAACCCATGATGCCAACCTCTTTGACGCTTTGCCCGAAGAGCGCCGGTGCAGCAGTCGCGGTATAGAAGTTGGGCAGATTTTTTATTTTGGAACCAAATATTCTGAAGCGATGGGCGCCAATGTGGTGAATGATCAAGGCGTCCGGGTGCCGGTCCATATGGGCAGTCATGGGATCGGCGTGTCGCGTTTGATTGGTGCGATTATCGAGGCCAGCCATGATGAGAATGGAATCATTTGGCCAGAAGCCGTCACGCCTTATCACTGTGGGATTGTGAATTTGAAGCAGGGGGATGCGGCAACAGATGCAGCTTGCGAAGCGCTCTATACCAGCCTCACAGCTTTGGGGCTTGAACCGCTTTATGATGATCGGCAAGAGCGGGCAGGCGGCAAATTCGCCACCATGGACTTGATTGGCCTACCTTGGCGGATCACCGTAGGGCCGCGTGGTTTGAAAAATGGTGTGGTCGAGCTGACGGCGCGCAAAACTGGAGAAAGCCAAGAACTTCCACTGGAGCAGGCTGTGGAAGCGATTGCGCAGATTTACGCGGCGCTTTAGCCTGTCACGGCAGGCGGCATAGGATTAGAGCTGATAGGCTTGTAAAATCTCAAGCGAAACGATTTCTAAGGCGCGCGCATGCGTGGCAGAGAGATTGACTTTTGGCGCGCAACCTTCTTCATGGGCCTGCAAAAACCGGCCTGCGCAAAGGCACCAATGGTCACCGGGTTTTAAGCCTACAAAGCCATATTCCGGCCGCGGCGTGCTAAGATCATTGCCAAAATATTTTGAATAGGCCAAGAACTCGGCCGTCATCACCGCGCAGACGGTGTGGCTGCCTTGATCCGCTTCGCAGGTGTTACAATGCCCGTCGCGAAAAAAGCCCGTGACCGGATCCTGTGAACAGGCGGCCAACGCAGCGCCAAGGACATTAATTTCTGGATCTTTTTGCATGATCATTGGCTCCTATTTTGGGGAAACTTAGCGATCAGCCAGCTTAAGACAAGCCCTTAAACGGGCGATTTCCGACCCATGTGATCCAGCGCCTGTGAAAATCTGCTCGGCCCAGTTCAATCACATGTTCGCCCGGCCATAAAGTGAAGCACAACGCCGCGCCTAAACCTTGGCGATCAGCTTCCATTGAAAAATGTGCCATTGTGGTTGCGCTGCTTGCCTGTTGTCTGGTGGTTTCTGGCGCTTGCCTGCAGTTTTGTTGCGTTTGGAGAGAAAAATATTGCCACGCGACTGTGTTGAAGACCAAATGGAGATGCCCAGGATATCCCGTTGCGAGCCGGAGACGAAGCCAATCAGCTGCATCACCTTGCGCGATGGCAAGGCGCTGCGTGGGGCAAATACGCGCCAATTGCTGTCGGCGTTCGGTTTGGTCCGGCCAAGTATAGGCACAAAGCCTCAAAAATCCTTCAGAGCTCCGAGGGTATATCGGCGACAGATTAACGCCGGAGCGCCCGGCGATTTTGGCTCTGCCCGGTGGGGGCGCTGGGCCGCGCCAATCGGGCGTGAGCGTCAACTTGGCCTTATGGGGCTGATATGTGAACCCAAAAGAGGATAGCGCAAACCGGTCAAATAAGAGGTTTAATCCAGCGCTTGCCCCCAGCTCTGACACAATCAGCGGCAGGTTTAAACGCCGCTCTATAATCAACGCGGTGGCAACCAACACGGCGTAGCGCCGGATTTCATTTGTTTGCGGGATATAGTTTAGCCATTGCAAGATATGCGTTGCGTGATTGCGCAGCGCCGCTTTAACTGCCATGCGCAGTTTTACCAGTGGCGCGGTTTGTGGGGGGGGCTTATAACACGCCTTAAGCGCTGGGTTCTGGCCGCTCAGGAGCAACGCATGCAGCCCTGCAGCCAGTTTGAGCAGTTGTATTTATCAGGTGCAGGACCGCCAGACCAGCTGTTTAGCCGGTTGATAAGTGTAACGGGGTATAAATCGCCATCGGCAAGCAGATGCAACAGTCTGCGCATAAAGCATGAGCCTAAAGCGCTGCAGGCTTCGGCTTGCTGGTGAAAGTGATTGGAATTCGTTATTTGAATTTATCGATCAACCTTTGAAGTGGATTTCTTACGGGATCTTCCTTATCTGGCGATTGTGGTTTTTCAAGGGCGGCTTCGTTCTTGTGCGGCTGGGCCGCTTTTGGTTTTTGGGGTTTTTGCGCCTGCGCTTTGAGCGCGACTTTATTCATAAAGCCTGCCGGATCTTTACCAGCTAATTTTACAACGCCCTCGCCAATACCGCTGAGTAAATCATCTAACCAGGCCTGATCTGCTTTGGCAAAATCATGAAGCACATATCCGGCCACGCGGTCTTTATGCCCTGGATGCCCGATGCCCAAGCGCACGCGATGATAATCAGCCCCGATATGCTGGTGGATTGAGCGCAAGCCATTATGCCCCGCATGGCCGCCCGCTGTTTTTAGGCGGCATTTTCCCGGTGCTAAATCCAATTCATCATGAAACACAATGATCTCATCGGGCGTCAGCTTAAAAAACCGCATCGCCTCTCCGACCGATTGTCCGGACAGGTTCATAAAGGTTTCCGGTTTTAACAAAACCAGTTTTTCTGATCCCAAGCGGCCTTCGCTGATCACGCCGTTAAATTTTTTTTTCCAAGGTGAAAACCCATTTTCAGAGGCGATTTTATCAAGCGCCATGAATCCAATATTATGGCGGTTCTGGGCGTATTTTGAACCGGGATTCCCCAATCCGACGAATAGTTGCATGTAAACGCTCCTGCTCAGCGATATGGTGTCTATAGCGCTGCCCGTTCGAAACGCAAAGCGCATAAAAAAAGCAGAGCGGTTGCTCTGCTTTTCAAATTTTTACTGACCGCCTGCGAAAACGCAGTTGTCTTATTCCGCGGAGTCTTCTGCGGGTGCATCGCCTGTTTCGGCTTCGGCTTCTTCTTCCTCGGACGCAGAAATGCCACCCGGCGCCGATAGATTGGCGATTACAAAATCGCGGTCAATCGTGGGGCGTGCCCCCTCTGGAAGACTGATTGCAGAAATCGTAATCACATCCCCCACGGCAACCTCCGCAAGGTCGACGGTGAGCTTTTCGGGAATGTCGCCCGCGGTAACCACCAATTCAACTTCAGGGCGTACGACGTTCAAATAGCCGCCGCGCTTGATCCCCGGACATACGTCTTCATTTAGAAACTCAACGGGGATAAATAGGTTGATTTTTGAGGTGCGGCGTAAGCGCATCAGATCCAGATGGGTTGGCAGATCTTTTACGACGTCACGCTGTACATCCCGGCAAATCACCCGAACATCCTCATGGCCTTCAACTTTTAAGTTAAACAGCGTTGATAAAAAGCGCCCCGCTTTCAGGCGCTTAAACAACACGTTGAATGGGATTTGAATGGGCAGCGGATCAACGCCGCCTCCATAGACAACACCCGGCACCATGCCATCGCGCCGCGCCTGACGAGCGGCGCCCTTGCCTGTCCCCGTGCGTGGCAAAACTTCAAGATTTGGAATCTCTCCAGCCATAATTCTCTCCATAATAAATGCAAGGGGCCCCTCCAAGGCTGTGACCCCAATGAAGACGCGCGTATAAACCAGTTATTTACGGTTTAAAAGGCCAAAATACAGAATTATGAAGTCGCCCCAGCGGGGGGGGGCGTTAAGGGGGAACGCCGGTTTTATTCCCAATCCCCCGCAAACCCTTTCGGGATCAACAACGTGTTGCGATTTAGGTCCTGAACCCGTTTATGGCCGCATAGTGCCATGGAAATATCGAGCTCTTTGTGAATAAGCTCAAGGCTTTTGCGCACGCCTTCTTGGCCCATTGCCCCAAGCCCATAAATATGCGAGCGCCCGATATAGGTGCCTTTCGCCCCAAGCGCTAAGGCCTTCAAAACATCTTGGCCAGAGCGGATGCCACCATCCATATGCACTTCAATCTTATCGCCCACCGCTTCAACAATGCCTGGAAGCGCTTTGATCGAGCTTAGCGCGCCATCCAATTGCCGCCCGCCATGGTTGGAGACGATAATCGCATCCGCGCCCACTTTCAGGGCCATCTTGGCATCGTCTTGATCTAAAATGCCTTTTAAAATGACTTTGCCGCCCCAGACATCCTTTAATCGGGCCACCTTGTCCCAATCAAGCGCCGGATCAAATTGCTCGGCTGTCCAAGAGGATAGGCTGCTTGGGTCGCTGACGCCTTTGGCATGGCCGACAATATTGCCGAAAAACCGCCGCTTCGTGCCTAGCATTTCTGTGCCCCAGCCCCATTTTGTGGCCAAATTGGCGATCGATTTGGGCGTCAGTTTGGGCGGTGCCGACAGCCCGTTGCGAATGTCTTTGTGACGCTGGCCCAAGATCTGTAAATCCAGCGTGAGAACCAAGGCAGAGCAATTTGCGGCGCGCGCGCGCTCGACCAAGCGATCATTAAAATCATTGTCCTTCAGCATGTAAAGCTGCATCCAAAAAGGCGCCTCAGTATGGGCCGCGACATCCTCGATTGAACAGATTGACATTGTGGACAAGGTATAGGGCACGCCAAAGCTTTCGGCCGCCCGCGCGGCTTTTATTTCGCCATCGGCAGATTGCATTCCAGTCATGCCAATCGGGGCCAAAGCCACGGGCATGGCAACCTGCTGCCCCACCATGGTGCTGGTGGTGCTGCGCCCTGTCATATCAACTGCAACCCGCTGGCGAAGTTTAAGCTGTTGAAAGTCAGTTACATTTTCATCAAAGGTTTGCTCTGTCCAGCTGCCAGATTCCGTGTAATCATAAAACATGCGGGGCACGCGGCGCGCATAGATTTTTTTAAGATCGTAGATATTGGTGATTACAGGCATTTAAGCTTTACCTTACTGGGTTGTCGCGGTCATGTCTACAGGCGATATAACATCGTTAACCTATAAAACACCAGAGCAGGAGCGGGCGATGTATTTTGAAGATTTTGTGGTCGGGTTTCATTTTGAAGCCGAACCAAAACAGATTTCGAAAGCGCAAATTCTTGCCTTCGCGCAGGACTGGGATCCTCAGCCGTTTCATCTCGATGACGCGCAGGCCGAAGCGTCCCCCTATGGTGGGATCATCGCCAGCGGCTGGCACACCGTTTTAATCGGATTTGAAGCGGTTTTTCGCACCAGGCTGTTTGAAAAATGTTCAATCGGGTCGCCAGGGGTGGATGAGGTGCGCTGGTTTATTCCGGTCTATCCAGGCGATATTTTAACCTGCGCGATTACGGTAGAAGAGGCGCGCCACTCACGCAGCAAGCCAGATCGCGGATTTATCAAAACTCGGTTTGTGATCCGAAACCAAACTCAAAAAATCGTGAGCAGCTTTTTGGCCACGCAAATGCTTCTTCTGGCCGCATAAGTCATGCCAACAGAGCTTTAACCGCGATGCGCCCCATCTGAGAGGGTTTTGACAAACGCCAACACCTCTGCGACTGGTTTGCCATTGGCCAATTCACTGACAATCGCGGACCCTACCACGGCGCCATCGGCAATTTCAGCGATGCTTTGCGCCGCTTCAGGGGTGTTGATGCCAAATCCAACGATAACCGGCAGATCCGTGTTTGCTTTAATTTGCGCTACTTCAGGCCCCACGTTTTGGGCTTGCGCTTCGCCGGCGCCCGTGATGCCAGTGATCGACACATAATACACAAAGCCTGATGTATTCTGAAGAACCTTTGGCAAGCGTTTGGCATCCGTTGTTGGCGTTGCGAGGCGAATAAAATTTAAGCCCGCGGCTTGCGCCGGAACGCAGAGTTCATCATCCTCTTCGGGGGGCAAATCCACGATGATCAACCCGTCAATTCCAGCGGTTTTTGCATCCAGCAGAAATTGGTCCACACCATGATTATAGATCGGGTTGTAATAGCCCATCAGAACGATAGGCGTTACATTATCTTGCTGGCGAAATTCGGCGGCTAAATTCAGCGTTTTTTGCAAGGTCATGCCGGCTTCAAGCGCGCGCTGCCCCGCCAACTGAATCGTGCTGCCATCTGCCATTGGATCGGTGAAAGGGAGCCCCAGTTCAATAATATCCACACCCGCTGCGGGAAGGCCTTTCACCAGCTCAAGCGCGGTGTGATAATCTGGATCTCCAGCCATGACATAGGAGACAAATGCCTTTTTCCCATCTGCTTTTAATGCGGCAAATTTATCGTCAATCCGAGTCATATTAGGCACCTTTCGCTTCGTCATGCTCTCCCATGCCCAATCGAATACGAAAAATCAATGCCAAGCGAACATTTCACGAAAAAGCTTGTGCTGGAAAAGAAACCGTAAGTCGCAGCGCGGCTTTTGCATCTTCGCCGCTTGCCTCCGGGCAGATCTGTCACTAGAAGCCCTCAACAGCGCTAAAAGGAGCAGAGCCATGGGGTTTAAGATGGGTATTGTCGGGTTGCCAAATGTTGGTAAATCCACCTTGTTTAACGCGTTAACCAAAACTGCAGCCGCGCAGGCGGCAAATTTTCCGTTCTGTACCATTGAGCCGAATGTGGGCGATGTGGCCGTACCCGATGCACGGCTTGATACTTTGGCTAAAATCGCCAGTTCAAAGCAAGTGGTCCCAACGCGTATGACATTCGTTGACATTGCCGGGTTGGTCAAAGGCGCATCAAAAGGCGAAGGGCTTGGCAACCAATTTCTGGCAAATATCCGCGAGGTCGATGCCATCGCTCATGTGCTGCGCTGTTTTGAGGATTCTGATGTTACCCATGTTGATGGGCGCGTCGACCCGGTATCTGACGCCGAGACGATCGAAACCGAGCTGATGCTGGCCGATATTGAAAGCATTGAGAAGCGCCTGCAAGGCCTTAGCCGCAAAGTGCGCGGCGGTGATAAGGAGGCAGTGCAACAAGAGCGCTTGCTCAAAGCCGCTTTGGTGGTGCTTGAAGAAGGAAAACCAGCGCGCAGCGTTGAGGTTGAGGAAGAGGATCTGAAAGCTTGGAAAATGCTGCAGCTTCTGACCAGCAAGCCGATCCTGTTTGTGTGCAATGTGGATGAAGAGACCGCGGGCACGGGAAATACTTTTTCGCAACAGGTGCATGATATGGCGGCTGCGCAGGGCGCTGGAACCGTTGTTATCAGCGCCCAGATTGAAGAAGAGATCAGCCAATTAGAGCCTGAAGAAGCCGCCATGTTTCTGGATGAGATGGGCTTAGAAGAGGCTGGATTAGATCGCTTGATCCGCGCCGGCTATAAGCTCTTGGAATTGGAAACCTATTTCACCGTTGGCCCTAAAGAGGCGCGAGCCTGGACGATAAAGGGCGGCACCTACGCCCCCCAAGCCGCGGGGGTGATCCATGGCGATTTTGAGCGCGGTTTTATCCGCGCCGAAACTATTGCCTATGAGGATTATGTTGCCCTTGAGGGAGAGCAGAAATCCAAGGAAGCCGGAAAAATGCGCGTTGAAGGTAAATCTTACATCGTGAAAGATGGCGATGTTTTGCATTTTCTGTTCAACGCATAAGGCGCTGCGCACAGGCAATTTGCTCTTCCTGCGGGGCGTGGCGCAATAAGGTTGCATGCTGGGCCATATTTTAAACGCTGCAAAGCCTTTTATTGAAATCGTGCGTTTTATGTCAGCTTCTGTCAAAGAGCTAAAGGAAGAGGGACTTGCCGGGTTGCGTCGTTGGGCAAAGAAATGTCAATGGCGGTTTGGTGACTAGTCAAATGATGCCTGAATTGCGTAGGATGCTCTCTTTCAACGCTATACTGTTAAGGCATTGAGAGTTTTTTTGTGCTTTGGAAACAAAGCGGATACGCAGTTAGCGCTACGCTTGCTGTTATTTTATTTGCCAACAGACGATCTCTTTGCACGATGCGTCAAACATTCGATTTATTTCCTATGTCTGGGCGGGTTGTTTGGATGGAGTTTCTTAAAAAATGCACAGCAAAAGTGCAGGCGTTGCGCGTCAGCTGAGGGTGTAGGAACGAACAAATCGTAAAAAGTGAGGGTTTCTTATATTTTCCGCTTGTTTTGCTATTCGATAAAATTGTAGACCCGTCAGCGGAGACGTGGCCGAGTGGTCGAAGGCGCTCCCCTGCTAAGGGAGTAGGCCCGGAAGGGTCTCGAGGGTTCGAATCCCTTCGTCTCCGCCACCT
>ERZ1046568.356-NODE-356-length-38934-cov-10.110188_pt1 | contig 38934 bp, 16 predicted proteins | sample MGYA00383092_ERZ1046568 | MGnify/ENA primary metagenome ERZ1046568 (study PRJEB29581, sample SAMEA5548362) | metagenome | biome: marine; feature: coastal; material: water | depth 1 m | study: Short-term variability in the microbial, nano- and picoplankton... | reverse complement strand
GGTACAACAGCAGTAATGTACAATGCCACATCAGGCGAAGTAACACATACAGCAAATCCTACATTTAGCATAACAGGTAATGCCGCTACAGCTACTAACGTAGCATACTCGGGCTTAACAGGCACAGTGCCAACCTGGGATCAAGATACAACAGGTACAGCAGCTATAGCAACAGCAGTTGATGTAAATGACGAAAGTGCAGATGGAACGTGTTTTCCAATGTTTGGAACCGGTGCTACTGGTACTTTAACTATAAAAACAGATCAAAGTGCATACACATATAATGCTTCTACTGGTACACTATCAGCAACAGCATTTGCAGGAAACATTACAGGTGACTTAACTGGTGACAGTGCAGGTACACATACTGGTAATGTGCTTACTAACTTAATTGACAGTGCTGACTCGTCAGCTATTGTTGTAACTCCTTCTTTGCAAACATTATCAGATGTACAAATAGATCAAGATTTAAGAGTTGGTAGTGGAAATACTGAAGGTCCTAATGGAACAGATGTAAGAATTATTCCAGCATCAGATGGCGGATTTGGTAAAGTCTTAACAAATACACTAGAAGTAAGCACTATTGAAATTCAAGACGGTGACGGTGGATTAATTACGTTAATTGGTGAATTAGATATATCAAAAACTTTAACTACAAATGATGGACATTTAGGGTTTGGACAAAATGACTTACTAACATATAACGGAGTATCAGCAAGTCTAAGAATTGCTGAATTTACTGGCGATCTTGATCAAGCAGGAGACTTTGAAAATAATGCAAACTTTAATAACTATCTAACAGTTAATAGTACGGTTGCAGACTTTGGTACTGCTGTTCAGTTTGCTAGTATGACAACTACTGCAAGAAACGCATTAACAGCAGCAGCTGGCATGGTAGTATTTAACACTACAGATACAAAATTACAAGTATACACAGGCTCTGCTTGGGAAGACTTACATTAATAGTTAATACAAACTCATAAAAAAAGCACCATTAACGGTGCTTTTTTTTTGGGATAATTTTATTAATAAATTATAGTTTTAGGATACATTCAACTAGTTTAGTACCTTCTTCTTCGCTTGATTCTAACGCTACGCCTACTATTTGTTGTCCGGTAAACTGTGTACTAGCAATTCCGTTATCATGCACGTAAACCGCTTGTCCTTTGCTCACAGAGCCCGTTACAAGCACTGGAACTCGTCCTTTAAGTGCTAATGGTTGTCCGTCTGCTTCAGCGTTCATTAAGAATGCAGGTTTTGCAGATATAACGCCTACTGGTATTGCTCCAGTTACACAACGTTCTGATTCAAAACTTGAATGTGCGCCAATTGCCATTACTGTACCTGTTGGATGTTTTTCGTTAGTTGTATATTTCTCTGCCAAGTCAGCATAGTTTGCAGTTACAGCATTACCTGATAAATTACCTACAAATGTACCTACGCTTAATTCAAGTCCACTTGCTGTAAATGATGCATGAGTTGCACCAGCTCTTGTTACTACAGTATCTCCGCCAGCAGCAGTAACGCTTACATTACTAGTACCGTTAGTTATTGAAGTTGTACTTACTCCTCCAACACCCGACGAAATAGCATTATCAATTTGGGCTTGTGTATATGTTTCTGATTTAGAATAAACATCTAAGTTAGATCTTGCACCAGCTGCTGTTCCAGAACCGGTACCACCTTCAGTTATTGCTAGTGTACCTGTTGCTCCTGCTAAGTTAAGTGAAGAAGATGTAAGTGTTCCTACAGTTAAGTTATCAAAGAATCCGTTATTTGCTGTTCCTGATTCATTAACTTGTCCAACAAATTTAGTTGCTGTAACTGTGCCTGCAGCAAAATCACCACTTGCATCTCTAGCAACTACGTTATTTGCTGTATTTGTTGTTGTTGCGTTTAATCCTACTTTAATAGTTACGCCTTCAGCTGATGCTGGGTAACTACTTGGATTTATACTATCGTTAACACTAACATTTATGTATGTTTCTCCAGTGTCACGTATTACTCTTTCTACATAATTACCTGTTGTATCTGTTCCTAGTGTTACAGAATCTCCTGACGTTGTTAGTGCAATATCTAACGATCCTTCATCACCATTAAATACTCCGCTACCTGTTACATCGCCTGTAAAGTTGAGTGTTAAATCATTTGTCCATTTAGTTGCATTATCAGCTGTTCCGTCTAATGCACCAAAAAATGTTGCTGCGTTTAAAGAGCCTGTTGAATCTCTAACTGCTACAGTATCAGCAGTTGGTATAACTGCCGCTGATCTATTTTCAACGCCAACTTGCATAGTAGCTGATCTAGTAGCAACACCATTAAATTGATTTGCTGTTAAGTTACCACTGGCGTCTCTAACAGCTACAGAGCTTGCTGTAGCACTTGCAGAGCCTGTTGCATAGCTTGTTCCGTCTACGGCAACGTTTGTTGCGTTAACAGCTAAATCTGCGTTTGTAGCTATACCTTGAAAGTAGTTTGCATATAAATCGCCATTTGCATCTCTTGCTGCAATTGTGTTTGCTGTAGCTGCTGTTGATGCACTTCTATATTCTACACCTACTTTTAATAAATCTGATTTTTGACTAGTACCTGTAAAGTTTACAGCATGTACAGTATTCCATCTATTTCCGGAAGTACCTAAATTGTAAATGCCATCGCCATCTGGTCTAATACTTGCTGGACCACTTGAAGGATCAATAATAAGTGGAGTTTGCATAGTGCCAGTGCCATCGTATGCTATTAATTTAATTAAGCCGCCGTTTGTAGCATGGGTAATTAGTGCATTTCCGCTTGATGTATTAAGTCTAAATTCGTTTGAACTACCAATTCGTAAACCATCTGCATCTGCAATATCAACTCTATCAGTAAATACTGCTGTTGCACGTTGTATAAATTCTACTGCATCAGTACCGCCTAATCTATCTGTGTTAGATGCTGTACCATGAAATCTTTCTACTCCACTTTGTACACCAGTTGCATCATTTGAGTCAACTAATGTAATACCTTGGTGTATGTAACTAAAGCCTTGGATAGAACTTCCAGTGTCTAATGTAAATGCATCTTTTGATGCAACAAACATAACTTTATTATCAACAACACCTTTTAATACATAGTGTTCATGTGGTTCTTTTAATTCTGCTGTTGTATCGCTTGGGGATAATAAGTTATCATAAACTAGTGTTTCTACCCATTCTGTTTGGTTAGCACTTGCTTGCTTTGGTCCAACTAGTACAAATGCAGAACCGTTATATACATGTAACTGTTGTTGTACATCATCAAACCATAAATCACCTTTGATTACGTTTGATGCTGATGGAGTGCTTGGCAAAACACCAACTCTTAAATTTGCTAAAGGATTAAAAAACTTATTTGCATTACCGTCATATACTTTAAGTCTTCCAACGCCTTCGTCGTCTGTATCAAACCAAAGTTGACCAGCAATAGGTCTTGGAGGTTGGTTTGCTGAAGCAAAGTTTTCTAACAATGATACAAAATTTTCATTTTGTAATTCACCGTACCCTGAATAGTTCTTACCGACTAGTTTTAAATCAGTAGTATTATCAATAGTACCGTCTTCTATTATTGTTAGAATAGTATTATTTGTTTTTTCAATAGTATATGCCATTATTTTTCATTCCCTATGTGCGGTATATGTATTTATCAGTATTAGGACCAATTAGTCTCTGACTGTTTGGTCCATACTTTACCACTACCAGGGTCAGTTACTTTCCAAACTTGCTTCTTACGTGTTACTGACAATGATACTGTACCCGTTGCACTGTTAAAGTTAATATCTTCTAATAGAGCTTGCGGATTTTGCCCTCCATCTGCTCCTCCAATACCAGTAAAATCAACTGATATAGTTTCTTTTGTTGCAGATCCTGCAACGTCAATACCTGTAACTGCACCACCATACTGTGTAGTAATAATGTTTGCTACACTATTAAGTGTCTTTGCTGTTGGGTCTTGATAAAAAGTAAGCATTGACTGTAATTCTTCATCAATACTTGAATAATTTGCTGTTGGTAAGCCAGTAGTATCAATCTGCATCATTACTGGTGAAAATGCTATTTCTGTATCTACGTATTGTTTAGTTACTACGTGATCATTTGTATCTTCAGTATCACTAGGATTATCTACAACGTGTCTAGCACTTAACGGTGTGCCAACATTTTTAATTTTAGTAGCATTAAAGTCAACAGCTGACTGACTTACAATTTTTAAGCCTGCATTAAATGTAGTAATTGTTGGTGTTGCTGGAGTTGTTCCTTCGTTATATGTAATTGTTAGTCCTGGACCTGGTATTGTACTACTTTGTCTTACTCTTACAGTATCTAAAATACCAACATTTGCTAATCCTGATGCTGTTGTAATATCTGTGCCAAGTGCGCCTGACGATATTACATCATGACCATTAATTTTATATGTTTCGCCTGTAGGAATATTAACACTATCATTCAATTCAAAGAATGGACCATTAGTTAAGTCATTGGTCCATTTAATAGTTTTGTCATTTGCATTTGTATTACTTGGAGCACCTTTAATTGTGATGCCTGCGCCTGTTGCAGTTGCATCAGATCTTTGAACTATACTACTTGGTGATATTGCTGTATTATTACTTTGTTCTAAATCACCTTTTCCGGTTATTGATAACTGATCCGATCCTGCAAGGAAGCTATTATTAACTGGTTCAATTACTAGTTTAAATACATTACCAACTGTATCAACTTGATATTCTTTAAATGTACCAGTTGCTACTACTGTGTTACCTGTATGTGACTGTGTTACTTCGTCTCCAACAGCAAGTGTATCAGCAAACGAACTATCAATTTGTCCAGTTAATGTTATTACTGTATCAGCATGACCAATTTCTATATTATAGTCATCTACTGACAATGTTGAAGTTTCTATAGTAGCATTACTACCTTCAATAGTAATATCTCCGCGGACTCTTACATCGCCAAACACATCTAATGTTGCTGTTGGTTCATCATCAGTTACATTAATTCCCATATATCTATTAACAGCGTCAACACGTATTGGATCATATTGTCCAACAACGTTTGATGCAACTAGTCTAAATCCTTGATTAACAAGATTACTGGATAAATTAAGGAATGTTCCAGAAACATTTAATCCTGCTTGTCCTGTGTCACCAATTGTTAATCCGCCTTTAGTTTGAATATTTAAAATACCAGTAGTTGTACCTTCTGCATCAGATGGTAAAAACTGAGATGCTGTTTTTCTTCTTAGTAACCCTGTATTTGGATCAGTTTCTGAAGTAATTAAACTTGTTGCTGAGTCAGAAACACCATAAATTCTAAAGTTATCTTTATCAACAATATTAATACCTTTTAACACATCACCAGTTAGTCCAGGTAATAAGTCAACATCATCTGCTCTCGGTGTAAATGTATCATTACTAATGTAAGCAAATACTGTATTACCAACTGACCATTTAATAACTGTATAATTCAAACTTCTTGTATCAACAATTCTTAATGTGTCAAATCCACTTTTACCCTGTGCTGATGTATATGGAGGTCCTACTAGTACTATGTCACTTCCATCAAAGAAGTATAACTGGTTGTCATCATTGTTTATCCAAATGTCGCCTGCTACCATTTGTGGTTGTGATGCACTAATAATTGGACCATTTGCTTTAAATGTTGTTCCGTCATATACTTTTAATCTATTTTCGCTAGTATCAAACCAAAGTTGACCAGTAATTGGTGTTCCTGGAGTTGCTGTACCGCTAAAGTTTTCTAAAAGTTTAATAAAGTTTTCGTTTATAACTTCGCCGAATCCTGTATAGTTTCTTCCAATCAGTGTAATGTCTGATGATGTTGTATCAATTTGCCCGTCAACTAGTTCTACTAGTAACGATCCGTCTGTTTTGTTTAGTTTATAACTCATTAGCCCCCAACTCCTGTGTATATAATATAATTAACTGTTAAGTATGGGTTCATTAAACTTACAGTATCTCCTGTACCGCCAGTTTCCATGCCACCTGTTCTTGGATATTTTAATCCGTTTGCTGTTCCTACTAAATTTGTATCAATAATAGCATCACTGTCACCTGTTGTAGTTGAATCAGGATTAATAACATAATACTGTTGCGGTGTTGCTCCGTCATCTTTAAGTTCATGTTTGTGATCAGGTAAATTATCAACTGTAATAGTTGTTGTTTCGGCACCACTTTTAGCACCTAATGTATCTGCCGACGGAACAATATTTGCTGCTGTGCCGCCCATATTATCTGCACCTAACGGTAATCTTCCTCTTAGATCAGGTATTGAAAAGTATCCTGTTGGAGAATTATTATCGTATGTATCGCCAATAACTTGAGATAATTTTTGGTATGCTGAAGTTAACTCATTTTGTCCATGGCATAGTAGCCACCCATCGGGTGCTGTATCACCTGCATACGGAGCAATAGTACCTACTGGTGTTAATCCTGTAATTTGATCAAATATTGTTGATCTTCTTACTTTGTAAATACCAATTTCGCCGCTCACTCTGTTAACTAAGAATTCGTCATCTGTTTGTGAGTTATCTTTAATAGTCTTAGCCGATATAAATTCGTTTGTGACTTGTGTTTGGAAAGTAACTGTACCTTGTTGACCGTCGAAGTCAATATCAAGTAAACTTTCAACATCACCTGTCATTCTAAATACACTTGGTGATGATAGTTTATCTGCACTACCTGCTCTACCACTTACACTACCTTGTACGTTACCGTTTAACGATCCTATAAATTCAGTAGCATACATTGCTTTCCATTTGTCTGTTGTACTACCAATTGATCTTAAATTATTGTCTTGTGGTAGTATGTCATTAAATGTTGAACTACCAAGTACACTAATACCTGATCCAACTGTTAAGTTCTTTGCTACAGCTGCACCACCTGCTAAAATTAATGACCCTGTGCTTACTGATGTACTATCAGTTAATCCGTTAATAATTACGTTTGAATCTGTCTGTATGTCGCCGCCGACATCTAATGATTTTTCAGGATTTAAATTGTTTATACCAATATTAGTATTGCTATTAATTCTTAATGGAGTTGCTGTTACACCTGAATTATTAGTTTTAAAATCAATACTTGATCCACTAATATCATGACTAATAACACCTGCTTGACCAGTAATCCTTAATCTTAACGAATTACTAAGACCAACACTTATTCCTCCATCATTTTTAATATTAAGTTCTTGCTCTGCAATGTTAATTGCACTTTTTCTCATAAAGTCTGTTGACGGAACTACAGCGCCGCCTATTACTAAATTTTCTGCTTTTTCTGCTGTTCCTAAATATTTAGGAATGCCGTCACCTGTAATATCTTCTGTAGATAAATTATATCCCGGCTTAATAATATCAAATCCTTCAATATCTGTTTTTGGAATAAATGTATCTTTTGACATAATAGCAACAACTTTACCGCCTATTTCAACTTGTAAAATATCAAATATAGCATCAGTAGTGGAAGTAACTTTTACAGGCTTAGTACCTGTAGCTAATCCTTCTGCAAATTCAGGACCTACTAGCAACCAGTTTGACCCTGCAAACAAATATAACTGTTGGTTATCAGTATCAACCCAAAGATCACCTACAACCGAGTTAGATGCTTCAGGTGCTAAGTTAGCTTTCTTTAAGCCTCCTGCAGCTACCCAAGTAGTACCATCATATAATTTAAGCTGATCAACTCCTGGTGTTGTATCATACCAAAGTTGTCCTTCTGTAGGATTAGTCGGGGATACTGTGTGTGCAAAATTTTCTAGTAGGTGTAAAAAGTTTTCTGAAATTGCTTGCCCATACGCTGTTGTATTTCTTCCTGGTAAACTTAAACTAGTTTCTGCATTAAGTGTATTGTCTTCAATTACAATTACACCCTTATTAACCTGATCTGAATATCTAATATTATATGCCATATCTACGCCTCATTAAATCCGGTTAAACTTTGGACCCTTACTGTATAATCAATCTGTATAAGTCTGTTTAAACTCTTTTGTACTGGGTGGAAAATAACGTGTGTTAAAAGTTTTCCTAGGCCAGTTCCTTGTGCTGAACTTACTAGTCCTAATTCGTCAAAAACAAATAAACTTTCTGTATCTGATGCTGTATCAAAAGCGTCTTGCCCGCTGGGCTCGCCGTAATCTAATAAACAACTTACAAGTATATCAGTATAGTTTGTACCACTTACGTGTCTTGTTTCAATTTTGTTTCTTACAGGATCAGTATTATTAGGATCTACAGCAACAATTTTTTCAAATGTTTGGTTATATAAACTTGCATTTGAACCTGTTGAGTTAGGAGTTAGATAGGTAATAATTCCTGTTGGATCAACTGATGTTCCACCATTACCAAATGCCATTTTGTAAATTGGTCCTTGTCCTACTGAAGCTAAACTTTCAGCAAGTGCAATACTCATGTTCTCGTAGTGGATAGCGTTCCTTTTATCAATAAGAACTTCTCCCGATCCTGGGTCTGTAATTTTAATGTGTCCTTGTAAAAGTACACCATTCATGTCTTTAAATTTGTCTGTCATAATATCCACCTATACTGTATTTATTTTGGTAAGTCAATTGTTTGATCTCTCAAGAACTCTGCAATTGGATTTTCTGCAACTCTTAGTGATTCTCCTGAACTTTGCCATGTTTTTCCTATTTTCCTTATTATAAACACTTTAGTTCCTGCTACTGGAACAGTATTCAATGTTACTGTATTACTACTTAGCGTAAATTCTGCATCTACTGTAATATCTGCTTCTGGACTATCTTGATCAATAGTAGTATCAAATACTTGTATTGCATTTTTTCTTAGTCTTCTACCTGCAACAAATACTTCAAATTCGTTAATATTAGTTGTAGCCCAGTCTAATATATACGATGCTGTTGATCCGTCTGCTTCAAACTGTAGTGTTCTTATTTCATCAGTATAAGGAACTGTTTGATAAGCACTTTGGTCCATCATTTCTTCGCCTGCTTTGTATACTTCTTTAACACCTGTACCTAATGTACCTCGTCTTAATTGAGACAGTACATTATTTTCTACTTTAAAGTATTCTATTCTTTCTCCATCTATAAACACTACTCCAGGAACATTAATGCTAGGGTCTGGTTGACTAATTCCTTCTGCACTAATTAGTGTAATACTATCATCATAGTAGTTTAAATTTTCATCTAACGCATAAATCTTACTATTATTTAAGCGTTTGTAATGAGTTCTGTTTAACATATCTTTGAATATTCTAAATCCAAATTTTTCATTAGCACGGTTGCCTGCAAAGTGTACAACATCTAGTCTATCGCTCTTTACTAACGGCTTAGTAACTTTTAAATATTTTAAATTTTCAGTTATTGTATAATCTACGTTAGCAGATAATAACTGTCCGTTTAATGATACCCAAAGATACGCTGGGTCAATTGCTGGACCACGTAATTCTACTAACCCTTGTGTTAACTTATTATATTCGTAATAATCATCACTGTCTATTACAAGTGTACTTCGTGTAATAATATCCTGTGTAATACGTTCTATATTTTGTATGTCATGTTTATTAAATTTATAAACATCTACGTTAGTACCTATTGTCGGAGTATCGTTAAGAATAATTCTATCTCCAGATTCAACTCCTTTAAATCCAGTTACTTGAGTTGCTGTTGCTCCACTTGATAAACCTTCAATTTGTATTGTTGGGTCATTTGTTAGTGATGCTAGAATAGCAGTTGAGTCACCAATTACTGTAAGTTTACTACCTGTAAACGTTCTTACTGTTGCTTCGTGTTGTGTACTATCTGCAGACCCTATACGAACTTCTTCGTTCTGTGAAAATTGTCCTGTAATTGAATCACTGTCTAGTGTTAATTCAACATTTCTATCAAACTCGTATTCGCCGTCATTAAGAACAAATACATCTAAAGTATCACCATTGGATCCTATATTATCAAATAATACAACAGCACTATTATTAAAATCCCAGTTAAAGTCTTGTAAGTAAGTTAATTGTATATCGTTAAGGTATACAGCGATATCTTCCGGACTAACTGATGCTCTTGCTACTTGATGTAAATCAAATGTATATTCTCTGCTAGGAGATATTATAAACTGTTGATTGTAACCTGGATATAATATTTTGTTATCAACTTTAACAACTACATTGTGACTTAATGGTAATGAACTTGTAGGTGCTGTTGATAATGTAAATCCAACACTACTTCCGTCACCTTCAAATCTATCTACAGTTACTTCACTATAACTTACACTAGTTGATGCATATATAGCGTAATATATAAACGAACCTGCATCCGGAGGAGTAATAAATTTAAGTCCTACTAATCCAGCTCTGCCATCGTAAGATGAATCTGTTTCAAATATTTCTGCAATAGCTTTAGTGCCATCTATACTAATATATGTTGATATGTTTTGATTCCATAAAACATTAGTTACAAATATTTGTGTACTTCCGTCTGCAATAAAGTTATCAATATCAAGTATATTTTCTCCGTTGCCGGCCATTGATATGATTGACACACGTTGTCCTACAGTTAATGCTTCAGTAAATGTTATTGTCTTACTAGTAAAATTAATTTCATATGGTAATACATTTTCTTCGTTTGGTCCTAATATTATATTATCTACTTTAACTATTAGCGATTCAATATTATGTGGTAACAAACTTAAATCAAATACTTTGTTTTGTGTTGCTGATGCTGTATAGTTTCTTACAGCAATAGCACTTCCGCCGTCTGCTACTTTATCAATTACTGTAATGTCTAATGTGTCTAATAATTGTCCTGGTACTAATTCTTCAGGACCTTTAGACGTTGATGCCGATACAAAATTATCTCCGTCAATTGTTATATCTTCTGATTTTAATCCTGTTGCTGTGCCATATGCAAGATTGCCGCCTTCTACTACAGTATCAAGTGTAAACGTATCAGGAAGGAAACTACCGTCACTAGATGCTTTTCTAATAATAATAGTGTCACCATCTGTTAATCCTAAAGGTAAATTAAGTCCATCATTATCAAGATAAATTACTTGCTGTTCTCCGTCACCTGTTATACTTTGTGTTATTGCGTTTGGATTTGCAACAGCATTACCTGTTCCAAAATTTGGATCATCAATTCTTACACCATTTAAGTATATATTGTAAACTTCAGTATCTTCTAAAGGCTTAGAAAGTGTTATTGAAACTGTACTTCCATCTAATGTGATAATTTCATCTTCAAATGCATCATCATAACTATCCCAGTTAGTTGCATACCAAGGAGCATTATCCCAACCTAGGTCTTGGCCAAATTCGAAACTCTTAACTTGTACACCACCGTAATCAATGCCATCCATTAACTGTGCAAAGTCTTTACCGTAAAGCCCTGTTTCTGCTTCATAAAGGAATTGTATACGTTCTGCTGCATTAAGTAGTTCTAATGATCTATTGTAAGTAACTATAATTGTAGAACCTAACGATGGTGCAAAACTAAATTCAATTTGTCCTGTATTCCTTGTATACCCTTTTGTTACGTCTGAAACATTTTTATATATGTATTGGCTACTTAACGCTTGTATACCGTCAATAGTTATATCAATAGCACTTGTTTTTAACTGTACTGGCCATTTTGTATTAAATTTAAGTTGACTTCCTGTTGCTGTAAATGTTTCAACTTCTTGTATATCAGACAAACTAACTTCAGAAGCAATTCTATCAAACTTCTGTGCAATTCTTGTTGATCTAATTTTACCGTTAGTTAGTATAACTGAAACAATTGGCTGTGTACCGTTTGTTTGAGTTCCTTCAAACAGTATTTGTGGAGCTGAGTAATATCCTGTGCCGGAATTTGTAATTTCAATTTTCTTAATTATTCCGTTACCAATAAATGCTCTTGCTGTAGCACCTGTGCCGCCACCGCCAACAAATGTTACTAATGGTGTTTCAGTATATCCAGACCCACCGTCTTTAATAAGTACTGATCCTATACTGTAAGAAGAATTATCTACCCAATGCTTTGCAGGATATTCTGTTACATCTGTAAGAACACTTGATAATACATTATCTTTAACAATAAAGTCTGACGGTACAATTTTATCAAGGTTTTTATTATATTCAGCTGGTAAATCGTAGTCTGCTATAACTGAACTTGTATTATCATTTCCTTCATATGCACTTAAATATTCTCGTATATTAGTTTTATAAGGCTTAACTTCATTTACATATTCTTCAAAGCTAGGTAAGTTATCGTTTTGATAATTAGTTTTTTGTATTAATTTACCAACATTATGTTTTGCTTTAATAAAACTAGTTTTAAATGCCCAATCTACATATGTTTGTTCTGAGAACACATATCTTAAACATGCAAAAAATAGATTGTTGTATTCTATTTCTAAATCGCCTATAAAGATGTTATCACGTAATGCCATTAATATTTTACGTAACGCTGTCTTATTAGTAGTATCACTACTAATTGAATCTACAAACTGTAATGTGCCGTTTTCTCTACCAATTGTTCTATAGTTTATTGTATAGTCAGGAACATCAGCATTTAGTGTTTTTTCTAAAAGTAACCAGCCGCCGGATCCAACATTTTCAACTTTAACAATATCGCCAATCCCGTCATTAATAGTATTCAGCTGATATGTTTCTTGAATAAGATAATCAATTGACGTTAATTGACTATATCCTGCTTCATACCAATCTATATAGTTCCAATAATCAGATACATCAAACAATTCTTGTGAACTAATTTCAAATTTTTCTATTGTGCTGTTCCAAGAATATATTGCCCAGTCACCGTCTAGTGTTGCATCAGCATTTACTAATACACTTAACGGACGTATAGTTAATGTTAACGATTCAGCGTAGTTCGTACCGCCATTAATAACTGTTACAGAAGTTAATTGTCCAAGTGCATTAATTGTACTTTCTAACTCTAGGCCTTCACCTGTACCGTTTATTGTAATTTTTGGTCCACGTCTAGTACCACCTACGTTTATATTATATGAAGGGTCTGCATAACTATAACCTTTATTAATAATATTAACTTGTGTTACTGTACCGTTAATAACAACTGGTTCTATTTGTGCAACTTGTGCTTTTGCTGTACCAATAGTACTTAATTCTGCATCAGTATCAACTTGCCTATCCCATAATGCAGAAATTGCACTTGGTGCAGGATCTTTTTGTAATAACGTTGTGATATTATAATTATTATCAATTAACTTATCTTTTATAACAGCATTTACTCTAGTAAATGCTTGTTTAGTTGCTTCTATCCTGTCTACAAACCAACTTTGTCTTGGTCTGTTTAATATACCGTATTTTTGCTTTGTACTTAGTGTTGGATCTGGTACAGGTCTTCCATATGCATCTTGTCCTATGATACTATCAAACCATTTAAGCTCTAACGTTGATTTAGGTTTACTTGTATATAACCCTTCACTGATTATTTGGTACTCGTTATGTACATTGATATTTTGATCATCAATAGTAAAGTATCTAAAATTAGCTGCTACTTCATCATTTTCAAATAATTTATCACAGTTTCTAGTTACAAAACTATTTTCAGAAAGCATATTAGCAAACTTTAAGTTTTGTGAAACTGGGTCTGCTATTATTGCTGCAACATCATATGCAGACTTAGATCTATTTTCAGTGTCTGGTGCAATCTTTTTATCTTTAACCCAGAAATAATATTTTGTAGTAAACGTACTTGAAATCTTATCGTATTCTTTTCTAGTACAATATGCTGTTTCACCGTATTTTGTTTTACCACTTATTCCTTTACGTACTCCTGCAGGAGTATCTGCTTGTGTGTCCCACTGTGTTGGAGTTAATGTTGTTTCAATCCATTCGTAAACATCTATTGATGCACCCGGTGCTAATGTGTTCCAGCTATTTGAACTATAAATCGAATCGCCTTGATATGCATTTAAGAATTTTGTTGTGCTTAAATCCCACCAAAGTTTTCCAATGTTTGTTATACTCCAACTGTTATACTGATCAACTGTTACATTTGTATCTGAAGCAATAGTATATGTTGCAGGATCATAATAAGTTTTAAATGCTAACTCTTGTTCTGCAATTCCTGATATTTTACCTTGTACTGGATCAATTAAATCTAATGCAGTTAAATAATTATTTGAAGCAGTGTTGTATAAGAAGGAACCTTTAAATTTATCAAGATCAACTTGTGGCGTTGGTTTTCTACTTAATGACCAAGTGTTGACATTATCTTTTTCAAACTGTACAACTTTACCTACTTTGTCGCCAACTATATCGTTTATTAATCCTACATAAACTTTGTCATTTTTAATAACAATATCTCGACCAAAGTCTTTAACATCAAAGTCTCTGTATGATAACTGTTGTCCGTATACCAGTGCATCGTTAATTCTTTCGTACAAGTAAATAGCACCACTATCAATAATTGTTCTACTAAAGTTTGTAAACCCGTTATCAAAAACTGTTCCGTCAGTATCATATGTAGTATCTAATTCAATATTTCCGTTAGCACTTGATACAGCTAATTGATTGCCGTCAAAACTTAGCTGATAACCAAAGTTTTCAATTGGTTCGCTATTTTGAGCAACTAGTGTTTGTATTAATTCATATCCTGTTTCTTTTTGTGCATATACAAAAACTTGTCCTTGTCTAGCGGACAAATATGTTGAACCAGGGGCACCTACAGCAATTAGTTTTCCGTCATCAGCAACACTAATTGTTTCACCAAACTGTATTGCATCGTTTGGAATTTCTAAAATTTGGTATAAGTTATAATGTTCGTCATGATACTTATAAACTGCTACACGCTTTATATCACCATATGCTGATATTGCAGCAATAGTTTTTCCGTCATCGCTAACATCAAACGATGATCCAAAGTCTGTTACATCAGTTTCCAACGACGAATCTTCAGCATACTTATATCCTAGTGTATTAGGAATAGATCCAATAAAATCAATATGGTCGTTAAGTTGTATCCATTTAGATGCTGTAAATGGTTCGCCTTGAATATTAGTTAATGCTTTATAAAAATTATTATTGTAATATACAATATCGTCAATATAATATATTATTGAATTACTATAAATGCCTCTAAACTTGTCATCTTTAGATAATTGCCAGTCATATACTTTGCCAGTTTCACTTGTACCTTTTAGTACTGAGTAGATTTTACCTGCGCCTTCTTTGCTGTTTATTAGTAACTTGTACAACTCTCCAGTTTTAACTATTTTTAATTGTTGTCCTAGTTTTCTTTCGTTTAATCTATTTGGTAATATAAACCCATTTACTAAATCATAACTAGATGTTGTTGTATTATATTCATAAACATAAAATACACCTTCATTAGCAAACGAACTTGCAGGTGCTGTATTATCTACCGGTACGTTATATACCTTTTCCCAATCATTATTTGCAACTTCAGGAACTAATGATAAACGCTGTGTTCCGTTTCTAGTTTCTTCTACCCATGTAAAATATTCTAAATCAAATCCTGATATTACATCACTATCAAACGAAGCAAGATCAATTGCTCTATTTCGTGTTGGTATTGGTAAGTTCTGTGTATGATCAAATACAAATAATTTACCAATTGTATTATCATCAAGTGAAGTTCTTATTGATGTACCTATTACATTTGACTGAGTTTGTACTGAATCAATAAATCGTATTTCATACGCTGGTAAACTTTGTGCGCCAGCAGGGCCGTAATCTGCGCCTTGAGTAAATGATCCTGAAATAACTTTAATATAGTATCTTGCGTCATTACCGTCTCGTTGGTAATAAACAATTTCACCTTTACCGTTAGTACCTTCTACTAGTGTGTCTCCAATTGAAACTTGATTAGTTGTATCACTTAATAATACATCAATATATCCGTCCCATATGTCACTAGGTACATGAGTATCATTAATAATTTCTGTAGTTAATCCACTAAATGTTTCGTCAGCTATTGTGCCATCTATATCTGTAATTTTGTTTAACCAAACACCAACCTTAGGATTTAATCCTGCAGCACGGTCTGCAACAACTTTATCACTTATAGCCTTGTCTGCTCTAAGTAACCATTTTGGTGATAACAAATCAATTCTTGCATCAGCGGCTGTATTAGCATTACCGTTATAACTTATGTTAGTAATATAATGACTTTGTTTTTGAAGTACTTTACCTGTTGTAAGTTGTACTGGCGGTATACTAAGCAGACTTTGTATGCTTGACTTATATGGAAGCGGTGTTGATACATCGCCAACTAATCTTACGTCTTTTAGTACTATACTAGGAGCGTAATCAACTAATCTTGCATTTGGATTAATTTTAAACCCAGGCTCAACAGTGTCTAATGATATTTTCCAATATCCGCCTAATACATCACTAGTTTCAATTTGTTCATGTGCAGGTCTTGTAAATTCACCAATTCTAAAAGTTGAACTTATTTCAAGTGTTCCTGATTCAGTAAATACACCATTTTTACTATTAGCGTATATTACTAGTTTACCTAGTTCAAATTTAGTGTATACAACTGTTGCATTACCTGTACTAGTTGTTACTTCGTCCCCAATTTCAGGAACGTTTAGTGGATCAAGTATATAAAATATTTCATCTACTTTTGATTGTACTGTATGTACATTGTTTGTAAGCCAATCAGTGTTTACACGAACATCTGTATCAACAATTTCAACACTAATAGTACTATTAGTATAGTCAACTCCGCCTGCGGTTAAATTAACAGCAGTTATTCTACCGTTTGTAACTGTTGCTGTTGCTGTTGCACTATTACCAGTGCCTGTATCTGTAATTTTTATTACTGGGTTAGTATATCCAGTACCTTGTATTGGTGTAGGATTGCTTGGATCAGCTAAATCGTTTTTAATTGTTAAATTGTAAACTGTTCCATTACCGTCTAATTCCCATTCTAACTCGCAACCAAATCCAACCATTCTATTATCAAATAATGATCTAACTTTTCTTAGGTTTCCGTTGAACACTCCTCCAGCAATAGCACTGCCTTGGAACTGCGCACCTTGTGTATTATTTGTTCCGTCTACTAGTTCGTCAATAGCATATGTTGTATACAAGTAGACTTCTTTAGTTGACTTAACTTTTACATAATACTTGTTATATTCTAGTCCGGTAACACCTTTATTTTGTACTACATTAAGTGGCAATGTTTGATCTGAATTATCAAACCCTGATGTTGAAATAGTATCATTAGGAACATCAGTAATTAATATTTCGTCACCGTCTATTAGCCCATGCTCTAAGTTTGTTTGTAGTCTAATACCTGTAGTAACGTTTGTTACGTTTTCATACTCAGGTGGAACACTTTCAAATTTAATATCAATTATTTCAAACTTGTCAATTGGTTCGTATCCGTGGCTTACTTCATTCCAGTCAAAGAATACTTTATCTCCAGGTACACTACCTTCGTACGCTCCTGCTGGAGCTCTTACTAAAATATGATCTGTTTCAGTATTAGGTAATGGATAGTCACCTGTTAATATATTTTTACTTTCACCAACAGCTTCCCAGTTAGCAGGTATTCTTGAACCTGGATTTGATCTTGCTACAGCAATGTAAATATCTCCAAGGTATGTTGTGATATTTCCAACGTTGTATAGTGTGCTTTCGTTAAACGGGCTATATTTGTTTAGTAGGTAATCTTTAACTTGTGGTGCTGAGTCAAAAGTATCAAAAACAACATTTGATGTTTGTCCTTTTACAATTCTTCTTGCTTTCCATAAACTATTGTTATACTCAACAATAGATGCAAACGGATATTCTATACTTGCATCAAAGTCATCTTTAAAGTTAGATTTTACGTTTGACGCATCTGGTGCTGCAATTACTAGGTACTTGCCGTCTGTACTCATTGTGATTGATTCACCAAATTTTGAGTTTGCTTGTGCTATATCAGTTATAGGTGCAATCTCTTGGGCCAATGTTGTAGTTGTATCATCGCAAGTATAAACAAGCACTTTCCCATCTTCATTGTTTGGAGCACCTATAGCAATTATTGTATTATCATTAGATGCAGTTATTGAACTGCCAAATAACGGATTAGTTGAGTCAGACTCTAAAGGATTAACTATTGTTAAGTTTTCGTGATAAGAAGCTGAGTTTTTAATAACTCCCCATGTATCATCGCCCATGTTATCAATCCACAGAAGTTCTCCGTTGTCAATAACATTTTGTGTATATATGTTTGCATCTGCTAGTGTCGGTACTCTATTACTTGCAAATTTTGTTAATACGCCTTTAGAGTTAACAATAGGGTCTTCAAGTGCTATTGTTGATGCAACTGTTACTGTGTTAGTTGATGAAGATGTTACTTTGAAAAATCCTTCAAATCCAGTCAAGTTTGTAATACCAATTATATCACCAGCAACAAAAGAACTTCTTTTATCTAACGTTATTATAGCAGACGTGCCGTCTGCTGTTACACCAGTAACAGTAAATCCACTATCAATATGTTTATAAACATTCCAACTTTGGTTTTCAAATGTTACCCATACATATTGTCCGTTGTCCAATGTATTAATGTCAATATCTAAAATATCATCTTTGTTAACAACAGTATATTTTACATCTTCATTTCTAACATATCCTGCTGTTCTAATTTGTGTTTGACCTTCAGGAATAAACTTAGTTGGAAACGGTTTGTTATCATAACTATTAGGCTTAAGATAAACATCAGCTTCTGGTATATTATAAACAAGATTATCTGTTTCAGCTTCGTCAGTTAATCTAATAGGCTGTGGACTTAATTTAAACTTTTCTTCGTTAAGTTTAATTTCTAATTCGTCAAATCCGTCAGCTGCTCCGTATTGTCCTAGACGCAATGCCCATTCTTCAAAAAATTCTAAACTTTCTTTATCTGTTGCACCTAGTGCGTCAAATAATTTTGTAAGAGCGTTTTTAGTACCTTTGTCTTGTATATACCCTTGATAAAATTTATACTGACTTACATCGTCATTAATAATATTAGCAAGGTATTCACGTTTTTGGTAGCCAATTAAATGTTGTGCAATTTCCTGTTGATCTACATCAAAGTTATCAGTATCAAGATCATAAAAATCTGCAAACTGATCAACTTTGTAGTTAATATTTGTTAGCAACTGTGCTTCTGGTTTAGCATCAAGTCTTAACCAATCGCTTTCTTTAAAATTTTGTATGCCTGAAACTTTTTTATAAGCACTATAATAAAACTCTTTGTTTTTAACTATGCTTCCAATTTCATAATCTTTGTAAGGCTGCCATAAAGTAATTTCAGCACTATCATATAAGAATCCTGGAATATTTAAACTACCGTTCCAGTCTGCTGTTCTATATCCTAGTAGTTTAATTCTTTCTTGTCTATATCCTGCTTCTTTATCATAAATTACATCTTTAAAATCTGTTTCGTTGTCTAGTATGATAACATGTTCAGTCTGTTCAGCAGCTAATTTAATAGCATATATACCGTCGGCTGTGTTTTTAGGCTTAATATTAAATTCGTCATTAGTCCTTGATACAGTTAATACATCTTCTTTAAGTTTAGTTCCATCTGCTTTAAATATTGAGTAACCAAAGAAGTTATTAAACACATCGCCAATTACTGTAAAGTCACGTTTGAACGTTACGCCATCTGCTAGTGGGCTTAATGATATTAAACTTCCGGATTCCCAACCTTGTGTAGTCCAGAACAAAAATTCTTTTGAACTTAACTTAAAGTTCTTGATTGATTGCATGTCAGCATCGAACCCGTCAAAGTTAAATCCTAATGATTCTAAGTACCTTTGGTAACCTAATAAAAAGTCAACTACTTCTTGGCTTGTTCTAAGTAGTGTTCCATACGGTAAACTTAATATTTCTGATTTCCAAGATGTTCTAAAGATTGCTTCTCTACCGCCTTCTGTTGGTAATGCGGCTAGTTTTATAAATTTACTTCCGTCAAATGCTTCAGTACTAGTATGCGATTCTTTAACTCTATAGTATAGATCGTTGTATTCTACTAGTTGGCTTTCTAAATATTGTTTAGATTCATTCCACTGTACAAATGTTTCACTAACACCGCCAATACTTACTACAGGGTCACCGTTAAGTACATTATGACCATAATATTTAAATACTGGATTTGTACTATCGTAACCTCTAATTATATAACCTAACGGAGAACGTTCAACAACTACACCACTATATGTAATAATGTCAGTTGGTGAGCTCTGTGAAAGTATAATATTGTAGTTCTCTTCTGGAATGAATACGTTACCTTCATTCAACGGCGTTCTAGAATCTAATATTAAATTAAATTTAGATTTATCTGTAAATCCGCCTAGTCTAAAAGATAACTGGTTAGTAACACTTGCTAATTTATTTTGATATTCTGTATAATTAGTAAGAACATTACTTGCTAGATAGTTTGCAATAAAGTTTACTAAGCCTGCTGTCAATACACGTACATCAACTGCTTGGCTATTATTTGGAAATTTTAAATCTTTAAGATTAATTCTTTTTGAGGTATCTGCGTAAACAACTTGTCCTGCATTATTTCTTACAGTTCTAGATCTATCAAATCCTAAACCTATAATTTTTGAAGGTTGATTTAAACACCAAGCTCTTATTAATGCAAATGGATATTCGCTACTTCTGCGCCATGCTGTTTCTGCAGGTGCTTCATCGCCAAATATAAATGGTGTAGATGTTAAGCTACCAATAAAACTTTGAGCGTAGCCGCTTTCTAATGGACTTTTTAAATTACCGTTTTCGTCGACTGGTAAGTGTTGTGTTAGATTAGATCGTTTGTACTGTTCTTTAATAACAACTGATGTATTGGGTTGCCTAATTAAACCGTTTTCAATATCTTCCCATAAAAATAAATTATCTTTAGTATAAGGTGCTGGACCATATACTGTTTCCCACCAACTTGGTTTAGTAAAGAAGCCTTGCATTTCCCACGGATGTGTATGTGGGCGATCTGTATCATATGCTTGCTTATAAACTGATCTCCAATAACCCGGTAATTGCTTACCGCTAGGTGATGTCATAAATCTATAATTGTATGTAAATGGATTGCCTCTTACATAACCTGTATTTTCTGTATAGTCTACATCGCCAACTGATGCTAACCAACTTGCAAAATCAGTAATTAATGCATTGTCAATATCACTCTTAGCAATACCAGTATCTCTATCTTCACCACCTAAAAATTCATGTATATTAACAATAGATGAATCGTATGATATTTTGATATTATTGAATATTCTTTTTTCTAATTCTAGTAATAAGTCATCTCTGTAATCGTCAAATGCTATAATCTTAGATCCGTCATGACCTTGTATAACTTTTCGAGGTGTTATATATGAATTATCAGTATACACACTTGGAACAAATTTAGGATATAATCCTAACTTAGACGGTGTTGGTGGTATAAACGATCCGTCTGTTGTTTCGTATTCGAATATATCAATTATGTCGCCGTTTTGTGTAGTCTTTGTTATTACACAAAATCCTTCATTATTAAATGTATAATCGTTGCCGTAAATTATCTGCTCATTATTAATGTAGACTGTAACTGCCTTTACACTTAATTTAGTATTGTCGTGTGTTTTTGTAAGTGCATAAAATTGATTGTTTGTATCAAATACAGTATACGTTATTTTCTTTTCGCCGCCTGCAGGTGCCATATCACTAAAGTAAAACGGCATATCTATATTTCTATTTTGGCTTATTTCTTTTAAAATGTAATCAACGTGATTCTTAACAGTTCCGTCGAAGCCAGTATTTAGACTAGTTTGTAAAAATGTTCTTTTAAATTTTGCATATTCTCTTCTATTAAATTCAAGAGCTTTAACTATATTTGTATCTTTATCTGTTAAATGGTATAGAGATAAATTAATTGGACCAGTATGCTGGACAAACTTTTTACCATATATAGCAATATTTCCTAAATCTCTTAAATTACTATTTCCTGGATATACACCATCAAAGTTATTAATTTCTTCAACTACTGTTCCAATATGATCATTAACTTCACCTAGTGTAAATGATTCAATATTTTCATTACTTGGATTACGTTCAAAGTTTGCTGGTATTTCATATAGCCCGTTTTTGTTTTTAATTGTTGCTGACTTAGTTTTAATTAAAACAATATCATTTTCATTAAGTCCAGAATTAAATACTACCTTTGCATCATGAGATGTTGTATCAATTGTATAGTCAGTGTCTTTAAAATTTAGTGTATTATTAACAAAAACTTTTATAGTTAAATCTGTTAGTTCAGCACTTCGATCATACATATCAATTTCAAAAACTGTTTGATCATCTATACTTGTATATTGTTTTAAAACATACTGACTACTATTAGTAGGTGCTTTGGTCCAAGCATTAACATATGTAAACGAATCAATATCTGTAAACTTTTTTAAGTTACAGGTGTCTGTTTTATTTTGAATAAGTGTAGTGCTAATTTCTGTAGCAGTATATGTAAATGTATCTGCTAATAGATTAAAATCAAATACAATATCTCCAACATTAGATATGCTTCTATAACTTAACGGAAATCCTAGTTCGCTATCATTAGTGCCTGTGCCAACTTTATAAGAAAATAATTTATTTCCTGCAAATGTTGTGTTAGGATAATAACTTGCATCACCTAAACTATAACCTGAATCGTCAAATAAGTCAAATAATGGTTGTTGGTTAACTGTGGTCTTTTCTTGTGTTTCATTCCACGACGATCCGTTATAATAAAACATTTTACCTTTGTTACTAACACCGTTTAGTACTAGCACTGTTTCATTATTAACAGGGAACGAGTCAGGTTCTTCTATTAACGAAATCTGTCTGTTTCCTTTATGTGTTATAAAAGAAACTTTAAATATTTTTCCAGCTTGACGAATATCTTCCTCAACTGCAAATAACACTCTCATGCCATTAACAAGTTTTATCCCGTCAACAGTATATCCTATTGATCCTTCAATAGTTGAAAATATATCAGTAGTAAAGGTATCAACTAAATCTACATTGGTTTTACTTTGTGATCCAAATGCATATAATTTTAATCCTGTATTGAATTCAATAATTGGTCTAGATGCTCTTGCACTTTGATCTACTGAAATTTCTTGATTATTATATGCCGCTGATTTTTCAATTACGTCTCTATGGAACCATCTGTTATGTCTTGACCAAGGACTTCTTTCTGGTGATGCTCTATTAATAACAATGTAATCTTTAGTATTTGTGTAACCACTAGCGTTATCAAAAGGAAGTCTATCAAATGAGTTTGTATCAAAAGGTATTGACAAGTCAGTAACATAGCTACTTGTAACTTCTAAATCAGTTTCACTGACAAGTGCAATCTTATCACCTACTCCTTCAACATACCATTCGCCCTTACTATATTTTTCAGGAGTAACATTACCTTGGAACTCTACTTTCATTCCATTCGATAATTTTAAACCTTTAACAGTAGTATAATTCTTTTTACCTAAAATATCATGTTCAACATCAAGAAATGTATTTTCGTCAATGTCTTTAACTTTAATTAATCCGCCGTTATTAATATCATTATTTGCAACATAGTATAGCAACTCAGGCGCACCTGGTTGTACTGTGAATGTAATTGTTCCTTTTTCTACATTTTGTTGTGAAACACCGTCGTCATAATTAAATTCAGCATCTAGTGTTTTCTTTGTTTTTATTGTAAACGGAAATCCTTCTGAATTAATTTCAAAAGTATAAGTTTGACCTCTATATAATGTTATACTCGGTAATTGTGTTTGTCCGTCTGGTGAAAATATGTAAGCAAGATTGTCTGCATTATTAAAAAGATCAACAGTGTATGTACTTTGTACACCACGTGATTGACCTGCTATACTTACAATTTGTGGACCATTTGGTAACCAATAATATTCACGGAAGTTAGTAATCTTATCTAGGTCAATATTTGGATTCCATGCATAATACTCTTGTGCATTAAGGCTATCTTGACGTTGAGAATTACCACCAAAGTTTGCTATCTGATTTATATAATCAATATAGTCTTTTCTAAAGGTATAATTACCTAATTCATTTTTAATTACTAAAGAAGGTTCTAATTGATAGTTTTCTCTACTATTTGAAATTTCACTAATATAAGAATCGTCTGCTACAAATGCTTTAGATTCTTTTCGACCAACGAAGCCGTTAAGTTTTTCTGCAACACCAGGTTGCACCATTTGATCAAGTGTACTTTCTAAAAACTTTTGATTTGTTTGTGTTCTAAAATATTTAGGAAGTAAAGCAACACTCTTTTTATTGTTTTCACCATTATTTGGTAATGGGAATTCTTGCTGGTCATTATCATATGCCATTAGTAACTATAGCCTCCATTGCTTGAACTACTACTTGATGAGCTACTTGAGCTACCTGAGCTACTTGAACTACTATTACTTGAGCTACTACTTGAGCTACTACTTAATTCTACTGAACTTACAGTATTATCTTGAATTTCTGTTACTACAGCACCTGTTGCTTTTAGTTTGGAAGCTGTAACCGCTGATATTATCTCTACGTCTGCAACAGTTGATCCGTTAATAAAGATTTCGTCTGCTTCTGCTTTAATTTCAAATAAGCTACCAAATGCTGAATCTGTTTTATTAGGAACAATAACAATTGACGAAATATTAGGTGCTAGTTCGTTCATAATATATGTGCTTAGTTCAGAGAAGTAAAATGTTTCACCAAAGTCCCAGTTTTCAAGTGCAAAGAATCTGTTTATCGCCGACACAACATTTGCCTTAACTTCGTTGTCATTAACAACTTTATCAACATTTTTTACTATTTTAAATGTTGCTTGTAAATCAGTATTTGCAGATGTACCAAACAATGGTTTATATTTTACTGGATGATAAATTACATCATCACTAATTGATTTAATTTTGTTTATTTCGCTACCGTAATTTGTAAACAAACTATCTGATGTAGGTGTTATTGGTTTTAAAGGTATTGCACCCTGTAACCATTGTCTATACAATGTATCATAAGATCTAGTTAGCATATAAACATCAATTATGTTACTACTACTTGGATCAATTCTGTTACTTTCGTCTGCGGCATGTTCGTATTGGAAAATAATATTATCTCTTCCAGGATATGCTCTATAATCAACTGTAAGTGTTAATGTTTCAGCTTCTTCATTATATACTTTAAATAAACCAACATCTACAATATAAAATACTGTACCATCAATGTATGACGATAACCCTGCTTGTATAATATCATTTTCTGTTGCGACTATCTTTGTAGTTGCTGTTCTCCAACTTACAAACTTGTAATCATCAATGCCGTCATAATTTGTATACTTTTGTTGTATTACAAATTTATCAACTAAGTTCATCGGTGTACCAACATATTGTGTAAACATGTCTGGATCATCTACAACGCCATCGTCGTCTGAATCAAAAAATCCTATTTGTATTTTTTTACTATCTACATAACCTTCTGCATCTCTATACTCTTGTAATATTTCCCAATCAAACGGAACTGTAAATGGTTGTGTAGATCCTGGCTGTGTGTTAATAGACATAATTCTAATTTTGTCTTTAACAATTTTATTTGTTTGCGGATCAAATACTTTATCACTACTATCAAAATAAAATCTAATTTCTTTATCACTTTCAAACACATATCTTTGACCGTGTGTTGTTATTGTATAAGTTTCGCCATCTGTATTAAATAGCAACATCCAGCTATTATCAAGTTGTTGGTTACTAGTATCGCCTGTTTTACCCATACCAAATGCTGATGTTTTATCTAAATTACTTTCTGTAATTAGGCGCCATAAATTTTCACTAACACTATAACGTAATCCAAAAGTTTTATATTGGAATATTTGATCGATCATTTGTGTTTGAATATCTGTATCAAGTAGTGTTGCAAATTTTGGAATAATTCTTTCAATTACTGGATATGCATTTGTACCTGCAGGTGCTGTCGGAACTACATCATTAAATACTATTGGTCCTCTACCGTCAGCATAATTAGTTTTACCGTTTCCGTTAACAGCAGCAACTTTAGTCCACATATATTTGGTTGCGCCTGAGTGTAATGGTTTTCCTACCTCGTCTAACATTAATGTACCATTAGGCATAAAGTGGTAACCTTCGGGCGATACAAATTTAACCATTGCTCCTGGTTGTATATATTTTAATGTACTACCGGTGAATGTTGATACTGTATATTTTACTCCTTGCAAGTCCATTAAATAACCTGTAGAAATATTTTGATCTTTAGTTACTTGTACAAATTGTGCATTTAAGTCTGTAACTACTTGTAATGGAAATTTAGTATAATAAAAGTTTCTTAATGACGGGTCTAGTAATAACGGTTCAACCGTAGTGCTAATCGTTCCTTGAATATCATTTCTTGTTGTAAACGTAAAGTTAACTTTGCTGTCTAAGTATTGTGTATATATTGCGCCGTCTTTTCCGTATAAATTAGTTTTAGAATATTTTCCTGTAGCGTCTAATAAATCAAAGTACCTTGAAATGCCACTTGATGTTCTATTAACAGCTTTTACTTTAACTATTTCTTGGCTTACTGATAATGGAGCAACATTATAATCTTCACCAGTTATCATTCTATTCTGTGTATAGTAAGTAGACGGAGCATTTGATTTTATACTGTCATTGCTTTCGCTTTCAGCAGAATTATCAACTGTGTATTTTAGTTCGTACTCTATTGTTAAAGTTTCTTCAGTTCCAGTTTTACTAAAGTAAGGTATAGTAATGTTTATATTAGTCATTTCATCAGGACTAATTACAAAACTTCTATTATCACTTGCTCTATAATATACTTTAAAGTTTCCTTTAGGCAGTGTACCAAATACACCGTCGCTAAAAATTAAACTAATTCTATCTTGTACTCGAGTTAATACACTGTAAACATTTCTAATATTTTTACTTAAACTATTATAAACAATATTGTTACCTTCAACTGAATTAACTTTACTCCAAAGTTCAGTTTCGTTGCCAGTTGTGTCTAATTTATACAACCAAACATCGCTATCGTTTACATTAATAGCATCAAGGTTTACTGATTGATTAGTACTTGGTGTGCTAATTGAAAATGTGCCTTGGTCTAATGATCCTTGTCTAAAGTGTGAAAAGAAACCTGTGTTATTACTGCCAGCGCCTTGCCCATCATCTTGATAAACAAACGCAAAATTATTTCCTGGTAGCGGAGCTTCTTCTAAAATTTCATTGCTTTCGATGTTAGTTGATACTAACTCAAATAGTGTTCCTCGTCCACTAATATTTTTAGTAAACCCAAAGTTTGGAACATCTGTATTAAGTGCATTGAATCTATATTGCTCTGCACTTATACCATTAACTGTATCTTTTTTAACTGGACGTCCAATAACGCCATTAGCTGGTAATGCAGAATTTAAAACTTTAATAAATTGTTCATACCAGTCTTGGTTTGAAACATCATTCCATACTATAGTTTGTCCTGCTAAGTTATTACCGTTAGAGTCTATAATATCTTCTGAAGTACTAATACTTTCCATTTTAAGAAGACCGTTAGCGGATTGGTTACGTTTAGGATTATATGAAAGTAGTCTTGCTAAACGTATAACGCTTTCTCTGCGTTCTGCTAGTTCTAAGAAGTTTTCTCTTGCATTAAGATCTGTACGAAAAGCAAGGTTTTGTCCTAGGTATGCAATTAAATCAATTAATGCAAGGTATTCGCTTGATTCAATGTAATCATTAAAGTCCTCAGGATAGTTTTTCCTTAGGTAGTTTATCATTGTACGTCTTAAATTGTCAAAGTCGTAGCTCTGAAAATCAGCGTTTTTGAAAGACTGGTAGACTCTTTTCCAATCCTCTGAAATTAATAATTTATTTTGTCTATCTGTTGACGACATTGGTTTTCCTCGCTATAGTGTATTTATTACATCTAGATAAGTGCGTATATTATTTCTGTTATGTAAGACCATTATCTTCATCAAATTTAAACTGTAGTTTTTCAGATATGTTATACGGCAAATATGTAAGTTCACACTCTATTTGTAGCCCACTTTCGTATGGTACTACATCAATTGCTGTTACTGATACTCTTGGGTCAAAGTTAACAATTTGTGTAACATTTTTTACTATTGCAGATTTTAAGTTTTCTGTAAGAGGTTCAAAAAGTACGTCCCATATAATAGTACCAAATTCGGGGTTTTCTAGTTTTTCACCTTGACGTATGTGAAAATGATTAATAAGATCTTGTTTAATAAGTGCAATATCATAAAGTGTATTAGTAGAGTTCTCTGGATTAGTCGTTGATATGCCTCTATACGCTCTGCTTTCTACTACAGCTCGCGGCTTTTTATTTGTACTAACTTCTACTGTTTTATATAATTTTTTTTCTTTTGTACTCATGTCTATATTTACCTACTATTGCGGACCAGCTGCTGGAGCAGATATTGGTTCGTCTACACGCTTTCCGGCTTCGATATTTGTGCCTGCGGGCTCTGTAGTTAATGATGCTTGTGGAACAAGTTTGCCATTAACTATCTTGCTATAAAATCCTTTTCCTATACCAATACGTCTGCTTGTTTCTGCTCCGCCCTGGTTAGCATAACCTACAGCCTTTCTAAATGATTCACCTAATGATGAAAAACTAGCTTCTGCTGGGCTAATACCTTTGCTTTTAATATAAGCAACAGCAACTTTAGTTGCAATGATAGGATCGTTTACTAAATCAGGATTATCTACAATTTGCGGTGTTCCGGCTTTTTTTCCGTATGTTTCGTAGTTGCCTTTAAATGTTAACTGGATTAATCCTCGACCCCTATATTTGTAACCTTCATTTTGAGCGTTACCATATCTGTTACCATATAAAGTATTACCAATTGCTGCAGGTCCTGCATTTGCAAGTTCTTGTGCAAAGGCGTCTGTTTTGACACGACTTGGATATACTTGACGTAAGCGTTTAGCACTATAATTTAAATTTTCACTTCTAGGTTTAAAACTACACTCTGCTTGAGGCTGTGCCATTGCCATTGCAAGATACTCTGCATTTCCTGCTGTTACTCCTTCAGGATTGTTATCAGGATTTGCACTGTTTAAGCAAGATGCAGGATCAAGGCCAAGTGCTGTTATAAGTTCATTTAAGAAGTATTGTTGTAAGTCTGTTACAGGAACTGGTTTAGCTGGTTGGTCGCCAACTGGACCTAATTCTCCTGGAACTATTGATTGTGGACCATCGGCGTTTGCTGTTTTTCTATATTCGCCACTTACAGGCTGTTCGTCTCTTGCATCATTAACTAGCGGAGTTGTCTCTCTTAATGTAGGACTAGGTGATGTAATAGGATTAGTTTTACTTGGTGTAAATGTTAATGGATCTAAACTTTCATGTCCAGGCCAAGGTTCGTGTTGCGGAACTCTAACAGGGAATAATGCAGGTGCCGCTACTAGTGCTTTAGCTGCTTCTGTTGCTTCTATCGCTGCTTCTTCTGATGCGGCAGGACCATTCATGTGTATTTCTGTTGCTGTTTCAATATGGTTGCCGGTACTAAAAATTTCAGTATTACTACCACTGATTATTTCAGTACTACCACCAACCGCAGTTAAGTGATTGTAGCCGGCAGTATTAACATCTAAATTTGCTTGTTTGTCTTTTCTATCACCTACAGTAAGAATATCAAGTGTTGCGTTACTTGTTATAGAGTGAGCATTAGTAACTATTAAGTCTCCCGCTCCTCCAACAAATAATTTTTGATTAGCACCAACAAACTGATCTAAATCTGCGCCAACATCAATTTTACTATTAACACCTATTTTAACATCGCTATTTACAGCCGCTGTCATTTTATAGTCTCTACCAGCATTAACGTTGAAATCTCTACTTGCTGACATATTGATATCCCTGTCTGCACTTATGTTTAAATCAACTGAGGTTCTGATAGATATACTGTCATCTGCAAAAATATCAATTTTACCGTTTGAAGACATTTCAATCCACGAACTACCTCTAGCATTACCTATGTAAATTAAGTCTTCTGAATTATGTAATAATATTTGATGGCCTGTCCTAGTACGTAACCTTACAGATTCATTAAATGGTATTGTTGGTAATCCATCTGTTTCGTCAAGTAATACATTTGCATATTCCGATGGTCCTGAACTAGCAAAACTTTTTCTTAAAAGTTTATCATCTCCGTCATCAAATACTAACGAAGTTCCTCCAAGTCTTGCTGAATGTATATTGTCTTTAGCACCATATATACCTTGCGGTGATTTAGGCGCACCGTCTCTTTTATCTAACGGTCCAGGAGTTGACATACCAAATACCATGCTAGGAACTTCACGCCTTGCACTTGCACTTGATAACCCTCGAATCTCGTCTCTAAGTAATCCTTGAGCACCGAGTGTAATTTCAAAATCTTTGTTAACTGGTTTTAAATATGTACTTGGTATATTTCCTGAAACTACGCCAGGTACGGCTTTGTTAAATTCTCCAACTGGTAGTCTTTGTTCTTGGTCTTCGTTATTAAACTTTGATCCAGGACGAGATTCAGGAATTGTAAAATTCATATATGCATCTTGAATACACCCAATCCAGTATCCATTACTAATATTGCCTTCAACAAATATTACCATAACCTTAGTTCCTACATCAGGAGGAACAGCCCAAAACCCCGATACTTGTTGTGTGTTTTGGTAGGTGTCATTTTTATTATTTCCGTTTAACGGAGTACTATTATAAAAAGGCGACATATAAGAAACTGTAACAACTTGCCCAGTACGCTCTGGTTGGTTACCAGATGATGAATTCTTTAGTAATTCAACTTGTAAAGAACCCATAAATTTAGTATCAAGATGGCTTACAACTATTGCTTCGTAAGGTCCTGCATTCATTGGAGCCTTAGGTAGTACTGATCTTCTTTCTTGTGCCATATTCTATTGCGCCCCTATCTTGTTAGATCCTTCGCTACTTAACGATGTTTCATCACTGCCTTCTTTAATTACTGTTTCGGAATTTGGTGTTCCTAATGTTCCAGTATCGTCTTCTTGGTTAGCTATTCGAATTGCTTTTAATGTTTGTTTAAATTGTCCGCCGCTAATTATATTTGCTACTTGAAAAATTCTATACAGCCCACTAAATGCTTTTACTGGTTGAGTGTCGCTTGGAAATTCCATAGTACCATCTTGAGCATCACCTGATTTATAATCAATAGGAGTTCTAAAATTTAAGTTCATTAATACTTCGTGTTGCTCGTGTGACGGAGTATTGTCAATAGTAAGTGATTTTTTAAATAGCGGATTAGGCAAAGCTGAATAGTTTCCTTGACCACTATCTGCCATAAAAAATGGATCTCCCATGATTTCCATTTCAATGTTTATCAAGTCAACATTTGAGTTTACTAGTGCTTCGTGGAAGTCTCTTGCTATCCTAACGGCTGTAGTATTAGTTCCTCTACCACCACCCGAAAATCCGCTGTCTTGATTATCAGATTGTCTTGATTGCGATGACCCGGTGTCACTTGACACTTCTCCAACACCGTCGGCTGTTTTAACTTTTACTGAATCATTTGGCTTAGCAGAATCTACAGTAGATAACTTTTCAGCAGCTGAGCCTTCGCCAATGTCTGGAGATATTGATTTGTAATATGCATTATCAAGTTTAATTTCAAAGTTTAATATATCTTTGTTTAATCCAGAATAGATATAATTATATTCTTTAACAACTCTTTTGGTTTTTGCCTTTATTCCCGTAGCAGGTGCATTTGTAGCCTTAAAAATAGAAGCATCAACAAAGTATGGATATACTCTATATACATATAATTTAGGATTTTCTCCAGTTGCTGTTACTGTATCAGCATCTTCGTTTACGAACACTTGAGTATCGATTCTAAACCACGGTATATCACCTTCAGAAGTTTCTTTAGTAAATGCAGCTATTGCTTTACCGTAGTCACTTACTAAAACTAGTTCTTCTATTATTCTTTCAATTGACACACCTTTGGCAAAGGTAAAAGTTTTAAACTCATTACTGATTGAAAGTTTGTCGCTTCTATAAACTTTTTTATCTTTATCGTATGTAAATTTAGATAGTCCAAACGGAACATCTCCTTGATCAATAAAACTTCCTGTTATTTTGGCTTTCCCAATATCGTTTGCATTGTCGAGTGATTCTGATTGTTTTTTAACAGCCTCTTCTGTTGCTGTTTGTTTTTTGCCAGACGATATTGCTAATATTCTTTCTCTAAATTCTTCAAAGTTAGCAGGTACTTTATCTTCGGAACCACTAATACTTTCGTATAGCTTTTGCATATATTCTTCTTCTGTAGTAGCGGACCCGTCTTCATTAGATGTAAGTGTTGATAACTCTTTTGGAAATAAAAATACATATTGATCTGGTGATTTAATTTGTTTTTTATCTTTTTGGGTTAACAATCGTTCGTTAAGAACTGTTGACAAACTTTGTGCTCCTGACTGTAGCAATGTTAGCATATTGTCACCTGTTAATACTACATCAGTTTTAACAGTTTGTATTTCATCTGATAATGCAGTTTCATTCCATGCTACGGCCCTAACAGCATAATGGCTTCCACCTTGGTCAACTGTTAAAGATGAATTAATTAACTTGATTGGGAAATGTCTTACTTCATTTGTTGGTATAACATTGCCATCGTCGTCATATCCTACAAATCTAATACTTAATAAAAAAGGAGCTCTATTATATGAAGAATCATTACCGTTTGCTTGCTTTACAGCAGCCTGAAGTGTTTGATAAAATAACCCCATACTGTAAGGTTCAGTAATATCAAAGCCGATCAAAGTAGCATTAGTAGTACGTGTTCTTGACGTAGGCATCATAATTGTTGAAATATCAACATTATCAATAAAATATTCAAGTTGCTTACTACCAGTTTCGTATGCTGTTAGCACTTTTTTAGCACCTGCTCCGCCGCCGGACTGTAATATAATTGCACTACCTGAGCCGGTTATTCTATATGTTAAGTCTGGATTATTAATTTCAAAAGGACTTAATGCTGACAATGTTATAATAGTATTAGAACTAGAATATTTTTCTAATGTGTTAGGTAGTGGCAATTCGCCAAGCATTTTTTTAAAAAAGTCTTCAGCATTTTGATTACCGGAAGATTCGTTATTTTCCTGTGTTGGCTTTTCGGTTGATTCTTCTGCAGGAGGTGTGCCGTTACTAACTTCTATGTTTCCGCCATTGTCAGCCAATTTATACTCCTAAAAGTCTTTTTAATTTTGAATCTTGTGGAAGATAAATTTCAGTGCCTGCAATCATGTCATAGACTGGATCTTTGATTACATCCATATTACGTTGTGCAAAAACCCACCATAATTTGCTGTCACCGTAAACGTCATATGCTAATAAGTCTGGTCTATGTGTATATTGAGGTTGTATAGTATATAACACATCATCCGACTCTTTTGGAACAGGTCTGATTTTTAAAATTCCTAGGTATTCTTGACCTTCAATTTTAGTAGTATGCCATGGGCTGCTTGTTGTATATGTTGCCATTAAATGTACCCGTTACCTTTTCCAATATAGTCGCCGTTAACAAATGAACTCATACTAAATGCTTGTGCTTTACTACGAGAGTAAACTGGTGATAATGTTACCGCTACTTGACTTTGTGCTGGAACAAAAGAATAATTTTCACTACCTTCTGGAAAATCAGTTTTTAAGTAATCAACATCTGCTGGCATATCAACTGTAAAGTTTTTAATAATGCACGAAACATCATTAAACACAAAATCTCCATATCCGTTTAGTTTAACAACTGGTGGAGGATTACCTGAATTATCGCCGGAACCATAAAACATCTTAGTTACTGTTCGTAGGTAATGTACAGCAGCAGTCCAATATCGTGCTTCTTCTGCATTTTGGACAAAAAAGTCGCCTGTAATAACCATATCATCCACTTGTGAAGATTGGTAGTTATAAAACGGATAATTACTATGTATAGGCTGCAAAGCATTATAATTTGCACTATGACTCATTAAAATTGTTGGAGTGTAAGGAAAACATAAGCCGCCTGTTTTATTTAAAGGAGCAAATGCTTTATTATCTTTATTTGTTATAACTTTTGGAATGCTTAATTTGACTCGCCAATCATTGCCTTCATCTTCTTTAATACTTGCTGAGGCAAAATCTGCTTTTAGCGGATCACTACTAGGACCACCACGTAACAACTTACCAAGCCCAGCTGAGTCGGCAATATCTTCTAAAGCACCTTTTCCTGCATCCACTAAGGAATTACCAGTCTTTTCTAATGATGAGCCAAAACTTTTGCTTGCTTTTTGTAATGCTGAACCAATTGACATATTACTCTCCTATATAAAGTATTTAGTTGACTTTATTAACAGAGTAGTTTATAATAGATACTAACAACTGGAGAAACTATGAGAAAAGTAAATTATTTAAATAATAAAGATATACTAAAAGAAATACACAAGTCTAAATCTAAATTTAGCAGTTTTACCGAGGATTCATTCGCTCAATTTGATATTATATTACCATCGATTGATAAAATTAACATTAGAACGATTGCTGAAGCAAAACGTAATAAAGCAAAAAGATTGCAGGTAGAAGCATTTGATGCGTCTAAACTAGCAGGCGAAAAGCGTAAACAAGCAGAGTTTGAAGTTGATTATCGTAAGATCAGCAAATACGAACTAGTATTTCGTATTATGTCATTTGACCATATTCCAGAAGAGCCTGGACGTAAGAAAAATCCTAAAACAATAGCAGATACAAAAACTAAACTTAATTTTCCACCGTTTGTACACTACATGTTTAATGACAAAGACGAACTAGAAATGGTTGGCAAGAGTCATTGGATTGGAGGCATGAGTAATGGATACTTTAGTAAAGACCATACACAAGTAACAGAAAAACTTGCTCGCATGTGGATGAAGTTATGTGACAGATATGCTACTAGAGGTAACGTTAGAGGTTATACATATAACGACGAAATGAAAGGGCAAGCAATTTTACAACTTGCTCAGATTGGCTTACAATTTGACGAATCAAAATCAAACAATCCGTTTGCATATTATACTGCCGCTGTGACTAACAGTTTTGTACGTGTTATTAATATTGAAAAACGTAATCAGAACATTCGAGATGATATTCTAGAAATGAATAATATGAATCCTAGTTATACTAGACAGCATAGCGGAGAATGGGAAGCACAGCAAAAAAGAGAAATGGAAAAAAGCTCTAAATAGGGTCTTGACATTTGCCTACATTTACGCTATAATATTAACTAAGATTAAAGGACTTTATTTTGTTTAAGAAAGCTGCTGTCTTTACAGACATACATTTTGGACTAAAAAGCAATAGTCGATTACACAATGAAGATTGTGAAACGTTTATTGACTGGTACATAGAAACTGCAAAAGAGAACGGGTGTGAAACCGGTATCTTCTGTGGTGACTGGCACCATAATAGAAATAGTCTAAATTTGAATACTATGGATTCAACTATCCGTAGCATGGAAAAACTTGGAAAAGCATTTGATCAATTTTTCTTCTTTGACGGTAATCATGATTTGTATTACAAAGATAAAAGAGATGTTAATTCTACAGCATTTGCAAAACACATTCCAGGTATCACATTTGTTGACGAATTTACAGTAATTGAGGATGTTGCAATTGTACCTTGGTTAGTAGGTGACGAATGGAAAAAGATACAAAAATGTAATGCAAAGTACATGTTTGGACATTTTGAACTGCCAAGTTTTTATATGAATGCATTAGTAAAAATGCCCGATCACGGAGACTTGCGTCCTGAACATTTTAAAAATCAAGAATATGTGTTTAGTGGACATTTCCATAAAAGACAACAACAAGGAAAAATTCATTATATTGGTAATGCAATGCCTCACAACTATGCAGATGCATGGGACGATGATAGAGGAATGATGATTCTTGATAGAGAAAATAACAAAGAGCCCGAATACATTAATTGGCCTGACTGTCCAAAGTATCGTACAGTAAAACTTAGTCAGTTACTTGATCCAAGTTCTGATATTATTAAAAGTAAAATGTATCTTAGAGTTACAATAGATTTGCCTATTAGTTATGAAGAAGCAAGTTTTATTAAGGAAACGTTTATTAATGAACACGGATGTAGAGAAATTAGTTTAATATCTCAACAACAGATTGAAGAAATGTCTACTGAACTTGACATTCAACAATTTGAAAGTGTAGACCAAATTGTTGCTGGAGAAATATCTGCACTTGACACTGAAAACTATAACAAGAAAACGCTATTGGATATTTATAACGAGCTATGATAAAACTTAAAGATCTTACTGTAAAGAATTTTATGAGTGTGGGTAATCAAACCCAAGCTGTTGACTTTAATAAAGAACAACTTACACTTGTACTAGGTGAAAATTTAGATCAAGGCGGCGATGACAGTGGCTCACGTAATGGTACTGGTAAAACTACTATTATTAATGCACTTTCATATGCGTTGTACGGGTCAGCACTTACTAACATTAAACGCAATAACTTAATCAACAAAACAAACTCTAAAGCAATGTTGGTTACATTACACTTTGAAAAAAATAATATAGACTATAGAATTGAACGTGGTCGTAGTCCTAATATTATGAAATTTTATATTAACGATCAAGAACAACAAATGGTCGATGAATCACAAGGCGATAGTAGACAGACACAAAAAGATATTGATGGCTTGTTAGATATGAGTCACGACATGTTCAAACACATTGTTGCACTTAATACATATACCGAACCGTTTTTAGCAATGCGTACAAACGACCAACGTGCTATTATTGAACAGTTGTTAGGTATTACATTATTGTCTGAAAAAGCAAACACACTAAAAGACGAAACTAAAAAAACACGAGATGCTATTCAAGAAGAAACAATGCGTATTAACGCAGTACAATCAGCTAACGAAAAAATTGAAGCAACAATCGGTGGATTACAAAGTAAGCAAAAAGCATGGCTTAGTAAACGTACTTCTGATGTCTTAAAATTAAAAGAAGGCATTGACGAACTAGAGCATTTAGACATTGATAAAGAGTTAGAATTCCACGAAAAATTATCAAACTGGAATGAACATAATACTGCTATTATGGCTCTTAGAAAAGAACTAAGCACACTAGAACCTGCACTAGTACGTGCTGACAAAAGTGTTGATAAGTTAACTAAAGATATCGCAGATTTAGAAGATGCAACATGTTATACTTGCGGGCAAGAACTTCATGCAGACAAAAAAGCTGAAATTGAAGCAAAGAAAGTAAAAGAATTAGATGACGCAGTTGCATATCAAAAAGAAATAAATGACAAACTAGTTGATGTTGCAAAAGGCTTAGAAGACATTGGTGATATCAACGGTAAGCCTACTACATTTTATGAAACAGCAAAAGAAGCATATGAACATAGACAAAATGTTGATGCTCTTAAACAAGCATGGGAAACAAAGAAGCAAGAAGAAGATCCTTATCAATCACAAATAGACGATCTTAATAACGAAGCAATACAAGTAATTGACTGGGCTCCTGTTAATGATCTTACTGACTTTAAAGACCATCAAGAGTTTTTACTAAAATTATTAACTAACAAAGACAGTTTTATACGTAAAAAAATTATTGATCAAAACTTAGCATACCTTAACAATAGATTAACATACTATCTAGATAAGTTAGGATTACCGCACTTGGTTATTTTTCAGAATGACCTAAGTGTAGAAATTACACAACTTGGTCAAGACTTAGACTTTGATAATTTATCAAGAGGCGAGCGTAATAGATTAATATTAGGAATGAGTTTTGCATTCCGTGATGTTTGGGAAAGTTTATATCAAAAAATTAATTTAATGTTTATTGACGAACTAATTGATAGCGGAATGGATACTGCAGGTGTTGAAGGTTCGCTTGCTGTCTTAAAGAAAATGGGACGAGAAGGCGGAAAGAATGTATTCTTAATCTCACACAAAGATGAATTAATTGGTAGAGTTAATAATGTACTAAAGGTAATAAAAGAAAACGGTTATACCAGTTATGAAAATGACATAGAAGTTTATGAAGAATGATTGAAGACGACACACATGATAAACTAACTAAAATGTATCTTGCGTATTTCAAAGAAAACGAAAAATTTGAATCACGCAATTCGGTTAGAACACATCAATCAGCAAGACGATGTCTAAGAGAAATTAGACGTCTTGCAAAGGTACGTATGGACGAAATACATACAGCTCATTTAGAAAAACGATCTAAAAACCACAACGACGAAGGCAAGGATTAAGGCTACGGTAAGTAAGTTCATGCAGTGGACTTATAAAGGAAAACAATTGGAATCTATTCCAGAAGAATACGAAGGATTTGTTTATCTTATTACTAATACTACTACAGGGCAAAAATACATAGGCAAAAAACTAGCAAAGTTTAAAACTACTAAGCCACCACTAAAAGGCAAGAAAAATAAAAGACGCGGCACCAAAGAAAGCGATTGGCGAGATTACTGGGGATCCAGTGATAGACTAAACGCAGATGTATCCGCACTAGGCGAAGATAAGTTTACAAGAGAAATATTATACCTATGTAAAGGTAGGGGCGAAATGTCCTACATAGAGGCACGAGAACAGTTTGATAGGCGAGTACTTGAAACAGATGATTACTACAATGGTATCATTAATGTTAGAGTAGGCGGATCAGACAAACTCAAACAGGCATTGCTAGAACATCACATACAGGCAAAACATTCCAACACATAAGGTTGGCGGGCCAGACTAAAAATACCGCTGTGGAAAAAGCTCTCGTATAGAAGCACACGTACATATTGATTAACACACCAGAGTGTGGAAGCCACCAAACAAATTGGGCTCACCGGTTGATATAGATTGAATGTTGGCAGTCGAAAAACACAAACACAGTACATAAAAACTCTTTAGCAATAGGA
>ERZ1046568.355-NODE-355-length-38955-cov-17.429280_pt1 | contig 38955 bp, 38 predicted proteins | sample MGYA00383092_ERZ1046568 | MGnify/ENA primary metagenome ERZ1046568 (study PRJEB29581, sample SAMEA5548362) | metagenome | biome: marine; feature: coastal; material: water | depth 1 m | study: Short-term variability in the microbial, nano- and picoplankton... | reverse complement strand
ACCACTGCGAACACCTCGGGCAGTAATTGATCGAGTGTTTCGCCCTCTTCAAGTCGGGTGCGGAAGGCAGCCGTCTTTGCTCGCAAGCTGTCATCATCGAGTGCCTGCATTGCCTCCTCAAGGTGGTTAATGCGGGTGACAACTTTACTCAAACGTTTCAGCTCCCGATCATTACGGGTACCGAAGATTTTTTTCATGGTAGAGATCAGCATGGCAGTCTCACTGGTCAGTCAAAAGGGGAAATGCGTGGAAACAGCACATCAAAGCGCCAGAGCGGCTGGTTTAACGATGGGTCCTGCGGACATAAGAGGCCGGATCAACGGCTCGTCCGTGTTTGAAAATCTCAAAGTGGACATGGGGCCCAGTCGACCTGCCAGAGCTGCCCATTAGGGCGATCACATCGCCGCGACGAACGAGATCACCTAATGTGACCAAGTTTTCTTGATTGTGTGCATAGCGGGTACTCAAACCATCGCCATGAGAGACCTCAATCATGGTGCCGTAGCCAGCTTTCACGCCGCTCCAGCTAACAACGCCGCTCGCAACAGCAAGAATATCGGAGCCTTTACGGCCTGCAAAGTCAGCGCCAGTATGCCAAGCGCGCTTACCCGAAATCGGGTCAATGCGGCTCCCAAACGACGAGGATTGCCAGCCAGATCGTATCGGTCTTCCAGCGGGTGTCGACTCAGTTCGCAACTGCTCCGACGACAACAGCCCTGCCAGCACTTCGAACTGCACTTCCCTACCGGCAAAATAACCCTCTAAGGCATCGTACTGCGTGTTGATCTCAAGGACGCTAGGCGCGCTATCGGTCCGCAACGGCACGGACGGACCACCCACTGCCGGTGGCCCAGAAAAATCAAATTCGCCCAACTCAAGTCCCGCCAGCTCGGTGAGATGGTGGCCAAGGGCGTCAAGGCGTGTCATCTGTGTCTGTAACGTCGCCAAACGACGTGTCATGGCGGTTAGCCGTGACTGCGCCTCAACACTCAGTTGCGCCAGAGCTTCTGCTCGCTCCGTCGCTTGCTGCTCGCGTATTGAAATACGAGACGACTGTTCCGATCTCACACCACCATCGAATCCGAGTTGGTAACTCACTGCGACCAAGCCCAAAGGGACACCAATGACACAGGCAGACAGCAACAACCACGACCACCTGCCTAGTTCCAGGGTGCGCGATGCGGCGTGGCGGTTGAGGAAAATTAACTTCAAGGTCGGGTATCGCAATAACGGGGTCGGAACTATGCCATTTTCAGGGGTTAAGTGAAACCGTTGAGCACCATCCTAAACCGGCCAAATTGCACTCAAACCAGCTGTAAACTGCGCGGCAATGGCCAATTTAGGGGCGACGGGCTCTCGTTTTCAAAGGTGGCCCATTCCCAACTCTCTTGTTGCGCCAGCAGCGTCCGAACCAGTTGATTGTTCATCGCATGGCCGGATTTAAACCCATCATACTCAGCGAGTAACTGATGACCGGCAAGGTACAAATCCCCCATGGCATCCAAGATTTTATGCTTCACAAATTCATCTTCGTAGCGCAAACCCCCTTCATTGAGGATATGGAAATCGTCGATGACAATCGCATTATCAACGCTCCCGCCTCGGGCCAAACCTCGAGATCGCATGTACTCGAATTCATGCACGAACCCGAAGGTCCTCGCACGACTGATTTCTCGCACGAAAGTCTCGGTGTCCATGTCTAAGGTGACCCGACCGGTCTGCTCGCGGAAAACGGGATGATCAAAATCAATGGCGAAACTGAGCTTAAAGCCCTCATAAGGGTGCAATGACACGGTCTTTTCGCCGTCGCTCACCGTAATGCTCTCAGTCACGCGAATGAATCGCTTTGCGGCTGCCTGCTCACAGATGCCAGCTGTCTGCAGCAAATAAACAAAGGGGCCCGCTGAGCCGTCCATAATGGGGACCTCGGGGGCATCTAAATCGATATAAAGATTGTCGATACCCAGGCCACACAACGCAGAGAGCAGGTGCTCTACGGTCGTGACCCGGCCATCATCGGTACCAAGGCTAGTCGATAAGTCCGTTTCATCAACCCCCTCAGCCCGGGCGGGGATTTCCCGGGCTGGGGTTAAATCAGTGCGACGAAACACCACACCTGTATCGACCGGTGCCGGACTCAGTGTCATCGACACTTTGTCACCAGAATGCAGACCCACGCCCGTCGACTTTATCGACTCCTGTAAGGTTCTTTGCCACCGCATGGCGATTCCCCTGATCTAGAGAGGAAAACCTTACTAGGGCACGTTACTGCAATCCAGCCCTCACGCCCTGATTATTCACATTCATCAGGGCTTTACAGACGATGACATCAATCAGTCCGCCTGGCGACGCAGAAACGCCGGCACATCAAATAACTGCTCATCCAGACCCTCATCCATTTTCAATGCAGTCTGGCCGTCACTGATTGCGCCTGCGCGCTGACGCCTGCCGGGGGGCAAATCGTAATCATCGTAGTCGGCACCGACGCCCGGTGGGCGCTTAACGACGCTGGTATCGACCGCCGTCAGTGCGGGGCGCGCCTCGGCACTGCGAAGACCTGTCGCCACTACCGTGACCTTTAAGGTATCGGTCATCTCTGGGTCAATCACCGTTCCCACCACTACGGTAGCGTCTTCTGATGCTATATCTTCGATGGTCGCACCGACCTCAGAGAACTCGCCTAGTGAGAGATCTAACCCAGCAGTGATATTCACCAAAATACCCCGAGCACCACTCAAGTCGATATCGTCCAGTAACGGGCTATTAATGGCCCGCTCAGCCGCCTCTCGAGCACGATCCTCGCCGCTGGCGGTACCCGTACCCATCATTGCCGCACCCATCTCAGACATCACCGTCCGGACATCTGCGAAGTCAACGTTGACCAAACCGGGCCGAATGATGAGATCCGCAATACCTTGGACCGCACCGAGCAGCACATCGTTTGCCTCTTTAAACGCATCTAACAATGAGGTGTTTTTACCCAGCACCTCGAGCAGCTTTTCGTTGGGGATCGTAATCAAAGAATCGCAATGCTGTGCGATTTCCTTGAGCCCATCTTCCGCGGTAGTGACGCGCTTTTTACCCTCAAAACTGAAGGGTCGCGTTACCACTGCCACGGTCAAAATTCCGAGCTCACGCGCAACTTCAGCAACAATCGGTGCAGCACCTGTGCCCGTGCCACCTCCCATACCGGCGGTCACAAACACCATATCGGTGCCATGTAGCGCATCGGCAATCCGATCACGATCTTCGAGAGCGGCAGCCCGACCCACTTCTGGGTTAGCTCCAGCTCCCAGCCCCTTTGTAATACTCGCGCCCAACTGAAGCACCGTTTTGGAGCTAATATCAGAGAGCGCTTGCGCATCGGTATTGGCACAAATGAAGTCCACACCGTCGACATGGTGATCTATCATGTGGCGAACCGCGTTACCGCCGCCGCCGCCTACTCCAATCACCTTGATAACGGCACTTTGTGGTGCACTATCTACTAGTTCAAACATTATTTTCTCCCCGTTTTTAAAAAGACCCAAATCCGCAGGGCCCTGCTAAAGCTTTTTACTGTTAAAAATGTCGAGCGAACCATTCCTTCACTCGCCCAGCGAAGCTCACACTTTGTAATGCCAGTTCCTGACGCTCCCGAATCCCACTTCGTACCTCCTCTGCGCCATAGAGGAGCAATCCCACTGCGGTGGCGTAAATCGGATTTCGAATAATGTCGTGCAATCCCCTCGCGTATTGAGGTGCACCTAGCCTGACCGGCATATGGAAAATTTCTTCCGCCAAATCCACTGCCCCCTCCATCTTGGAAGTCCCGCCCGTAAGGACGACTCCTGCAGGAATCAATTCTTCGTAGCCAGAGCGACGCAGCTCGGATTGAATGAGCGTGAAGAGCTCGTCGTAACGTGGCTCAACAACTTCAGCCAGCGATTGTCGTGATAAATCTCGCGGTGGCCGGTCTCCGACGCTGGGCACTTTGATGGTCTCTTCAGCGCCAGCAAGCTGAGGCAGTGCACAGGCGTAGCGAATCTTGATTTCTTCGGCGTGCTGAGTAGGCGTTCGAAGTGCCATCGCAATATCGTTGGTCACCTGATCGCCGGCAATCGGAATGACACCGGTATGTCGAATCGAGCCATCAGTGAAAATGGCGATATCTGAAGTGCCACCGCCGATATCGACGAGGCAGACGCCTAAATCGCGCTCATCCTCGGTAATGACGGAGTAACTTGACGCCAATTGCTCGAGAATGATCCCATCCACCGACAAGCCACAGCGTTCTACACATTTTTCAATATTCTGAGACGCGTTGACGGCACAGGTCACCAAGTGAACCTTCGCCTCTAATCGCACACCCGACATACCGAGGGGTTCCCGAATCCCTGACTGATTGTCGATGACATATTCTTGTGGCAGCACATGCAGAATTTTCTGATCAGCGGGAATAGCAACCGCCTGAGCTGCGTCAATCACCCGATCAACATCTTGTTGAAATACCTCTTGATCTCGTATCGCAACAATCCCATGGGAGTTCACAGAACGAATATGGCTTCCCGCAATACCAACGTAGACCGAATGAATTTGGCATCCTGCCATGAGCTCGGCTTCCTCGACCGCCCTCTGGATTGCGTTCACCGTCGATTCGATATTAACCACCACGCCCTTTTTCATGCCTCGGGACGGATGGGAGCCAATTCCCACGACTTCGATGCCTCCATCAGGGTCGATCTCTCCCACCACCGCGACCACCTTGGAGGTACCAATATCAAGACCTACAATCATGTGTTTGCCGTCGTCATTGGCCATCATCCCTCTCCCCTACTTCGTAGTGGCTGCATTGCCAGTGCCGAGTGACCGAATGTCACTGCCGCACCATGCTCGTAGCGCAGATCAATCTTTTCGACCGTCTGAGTTGATAACTTATCGCTCCACAACTGTTTAAAGCGGGTCACCCGTCGCAACAATTCGTTCGCACCCAGTGCAAGTTGCACACCATTCATTAACCTCACTGACAATTGTCCTAATACATCAATCGACAACTCATCGATTGTGAGACCCTCTGGTTCAAGCTGCGAGGTCAGCATTTGGTAACGCCTTGTCAAAGTCCCTTCGGCGCCTTCTGGGCCGCTGAGTAGAGGAAGATGCGCATACTGACCATCCTGCGTCGCAGCAAAGAATTGCCCCTGATGATTGAGATATCCGGTATCGCTCCAACGCGCTAATGGCCTCTGCTCAACCAACACCACCTCAATTTCTGCGGGCCATCGCCGTCGCGTATTGACCTTATAAACCCAGGGCAAGGACTCCAGCTCATCACGCAAATCACGCAGATCTGCAGCCATAAAGCCATCAGTAATCCGCGGGGTTAAACGAGCCTGAATCACCTCGGTATCAATGTGGCGGACATCGCCCCGCACTGTCAGTGTCTTAACCTGCTTTGCCGCCAACGCCGTCGAACCCTGATATAGCCCGACACCAGTTAGGATCAACGCACAACCCAGAAGCAGTCGATTAAACCAACGCCGAAACGTCGATATCGCGTTAGTCGATGCCCCGGCAGCCGGGCGCACATCAGCCATCAAAGGATCAGCTTTGCGCATGTCTTACCCCCACACTGTCTGTATAGATGCGAGATAGGAGGTCTGCTAAGGAGAGCCCCGCGGCCTTTGCCGACAAAGGCACCAAGCTATGCGATGTCATACCGGGGACGGTGTTGACCTCTAACAAATGCCAAGCGCCCACCTGATCACGAATCACATCGACGCGACCCCATATTGTGCAGCCCACCGCGTGAAACGCGGACGACGCTAACTGAGAGAGCGCTGCTTCGTCAGAATCATCTAAACCGGAAGGGCAAAAAAATTGCGTCTCATCAGAGCGGTACTTCGCCTCAAAGTCATAAAAATCTCCGGGGACCTCGATACGAATGCTGGGTAAGGTGTTATCTCCAAGTATTGAAATGGTGTATTCGGGGCCCTCGATGAACTGCTCAGCCAGCACTTCAGCACCATAGGTCACGGCCTGCTGATAGGCCGCCTCGAGTTCTTTTCCAGTGCTTACCTTCGCCATTCCCAGCGAGGAACCCTCTAAGGACGGCTTCACAAACGCAGTGCCCAACTCAGCAATGACGGCGTCCCAATCGCACCTCGCCTCGAGCACTCGGAAATCAGGGGTAGGAAAGCCTGCACCCTGCCAAAGCACCTTGGTCCGTATCTTGTCCATTGAAAGCGCTGAGCCTAAAACACCCGATCCGCTATAGGGCAATTGCATTAAATCTAAGAGACCTTGGATAGTGCCGTCTTCACCTCCAGGCCCATGCAACAAGTTGAAGACAAACGAGACCTCATTTAACTGTGTCATCCAACCCGGTACCGCGGGATCAATGGGTAAAACGTGTGCGCCGGCCTTTTCTAAGGCGTGCACAACATTATTACCGCTCTCTAGCGAAATCGCTCTCTCTGCCGAAGTGCCTCCCAATAGCACCGCAACGGTTCCGCCATCAATCAAGTTCTGATTCATGACAACACCTCAAGTCTCTCGGCCTGCGAGAGCGTTGCAGCAAGTCGGCCTATGTCACCGGCACCCTGCATCAACAACACATCTTGATCTTGCAGCACCTCAATCAAGGTCTTCGCTAATTGTGTCTGGTCTGAGACGACGATAGGGTCGATCGCACCATCGGTGCGTATCGCATTTGCCAAGCTGAGAGAGTCAGCACCTGCTATCGACGGCTCACCAGCTGAATACACATCGAGTAACACGAGCTGCTGGCCTTCACTCAACACCGAAACAAACTCATCAAAATGATCGCGTGTCCGGGTATAACGATGGGGCTGATAGACCATGACTAGTCGCCGACCTACGAAAGCCTCTCGGACTGCCTTCAACGTCACCGCTAATTCGGTCGGATGATGTCCATAATCATCAATGAGTCGTGCTGAACCGGTTGACCAAATCACATCGCCCAAGTCAGAAAAGCGGCGTCCAACACCACTGAATTCAGACAGTCCTGCTGCGATCGCCTGATCAGCAATATTGAGCTCAGAGCACAGTGCCGCCGCGCCAGCAGCATTCTGGGCGTTGTGAAGGCCCGGCATACCAATCGTCAGTGCCAAAGGTGTCGCACCATCGGGTCGAATCAGATCAAAATGACTGCGTAGCCCATCGGCAGAATAATTTTCCAACCGATAGTCAGCGTCTTGGTGCTGCCCATACGTCACCACTCTTCGTGTCAGATCGGGCAACAGATCCTGAACGCCGCGATCATCGAGACACATCACAGCGGAACCATAAAAGGGTAAGTTGTGCAGGAAGCCGTCGAACGCTTGGATATAACGCGCTAGGTCACCCTCATAGTGATCCATATGGTCTGCTTCGATATTGGTGACCAGCGCCATCATCGGCTGAAGATGTAAGAAAGAGGCGTCACTCTCGTCGGCTTCGACGACCCAATAACGCCCCTCACCCAAGGCAGCATTGCTCCCCGTTTTATTGAGCAACCCACCGATGACAAAGGTGGGGTCTGCGCCTGCCTCATCCAAAATAGAGGCGATTAAGCTGGTTGTTGTGGTCTTGCCGTGTGTGCCGGCTACCGCAATACCAAAGCGATAACGCATCAACTCAGCTAGCATTTCAGCACGAGGCACCACTGGAATCCGGGCTGTTTTCGCCGCAATGCACTCGGGGTTGTCCCTCGAGATCGCCGCCGACACCACCAACACATCAGCGTGTTGAATGTGCTCAGCTTGATGACCGATAAAGATGTTAATACCCAGTGACCGAAGTCGCATAATGGCGGCACTGTCAGAGACATCAGATCCTGAAACCGTATAGCCAAGCCCCTTCAGAACCTCCGCTATGCCGCTCATACCAGCGCCGCCAATACCCACCATGAAGATGTGTTGAATCCGATCCATTGAGGGCACTGGGTTTGTGGGCTCAGTCATTCGCATGAGCCGCCTCTGTTAGGACTGCCACCACTTCATCAGTGGCATTCGTCGTGATCATCCCCACAGCGCGCCGTGCCATCTCCAGCAAACTCGCCGGCGACTGAATCCATTGCTCAAGACGATCCGCAATGCGCTCAGGTGTCGCTTCGCTCTGTGCCACCATCACGGCGCCGCCTGTTTCAGTGAGCACCTGCGCATTACGCGTCTGATGATCGTCGATCGCTTGAGGCAAGGGAATCAGTATGGAAGGTGTTCCGGTCGCCGCCAGCTCCGACACCGTCAATGCACCCGCTCGTGCAATCACCACGTCAGCCCACGCGTAAGCGGTTGCCATATCGTCAATAAAATCGTCTCGTTGGCATTGGGAAAATTGAGTCCCCTGCCATGCTTCGTCTGCGGCTGACCGATTGCTTTCTCCACATTGCTGCCAGACAGCTATCGACTCTCCGAGACCCTTGATCACTAGGCGATCGATGGTCGGGGGTAGAAGACTATTGAGGGGAGCTGCACCCAAGCTGCCGCCTAACACGAGCAAGTTCAGTGGCCGCTGCGCTGAAAAACCTGAGAGTTCGGCTAACCCACTGCGATCCACCTCACAGAGGTTGGCACGTACAGGATTACCAACGACACGGGCGTCGGGGCGTCGCGCAAATTCACCCGGCAAACCACACAGCACATGCTTTGCCAAAGGGGCTAACCATCTATTGGTGGTGCCTGCCACCGCATTTTGCTCATGGATGACCAAGGGTAATCGCGTCAACCAAGCTGCCAGACCTGCTGGACCCGCCGCATAGCCTCCCATTCCTAGAACGATATCGGGTCGCGCCCGCCAGATGATGTTTACCGATCGCCACAATCCACCGATCACTCTATAAAGGCTTCGCGCTCGATCAAAGAAACTTTTTCCTCGAAGACCCGACACGTTTAGGCAATGCAATGGAATTCCGGATGCGGGCACGAGTCGATGTTCGATTCCTCGTTCAGTGCCTATCCATTCAACGGTCCAACCCTGCTCAGACAAAGCACAGGCCACGGCGAGCGCAGGATAAACATGCCCCCCCGTTCCACCTGCCGCAATCAAAGCGCGATGGCGATTGTGACGTGTCGGCGCGACCGTCATAACACTCTCCGCGACACGGTTTGATCAGTACACTGCTCTGGTCGGAGTTGCTGAGCAATCCGCAAGACGATACCCAGCAGAGCGCAGTTCATGATCAAGCTTGATCCGCCATAACTCACAAACGGTAGCGTCAAGCCTTTGGTCGGCAGTAATCCCGAGCTCGCTCCCATATTGATGAAAACTTGCCCGGCAAACATGAGGCCAACGCCAAAACAAAGATAAGCCGCAAAACCATTTCCCTCGGCCGCGGCACGCCAACCGGTCTGCATAATCCGCGTGATTAAGCCGACGAATAATAGAATCAGTAAGAGTGCGCCAAATAATCCCGTTTCCTCTGCCCATATCGAAAAGACAAAGTCCGTATGAGCTTCCGGTAAATAAAATAACTTCTGAATACTGTTGCCGAGTCCCACACCGAACCATTCCCCCCGACCGAAGGCGATTAGGGACTGCACCAATTGGAAGCCAGCGCCAAACGGGTCTGACCAAGGATCTTGGTAAGCGGTGAGCCGCTGTAATCGATATGGCGCACTGAACACCAACACCAAAAAGCCCAGTGCTACTGACGCGAGTAGCGCGAGCACGTAAATCAATCGAGCGCCCGCCAGAAACATCATCCCCACCACGGCACCCACGGCGATCACTGTGGCGCCAAAATCAGGCTCCAGTAGCAGCAAAAACGCGACGATACCGAGGATAAAAATGAGCTTAGCCAGTCCTTGCCAGTGATGACGTACAGCGTCCTCTTGTCTGACTAAGTAGCCGGCGGTATAGAGCAGCAGCGCAAACTTAGCGAACTCTGATGGCTGCACCGTTAATGCCCCCAGCAAAGGCAACCATCGCTTTGCCCCATTCACCTCGCGGCCAATACCGGGCATGAGTACCAGGATGAGCAGTGCAAAAGCGATAAACAGTAACCACGGAGAGAGGCGATTGAAGGTTTCAGTGGGAATCATGTAGGACAACGCAGCTGCTGTAATGCCCAATAACAGATAGAGGGTATGACGCTCAGCGTGATGCCATGGATTACCAAAGTGAAAGTCACTGTATTCGATCGATGCAGAAGCGATCGCAATCAAACCAATGCTGATCAGTGCGACACTGAACCCCAGTAAGAGCGCATCGCCGCTGTATCCTTGCAGGGGCGCCGCGCGATTCATGCGGCTACCTCAAGTGCCGCGACCGCTGATTGAAATTGCTCACCGCGATCAACGTAATCGGCAAACATATCTAAGCTCGCACACGCCGGCGACAACAGTACAATTTGTCCAGACTCTGCGGCGGCGGCAGCCTGATCAACCGCGATTTTTAACGTAGCAGCGTGTGCAAGTGATACCGCATTACTGAGGTGATGAGCGATATCCTGAGCCGCCTCACCAATGACGATCACCCCCGCGCAACGATCTGACACCGTTTTCGATAAGAGCGAAAAATCCTGACCTTTCCCCTGACCACCCAAGATCAACCAGATCTTACTGTCACTGCTCAGCCCATTGAGCGCGGCGAGCGTTGCGCCGACATTAGTGCCCTTACTGTCATCGATAAAGAGAACGCCATTTCGCTCAGCCACTAACTGACATCGATGGGGCAGCCCTCGATACACTTTCGCTGCCTCCACCAAACGCGACAACGGGAGCTCGAGCTCTAGACCGATCGCCAATGCCACCAAGACGTTCTGAATATTGTGCCGTCCGGGAAGCGTCAACTCGGCACTCGCTACCAGGGGCTCCCAGCCCCGGCACAGCCATTCCGTTCCTTGCAGCGCTCGTAAACCAAATTCATCTAGATCAGGCTCTCCCAAACGACACCAACTGACTCGAACCTCCTCCGATATCAACGGGACCGTCAGTGGGTCATCACGATTTGCGACGACCCTTTTTGCCTGACGGAAAATGCGGTGTTTAGCCTGGTGGTACTCTCTCAATGAGGGATAGCGATCGAGATGATCGGCGCTCACATTCAGCACTGTTGCAACCTCAAGGCCCAGCGCTTCTGCGCGCTCGAGCTGAAAACTCGATAGCTCTAAAACGTAGTATTCAGCATTGTCTGCGAGTAAATCGAGCGCCGGCCTACCGAAATTACCGCCAACCGATGCGGAGATATCACAGGCATTCATCATTTCGCCGAGTAACGCCGTAACCGTTGATTTTCCGTTGGAGCCGGTGATACCGATGACCGGCACCTGGACCGCCTCCATAAATAAATCAATATCACCCCGTATACGACAGCCTCGAGCAGACGCTCGTGCCACTAACGGGTGATCGAGGGACACCCCAGGGCTCACAATCATGTCGGTGACATCATCGGCGAAATCAAGATCTACCTCACCAAAGGTGACTGAGTGCGGGTCTATTTCTGCGAGTATCGCAGGATCACTTGCCATCTCTTGACGCGTATCAAAGGCCGTAAAAGCGACCCCTTGTTGACGCCACCAACGTGCCACGGACCGGCCCGTGATACCCAAACCGACAATCAATCGTTTTTCAGAGCTCGCAATCATTGTGTTGAGTGTTGGCATTAGCTCACCGCAACTTCAATGTGGCGAGGCCAAACAGCACCAGCATCACCGTGATAATCCAAAACCGAACAATCACGCGCGGTTCGGGCCAGCCTTTTAACTCGAAGTGATGGTGAATCGGCGCCATACGAAACACACGCCGTCCCGTTAACTTAAAAGAGCTCACTTGAATAATCACTGAGAGCGTCTCGAGTACGAAGATGCCTCCCATGATGAAGAGTACAATCTCATGACGAGTGATCACTGCCACGACGCCTAGCGCGGCACCCAGTGCTAAGGCGCCAACATCACCCATGAAAATCATTGCCGGATAAGTGTTAAACCAGAGAAAACCGAGGCCGGCCCCGGCGATAGCGCCACAAAAAACCACCAATTCACCGGTACCCGATAAGTAGGCAATATTCAGATAATCAGCAAATTCGACATGACCAGCCAGATAGGCGATCACACCCAAACCCGTTGCCACCATCACGGTTGGCATAATGGCAAGGCCATCTAAACCATCTGTTAAATTGACCGCGTTGCTGGAGCCGACAATCACGAAATAACTAAACGGGACGAACAACCAGCCCATCGACCAGGCCACGTCTTTAAAAAACGGCACGTAAAGGGTTGTCTCTTCTGGTGCCACTGCCGTGGTAAATAGCAATAGTGTGCAAGCCAACGCAGCGACTGACTGCCAAAGATACTTCCAGCGAGCGGGTAGCCCTCTGGTATCTTTTCTGACGACTTTACGATAATCGTCAACCCAGCCAATCGCGCCAAATGCAGTGGTGGTCACGATGACAATCCAGACGTATCGATTGTCGAGATCCGCCCAAAGCACCGTCGACCCTAACACCGCAAGGAGGATCAGCGCCCCGCCCATTGTCGGCGTGCCAGCTTTGGCGAGATGAGATTCTGGCCCTTCTGAACGAATCGTCTGACCAATCTGCAAATCATTCAGCCGCGCTATCACGAAGGGGCCCACCAGCATTGAGATCAGCATCGCCGAGCAGGCCGCTAAAATGGCCCTCAGGGTGAGGTACTGAAAGACACCAAAACCCGGATCTAGGAACAGTAACTGCTCACTCAGCCACATCAGCATGAGAAACCTTCCTCTGCTCGGGTCAACCAGTGCACGGTTTTTTCCAGCATCGCGCCGCGAGAACCTTTCACCCAAACAATGTGTTCATCGGGGAGCTCAGGAAAAGCAGCCCACAAGGCCTGCTGATTGGAAAAATATTGTGCCCCCTCTCCATATGCTTCGGCGGCGGCAGCCGCTTCTCGTCCTACTGCCACCAAAAGATCGATTCCTGCAGCTTTAGCGTAGCGCCCCACATCGCCATGTAAGGCGTCGCTAGTCGACCCCAGCTCCAACATCGGTCCGAGTATGAGCACGCGATAAACTGACTCGCGCGCTAAGGTATCGATCACGGCCATGACGGCTGCAGGGTTCGCGTTATAACTATCGTCCACCACCCGTCCGCCGGTTCGCCCGACTAATACCGCTCCGCGGCCAACCTCGGGGACGACTTGTCCGAGCCCATCGACAGCGCTATCCGGAGGCACTCCCAGCTCAATGGCAACCGCTAAGGCGGCGAGTGCATTAATGACCTGTATGGCTCCGGGCAATCGCAGGCTGACTGGCAACACCATTGAGGAAGCGATTAAATCAAATTGCGTTCCATTCAAGCCTTGGTATTGAATATTGATGGCGCGGTAATCTGCCTTTTCTGACAGTCCAAACGTGATGGTTCTGGCGTCGCCCGCCTGCTGAATCCATTGCGCAAGCCATGGCTGATCGGCGTTGATAATCGCCAGCCCCTCACCTCTCAATCCCTCGAGAATCTCACCTTTTGTAGAGGCGATCTGATCGACACTCTGATAATTCACGAGATGCGCCGCCGAGGCATTTAAGCAAACTGCGACGCTTGGCTGCGCCAATTGGCACAGGTAAGCAATATCACCAGGCTGCCCTGCACCCATCTCGATCACACCAAACTGATGAGATTCATTCAAACCCGCCAACGTGATGGGCACGCCGAGCTCGTTATTGTGATTACCCTCCGTCGCATGAACAGCCCCCGCTCCGGCCAACGCAGCAGCAATGAGGTTTTTAGTTGTCGTTTTCCCGGCGCTGCCGGTAACAGCCACCACCGACCCAAGAAAGGCCTGGCGTTTCAGAAGCGCAAACTGACCCGACGCCTTCACCACGTCAGAAACCACCAGCTGGGGTGTTATCCCCTTGACCTCTCGCTCTGTGAGAACAGCCACCGCACCTGCAGCGGTTGCCTGAGACGCAAAATCATGGCCATCAACTTGAATGCCCGCAATCGCAGCGAATAAATCACCGGGCTGGGCCACTCGGCTGTCAATGGCCAGTCCGTGAAGCGGAACAGACTCACCAATCAGCTCACCATTGGCTCGCTGTGCTAATGCTTGTAATGCCACCGACGCCATCAGGCAGCCCGCCTTTGTGCCAAGTAATGATTGGCACACTGCACATCGGAGAAGGGTATTCGGGCGCCCGCAATCTCTTGATAAGTTTCATGTCCCTTACCCGCTATTAAGACGGTATCACCGGCAGCGGCCTCCGCAATCACCAACGAAATAGCGGTTGCTCGATCAACTTCGACCAGCGGTGTTGCGCCCTCACAACCCGCCAAAATGTCATGAATAATTGCTTCCGGTGGCTCGCCTCTGGGATTGTCACTTGTCACCACGATCCGATCCGCCAACCGAGCCGCTACCGCTCCCATCTCTGATCGCTTGCCGCGATCTCGATCTCCACCGCAGCCAAACAAAACCCAAATACACCCATGATGACGCGCTTCAGAAACCGCCGTGATCGCGCGATAAAGCGCATCGGGAGTGTGGGCGTAATCAATCACCACAGTGATGTCAGATGCCATCTCCATCGGCTCAAGACGGCCCGGAACGGGTTTTAGTTGTTGGGTAACCGCAATAATCTCAGCAAAAGAAACCCCCATTGAGGCGGTCGCCACGATGGCTACTGTGAGATTGAACGCGTTAAATCGGCCGGCAAGCAATGAATCGATCTGTGCGTCACCCCAAGGCGTTCGCAAAGTGAATGCCAACGGCGCGACACTGATCATTCCAATCAGCACATCTGCTGATTCATCGCTAAAAGAAATACCGACACTGTCACGACCCCAAATATCACTCTGGGACGACAAGAGGCTGTCATCGGCGTTATAAATTTGCACCGATGACGCAAAGTCGCGGAACAGCTTGAACTTCGACTCCGCGTACGCTTCCATCGAATGGTGGTAGTCGAGGTGATCGCGGGAGAGGTTAGTAAACACCGCCACATCAATTTTCAGGCCATCGAGTCGCCGCTGATCCAGCGCATGACTCGACGCCTCCATGGCAACATAGTCCACGCCCGCATCCCGCCAAACACGTAGCTGTCGATGCAACGTAATACAGTCGGGCGTCGTATTACGCACCTCTGTCGGCGGACCGGCCAGTCGCGATCCCAGTGTGCCGATTGAGCCTGCTTTTAATCCAACTGCTTGTAATAACTGACGAGTCAACTCCACGATCGACGTCTTACCGTTAGTGCCAGTGACCGCCATCACTTTTAGCTGGCAAGAAGGTGAGCGATAAAAACGGTCAGCAAGCACGCCTAACTGGTCCCTTAAATCGCTGATTGCGATCACCCGATCGTCTTCAGGCAATTCACGGTCATCGGCCTCTGCCAGCACCACCCCAGCACCCAGCTCTAAAGCGGCATGAATAAAATCTCGACCGTCGCGCTCTGCTCCCGGTACCGCAATAAAAGCCATGTTGGGCTGAACGTCACGACTGTCTAAGGTCATATTGCTCAGCGACACCTCGGGCAGCGTTTGATCCGCCAGCAACTCACGCAGCCCCATCATTGCTGCGCTCCACGGTATGCAGCGACCAGCGCTCCTGCCGAAGAGCGGTCAGGCTGCGCATTGCGTATTCGGAGCACTTCTTCCGTGATCCTTGAATAAACTGGCGCAGCGGCCAGGCCGCCGCCATAGTGATCACCACGAGGCTGATCAATCAAGATCGTGGTGACGTAGCGTGGCTTCTTCATCGGCGCGACACCCACAAAGAGGGCCACGTATTGGTCATCCAAATACCCTGTCGCGCCAACTTTATGGACCGTTCCTGTCTTACCGCCAACCGAAAAGCCGGGCACTTGTGCCAAGGTGGCGGTACCGCCAGAGCTCGTAACCCGACCCAGCACCTGCAACACATCTTGAGCCACCTGGGCATCCACTACGCGCATTCCCACTGGCAGTGTCTCGCGATCTTGCTTCAGCAAAGTCAGTGGCTGCCGCACGCCACCATTAGCTAAGATCGAGTACGCTTGTGCCAACTGTATGGGTGTCGCATTTAAACCATAACCAAAGGCCAGTGTGACTTTTTCTATTTCACTCCAATGCATCATGCTTGGCAGGGAGCCTGCTCGCTCGCCCGGAAAGCCAGTGCCAGTTTGCGTTCCAAATCCGAACCTCAGCAGCACCTCTAGAACGGCTTCATGCCCGACGGCTTGGGCTAGCTTAGTGACCCCCACCTGACTCGATTTTTCGATGATTTTTGAAACACTAATCTCACCATAATTACGCGGATCATGAAGCACTTTACCGCCCACTCGAATGCGTCCGGGGGCCGTGTTAACAAGGCTATCAATCGTAAATTGTCCGCTCTCCAGCGCCGCAATGAGCGTCAGTGTTTTGATCGTTGAACCCGGCTCATAAACATCAGTTAGAGCACGATTACGGGCCGCACTGTAATCAAATGCCTCTCGGTTATTGGGGTTAAACACTGGATAATTACTGACAGCCAGGATTTCTCCCGTCCAAGCATCGACGGTGATAGCGGAGCCCGCGACGGCGCCCGTCTCCTTCATTGCTCGTTGTAACTCACGGTGCTGAACGTACTGCAGGCGCAAATCCAGGCTCAGAGACAGCGCCTTGCCGGGTCGCGGCTTGGTAATCAAGCCGAAATCACGGACTGCCTCACCATGAAGATCTTTGATAAAACGCTTCTTACCAGGGATCCCCTGCAGCCACTGCTCAAATGCCAGTTCGATGCCAGCGATGCCTTCGCCATCGACATTGGTCAATCCCAAAACCTGAGCGGTGACCTCTCCCGCAGGGTAATAGCGTCGGTACGCTCGTTCGCCCCGAACGCCGGGAAAGGCCTCTTGCAGTATTTGACGGGCAAAATCCGGTGCTTGATGCCTTGCCAAATACATGAAGTGCTTGTTGCCGTACAAAGCGAGCTTGTCTTTTAATTCCGCCGCGTCGACTCCAAGTAGTGCGGCTAACTCTGCGAGCCGTGGGCTATCCTTTAGCTGCTGTGGATTCGCCCACAGCGACACCACCGGTGAGCTGATTGCGAGCGGCGTGCCATGTCGATCCTCAATCAACCCTCGATAAACGGGAATTTCAGCCGTGCGAACGGTTCGCATGGCACCTTGCTCACGCAGAAAGCCAGCGCCTTGCCCTTCCTCGGTTACCTGAAGCATAACCAGCCTACCCATCAGCACTCCGGCTAAACCAATCAGCACGCAGCAGACGGAGAGATAGCGCCAACGGGGTGTTGCCGGCGAACCGGCCTTCATGGCTCTTTTACCGAATGGGACACGCTTAAATCTGGGGCGTTCATCGAAAGCGTATCGGAAGCGATTTGCCCGACGCGGTGGGGGGCCGCCCAGGTATTCATCTCGAGCAAAAGACGGGTGTACTGCTCCTGCAGTTGCCAGCGCTGCAACTCCAATGACTGTAATCGCGCATAGCCATCTCTGACCTGATGCGTACTCGCCACTAATCCAAGGCTCGAAAGCAGCAACAGCACCAGCAGAATGACCAGCACTATCGCGTTAGGCGCCAGCAAAGGGTTCATCAGAGACGCTCCGCAATGCGCATGACAGCAGAACGGGCTCGAGGGTTCTGGGAAACCTCCGCAGGCGTGGGCATCACCGCCTTACCAATTTGCCGCACGAGACCCGGATACTCGGCGTGCCGAATCGGCACTCCGGGCGGTAATTGCGGGCCTCTAACGGCCGCACGAATGAATCGCTTTACGATACGATCCTCTAGGGAGTGGAAACTGATCACCACCATTCGACCGCCTGGCGCGAGCGCCAGTAAGATGGCCTGCAGGGCATCTCGAAGCGCGTCCAGCTCACCGTTAACATGCAATCTGATCGCTTGAAAACTGCGTGTCGCTGGGTGCTTATGCTTTTCCCACTTGGGATTGGCGGCAGATACCACCTCAGCCAGCTGCCCCGTTCGTCGGATGGGCTGCTCACTGCGCGCGGCCACAATCGCATTCGCAATCCGTCGGGCAAAACGCTCTTCACCCAATTCACGGAGCACCGTCGCGATCTCAGACGCCGGCGCCTCCGCCAACCACTCTGCTGCAGACCGCCCTTCGTCTGGATTCATTCGCATGTCTAGGGGGCCATCATGGGAAAAGCTGAATCCCCGCTCGGGATCGTCGAGTTGCGGCGAAGACACGCCGAGATCCAGCAACACACCCTGCAAGCTGCCCAGCTCAACATGCTGGCTCAGCGCTCTGAAGTTTGCTGCCTTAAAAGAAAATCGCTGGTCGTGTTTCGCTAACCGGGATGCGCTCTCTGCCGCGCTTGGGTCATGATCTAACGCCATCAACGAACCTTGCGCTGATAGCGCCTCAAGGATACGAGTGCTGTGCCCGCCCCGGCCAAAGGTTCCGTCTACATATGCTCCGTGCGGCGATACCATCAGTGCCCCAATGACCTCCTCGAGTAGAACCGGCAAGTGCTCCCGGTCCATCAAAGATTAAGCTGCATCAGCTCCACTGGAAGCTCCCCTTGGGGCCCCGGTGACAGCGCAGCTTCGCATTCCCTCTGCCATAACTCTTCAGACCACAGTTCAAGCTTATTACCTTGCCCGACCATCACTGCGCGCTTCTCGAGATGCGCATAGTCTCTGAGCGACGGGGGAACTAATACACGGCCATTGCCATCCAGCTGCAAATCGCTGGCGTAACCCAACATCAATCGCTGAAATCGCTTTACGGCGGGGTTGAGTGCTGGGAGCGCCTGGACGTCTCGCTCAATGCGTTCCCATTCGGGCAGGGCGTACATCACCAGACAGGGCGTTTGGGTATCGACGGTAATGACAATATGCCCATCACTTAATGCCGCCAGCGATTCACGTTGCCGCGCTGGCACCGCCATTCGGCCCTTGGCATCAAGGTTGATGGACTGAACCCCTCGAAACATGATGTCCATTGCCTCCATTGAATTACCACAAAATGGGGGTTTTACCCACTTTGCACCACATTTCGCCACTATACGCCTGAAAAAAGCGTTGGGTCAACGGCATGATGACAAAAATTCTCGGTTTTTCAGTGCCTTAGAGACAATCAGCCGGGCTCACTGACGCGGGACCGGTTGTTAGAAAGAAACGTTAAAACAGCCGGCTAACTCGAAATACGAGGTTTGAGATTAGGTTATATACCTTATTTATATTTTTATTGGATTTATAATAATCAAAAAGTATTAAAAGCGACGGTAGGGCCACTGCGTGATCAGGCCGGCGCAACGGTATCAGGGGAGAAATGGGAAGCCCCCCGATTGGGGGGCATAATGAGTTGGTCGATAAGCCGGGTTCTGTCTTGGACGATCATTCATCTGCGACGAACGTCACCGTTCGCCTGTAGCGACCTACCCGAATCCGCCGAGGGTCACGGCATAGGATCCCTATTTGGTCTTGCTCCGAGCGGGGTTTACCATCGCCACGCTTGTTGCCAACCGCGCGGTGCGCTCTTACCGCACCTTTTCACCCTTACCTGCAAGCAGGCGGTTTCCTTTCTGTTGCACTTTCCGTAGGCTCGCGCCCCCCAGGCGTTACCTGGCGTCCTGACCCGTTGGAGCCCGGACTTTCCTCTGCCATTACGACAGCGATCGTCTGACCCACTCGGGGCAGAGGTTACCGATTAGCGCTGAGGCTCGCAACCCAAGACTGCGGCATGTCACTTTTTATCCAGTATGGCCTGGTAGAGCACTCGCACGGGCAATCCCGTCACATCGGCTACTACGGCGGCTGCGCGCCGCGGCGGAAGCTCCTTGACTAAACGATCTAGCAGAGCCTCTACCTCGGCATTGAGCTGGACCGCCTCAGCGTCGCAACCCCGAATCACTAACACCATTTCGCCACGCTGTTGATTAGCATCATTACGCACAAACACTTGTAACTGTGACAGCGAGCCACGGTAAATCGTCTCGTGAGCTTTCGTCAGTTCCCGACACAGTGCCGCGTCACGATCTCCCAGCTCAGCAATGAGCGCATCGAGGGTGCTCAGTACTCGACGCGGCGCCTCAAATAATATCAAGGTGGCTTCCAGACGCTTCAATGCTTGTATCCGGGTCCCGCGCTGCCCGCTCTTTACCGGAAGAAAACCCTCAAAATAGAACCGATCAGTCGGCAAGCCAGACGCGCTGAGCGCTGCCGTCATGGCGCTGGCGCCCGGTATGGGGATCACTTGGAATCCGTGCTGCTGGCAAGCCTCCACCAACTTGTAACCCGGATCAGAAATCAGGGGAGTCCCCGCATCGGATACCAGTGCCACCGATTTGCCTTCTCGAAGATGACGCAGCAGCCGTTCCGTGTGCGCAGCGGGACTGTGATCGTGGTAACTCACCATTGGGGTATCAATTCCAAAATGCCGCATGAGCTTGGCTGAGTGACGAGTATCCTCCGCTGCAATGCAATGCGCGGCCTTCAAAACCTCCAACGCGCGCAATGTGATGTCGTCCAAATGGCCGATGGGTGTGGCAACAATGTAAAGGCAAGCTGGCACTGGGAAAGGCTCCTTATCGGGCCACCGGCGCCCGCTTAGGGCTATACTGCCCCGATGAGCGCTATAGGTCACCCTCAACCCCTCAGTTTCGCTTGCAGAGTCGCCGGTCGGCCACTGCTTCTGCGGGTCGCTTTGACGGCGTTACTGCTGACTCTCGTTACTGCCTGCTCAGCGCCGACGCGTGACACGGCGGTGTTACCAGTGGAAACCGACAGGGACGAGCGCGTTCCAGAACCGGTAGAGGGAGAGCAGCTGAGACTCGATACCATTGCGCGCCTATCAACCCTCGCGAAAACAGAATCCCTGCTCGTAGCCCAGTATGAGCGTGATCAACTGTCACTCAGTGATGCCGGCGCCTCAACACTCATTGCACTCGATAGCCGACTGGCCTGGTTATCCGGCGATGTCCTATTAGCCGATCAATTACTGCGGAAACTTAAGAATGGGAATACCGCAGCGATTGATTTTGCGCTCGAAGAGCAGATAGCGCAGGCAGCGCTATCGGGAAAATGGCTTCGCGCGGCCACCCTACTCTTTGAGAAATCCCAGGCGCCGGCAGAGCAGAGAAACACTTCTGTTAACAGCGATCGACTATTCGGCTACCTCATCCAAGTGACTGCGGCCGCGCTGTCGGCCGAGCTCAAACAGTCTCGGGAACCTGACTGGCGAGCTTGGCTGGAAATGCAATTGGCTTACCGAAAGGGGCCCCACGCGTTGCGGGCCTGGCAGAGTGGGGCCAGAAACCGACCGCAAACACCAGCGGCACCAAGCCACCTCTTAGCCTGGTTAGACGCGCCACCGATAGAACAGATCACACTCATACTGCCGCTTGACGGCTCACTGAGAACAGCTGGCGAAGCCGTTGCATCCGGCGCCATCAGCCAGCTGTACCAATCCTATCCAGATCCCGCCAATAGACCGCGGCTTACCGTACTGAACCTAGGGCACTACGCCAGTCCACGTGCCGCCTACTCTGCAGCCGTGAACAGCGGTGCCAATATCGTCTTGGGGCCGCTGACCAAATCAGATGTCGCGTCGTTGCAGCAAATCGACCCACTGCCAGTTCCCGTCATTGCCCTCAACCAACCGGAACCGCAAATCAATCAGACCATTGCTAACGCCGGCTGGACGACTTTTAGTCTAGCTCCCGAAGACGAAGCACGTCAGATTGCCGACAAGGGCTTCGGTGACCAATGCCGAAATGCGATCGTCATGGCTTCCCCAAACGATCGTGGGCTGCGCCTGCTAAAAGCCTTCGAAGCACAGTGGGCCCATCACGGCGGAACGCTGCGTGGAAAATTAGTCGTCGAACAACAAACGGACGCTAACAAAGCGATGGGCGAATTACTGGGCTCAGGCTCAAGTGATCAACGTATTCAATCTGTCGAGCAGGCATTCGATATTCCGGTTGATGGGAGGGGTCGTGGCAGGAGTGATTTTGAGTGTATCTTCATGCTCGCCCCAGATCCCGTGACGGCCCGGTCGTGGAGACCCTTGCTGGTCTTTCATATGATAGGGGAAGTCCCTGTCTATGCGACCTCTGCGATCAATGATGGCGTTATCAATACGCGAAATCGTGATCTTAATGGCGTGGTCTTTTTAGAAACGCCAGCAATGCTGCCGCCCAGCCCGGCCGGTCGACTGGGACGACTGCGTGCTCTGGGACGGGATGCACTGGTGATGGCTCAGCACTGGCAGCAAGCACTCACGACTGAAAACTGGATTATCAAAGGTCAAACCGGACTACTCAGGCGCAGGGCAGACGGATCGATCGCAAGAGCCCTCGACTTGGCCACCTTTGATGGCGCGGAGGTACGCGCGCTCCAGTAAGCTAGAAGCTGACTCATGACGCGGAAGCGCCAGTGAAAAACATCGGTCAGATTTGGGAGCGAGATGCTGAGCGGTTCTTACTAAGCCAAGGCCTTGTATTACTGGCTCGAAACTTTTTAACACGTAGTGGCGAGATTGATCTCGTCATGCGCGACCAAGATCTGATCGTATTTGTCGAAGTCCGCTTCCGGAAGGCATCACGCTTTGGGACTGCCATCCACAGCATTGATAGACGAAAAAGCGTATGCGTAGTGCGATCAGCCAGCGTGTTCTTACAACAACATCCACAGTGGTCTAATCACCCTTGTCGCTTTGACGTAATCGCTTATGATGGCGTTGCGGCACGAGCCAATCCAACTTGGATTCAGGCCGCTTTTAACTGACTCATTTTGGTATCGACAAGCGGAAGGTCTGTGGACGTTTATCCTAGCATTGCCAGCTTTTTCCAAAGACACTTGGAAGCCTCTAGTTTGGCTGTGGATGCCATTGCAGACACACTGGGTGACGCCATTGAACTCTTAGCCCAAGCGATCCTCGCCGATCGAAAACTATTTAGTATTGGTCTGGGCGCAGACCGTGCCAGCGCAACCGCACTGACCAGCTTGCTGCAACACGGCATATTGAGGGAACGCCCCAGTCTACCTGTGGTGGAACTCGCGACACACCAGATCGACGCGTCCGAGCTCGGGGTAGGCTGGGTGAGCCAGCAACTTCAAGCGCTTGGCCAGGCTGGCGATGTCGGTGTGGTCTTCGGCGCTACTCTGCAAGACTCAGACATTAAACGACTGGCGCTAACAGCAGAACAAAGGCAAGTATCGTTGATCTGGATAGGCAACCGAGGCCCCGGGATCAGCGTCAATTTGGCCCAGGAATCGATCGAAACAACGCTCGCGGTGAACCATACCCTCGCAGTTTGTCTTGCCCACCTCATTGACACCCATACCTTTGGCCCTCTGGAGACCTGAATCATGCTGATATCGCAACTCGCACTGAGACCAATCCTCATCCTCTCGCTGTGCGCAGCGTCTGCGCTGCTCAGCGGCTGCGGTACGATCATGTCCAGCGCGGGTGCGGGCCCTATCGAAGAAGACCCCGGAGAACGAACCTTTGCTCAGCAGATGACGGATGAGAGCATCGAAACCAAAGCGTTAGTCAACATCAACGCAGCCGATGAAGCCTATGACCAAGCGCATCTCAGCGTTGTCTCTTACAACGGATTTCTCTTGCTGGTAGGTCAGGTCCCCTCGGAGGCGCTCAAGGCACTGGCCACCGATGTCACACGTGACTTGGAGGCCGTCCGTCGCATCTACAATGAACTCGAGGTAGGCCCAGAAACCAGTGCCGGCACCCGCACCAATGACACGTGGATTACCACACAGGTCAAATCAAAGTTACTCGCCAGCTCGGATACACCGGGCAGGCGAGTCAAAGTCGTCACTGAAAACGCGGTCGTCTATCTCATGGGTTTGCTAACCGCCGCAGAGGCTGATCGCAGCGCGTTGGAGGCTGCCGAGGTGAAAAGCGTCACGCGAGTCGTTCAGCTATTCGAAATTATTACTGAGCCCGCTATTTAACAACTTTGAGGCTCGGGCGACCGCGGCCTGCGGGTGGCTCAGGTGGCTCCTCAGGTGTTTCCATCTCGTCGAACACCATGCCTTGGCCGTTCTCGCGGGCATAAATACCAAGGATAGCCAGAGTGGGTACTGCAATGTCTGTGGCAACACCACCAAAGCGACCGTTAAAGGTCACCAGGTCGTTACCCAGCTCCAATCCAACCACTGCACTTGGCGATATATTAAGCACGATCTGTCCATCCGTGACATACGCCTGAGGCACAGTCACCCCATCATAATGAACGTCGACTAAGAGGTGCGGCGTGCAGTCATTATCAATAATCCACTCATAAATGGCGCGGATAATGTAAGGGCGGCTAGAGGTCAACAGAGCATGCGGCCCTATGGACGCATCTCTCTTTCTTGGATGGTGAGGCTCTCCTGAAAAGCCTCACGTTGGAACAATCGCTCCATATAATCAAACAGCGGCTTCGACTGCTTACTCACCCGTATGTCCACGCCCAAAGCGGGAAGCCGCCACAGAATGGGGGCAACGCAGCAATCCACCAAAGAAAACTCTTCGCTCATGAAAAATGGCTTTTCAGCGAAGATAGGCGCCACAGCCATGAGGCTCTCTTTCAGTTCCTTGCTCGACTTGGTCACAACGTTGTCACTACGCGATGACTGAATGGCATCCACTAAAGTGGCCCAATCTCGCTCAATACGGTAGACAAATAAACGACTCTCGGCACGCGCTACGGGATAAACAGGTAGCAAAGGAGGATGCGGAAAACGCTCGTCGAGGTACTCCATCATGACTTTCGATTCGTACAACACCAGTTCTCGATCCACCAGCGTGGGCATACTGCTGTAAGGGTTGAGTTCACTCAGCTCTGGCGAAACCGCACCATTTTCAGACTCGACCAACTCAACGGTCACGCCTTTCTCTGCCAATACCAAGCGCACGCGATGGCTGTAATGACAAGTATTATCGGAGAACAAGGTCATGGAGGAGCGTTTAGAAACGATCCCAGAGGCATCATCAGGCATGTATTTTCAACTGATTAAAAGAGGGACATAGTCTACCACTCAAACGGCGGTAAAACTCGCCCCTCGGTACTTTGGAGGGTTTTAGTGGACGTCTTTCCAATATTCTCGGTTCAATAACCAAGCAAAGATGAAAAATAGCGCCAAAAACAGCAGTACGTAGGTCCCTATCCGCAATCGGTCCGCCTTATAGGGTTCGGCGGTATAAGCCAAAAAATTGACCAAGTCATACATCGCACCATCGAACTGCTCAGGCGTCATCACACCTGCGGCCGCCAGTTCTACCGTCTCGCAATGTGCCGCCTTGTCCGCGGGTTGACCCTGCGCGTCCGTACAACTCGACAAGCCTTGCAGCTCCATTAGCACATGGGGCATGCCAACATTGGGATAAACGCGATTATTGACGCCATAAGGTCTTTGCTCATCTTTGTAGAATGCACGGAGATAGGTATAAAGCCACTCCGGCTGTCGCGCACGTGAGATCAGCGACAAATCGGGTGGCGTCGCACCGAACCACACTTTGGCGTCGCCTTTATCCATACTGTTCGACATTAATGAGCCCAGCTTGATTTCGGGATCAAAGACGAGGTTTGCCTTGTAAAGATCCTCGGGAATACCCAAATCGCGCGCAACCCGATTGTGCCGAGAATACTGCAACGAGTGGCATCCCATACAGTAACTGGCATACAGCGCTGCGCCCCGTTGCAAGGAGGGCTGATCGCTCTGATCGGCCTCGAACGCATCACAGGGCATGGTGCCGCAATCATAGGCGGACTCTGCGCCAACCACTTTGAGCGGCAAAAAGGCCAACACACCAATCAACACAAGGGTCGCCATGCTTTGCCACATGTTCATCCCGCCGTTCATGGTGACCCGCTCGGGTTCAGGCTTGGACCGATCGAGCCGTGACCACCAGGGCATCGCGAGGAAAAACAGGAAGTAAAAAATAGTGCAGATTTGAGCCAGAACCGTTCGCTCCGGGGTCGGAGACTTCACGCCCAAAACACCGAGAATAATGAAGGAAGCCACGAACAGCAGTAGCATCACGCGATTCAACATGCCGCGGTAACGCCAAGAACGGACTGGATTTCGATCTAGCCAAGGCAGCGCGAAAGGGATCACCACGGATGCCGCGAAGAACACAAAGCCCCAGAATTTATCGGGAACCGCGCGCAACACTGAATAAAACGGCGTGAAGTACCAGACCGGCGCAATGTGTGCCGGCGTCTTCAATCCATTGGCCTCTTCAAAGTTGGCAAACTCTAAAAAGTACCCAGACATTTCCGGCGCAAAAAAGATGACGGCGCAAAAGAAAAACAAAAAGACCGCGATACCCTGCACGTCGTGAACTGAGTAGTAAGGATGGAACTTGATGCCGTCTAGGGGAATGCCGTTTTCGTCCTTCGTTTTCTTTATCTCAACACCATCGGGATTATTCGAGCCTACCTCGTGCAACGCCAAAATATGCAACACCACCAAAGCGAGCAAAACGATGGGGAGCGCCACTACGTGTAGCGCAAAAAATCGATTCAGTGTGATGCCAGACAGAAGATAATCGCCCCGGATCCAGGTCACGATGTCTTCACCCACAACCGGTATGGCGCCGAACAAAGAGATGATCACCTGCGCACCCCAGTAGGACATCTGCCCCCACGGGAGCACGTAACCCACAAACGCCTCGGCCATCAACACGATGAAAATCATCATACCGAACACCCAAATTAACTCTCTGGGTTTTTTATAGGATCCGTACATCAATGCGCGCATCATATGGAGATAGACCACAATGAAAAAAGCGGATGCTCCGGTTGAGTGCATGTACCGCAGCAGCCACCCGTAATCGACATCCCGCATGATGTATTCGACCGATGCAAAAGCCTCCTCTGAGGAGGGCGTGTAATTCATCGTCAACCAAATACCGGTCAGCAGCTGATTCACCAGCACCAACAGCGAAAATACGCCAAAGAAATACCACAAATTAAAGTTCTTGGGCGCGTAATACTCAGCCATGTGAGTATTCCACGTTCTCGTCAGTGGAAGACGAGCATCAATCCAAGAAACCAGACCTGTTAGTGCCTTTTCCATCAGACTGCCTCCGCGTCAACGCCGATCACTAGGACGTTTTCGCCTTCAAAAGAGTAAGGGGGAACTTCTAAATTAGCAGAGGCTGGAACACCCTTGTACACCCGCCCTGCTAAATCGAACTTAGAGCCATGACACGGGCAGAAAAAGCCACCAAGCCACTCATCACCGCCCATATCGGCTGCGCCAACCTCGGGCCGAAACTTTGGCGCGCAACCCAAGTGGGTGCACAGCCCAACAATCACTAGCAACTCTTCGTTGAGCGCCCGAGCTTCTCCGGAGATGTAAGCAGGCTGCGCCGACGCTTCTGACAGGGGGTCCTTCAGATCACCATTCAGCGTTGCCAGATCCGACACTTGCTCTGCTGTTCGACGGAGCACATACACGGGCTTGCCACGCCACTCAATCACCACCATTTGCCCCGGCTCTATACCGCCGATATCGGCTCTGACCGGCGCGCCAGCGGCCTTGGCTTTTTCCGACGGATTCCAAGACCCCAAGAAGGGCACGGCAACGCCTGCCACGCCGCCCACACCCACTACTGAGGTGGCCGCGGTAAGAAACCGTCTGCGAGTCTCGCTGTGATCACCTGCTGTGTCATGAGCTTCAGTTGTATCGGTCATGCTTAGACGTCTCCCGTGTTACCGCTGAGCCACTCCGCGGGTCAAAACACGCGACAGTGAGCGGTGAAGCAAGATAGTTAGTGCGTAGTGCGCGCGAAGTGTAATGCTCACGCCAGCTACCAGCAAGTTGAAATACGAATTCGCGGCCAGACAGGATCAGTGCGCTTTCCTAACAAATGATCCTGTCGGAAACCAACACCCGACTAACCAGGCCGTTTAGGAGGGTTATTCGCCCGATCACATCGCGACTGAGCGGCGCCCATCGTGCGTCGCCCACCCACGAACCAACCAGGCTGCTCGCTACGTCCCGGGCCCCGGGGGATCACCCTCTCCGAGTTGACTACCAAAGCAAAAAAAAGCCGGCACAGGTGCCGGCTTTCGAACGTGTAGGCGAGAAACTTATCGCTTGGAAAATTGAGGGCGACGTCGCGCCTTCCGCAGGCCTACCTTCTTACGTTCGACTTCTCTTGCGTCTCGCGTGACGAAACCAGCCGCTCGAAGCGTTCCCCGGAGACTCTCGTCATAATCCAACAGCGCCCGCGTCAATCCATGTCGAATAGCGCCCGCCTGACCAAAGCTTCCCCCGCCACACACGGTGACATTGGCATCGAAACTCGCTGCATTCTCAGTCAATTCCAGCGGCTGCCGGACGATCATTCGAGCTACTTGACGACCAAAATACTCGTCAACGGGACGACCGTTCACCGTAATGTTGCCGCTACCGGAGCGCAGGAATACACGCGCGGTGGAGGTCTTTCGTCGACCCGTTCCGTAATACTGTGCGGTTGCCATTATGGTCTCCTCAGATCGTCAGTGGCTGCGGCTGTTGCGCCGAGTGCGGATGCGCAGGACCCGCATACACCTTAAGTTTTTTCAGCATTGCGCGGCCCAGCGGATTTCGGGGCATCATCCCTTTCACCGCGCGCTGAATGACACGCTCAGGGGCGCGCTCAATCACCTGCTCAAAGCTAGCCGCCTTAATACCACCCGGGAAACCAGTGTGGTGATAATAAATCTTGTCTGTTCGTTTTGCGCCAGTCACCTGGATTTTCTCACAGTTGACCACCACCACGTAGTCACCCATATCCATATGCGGGGTGTACTCTGGCTTATGCTTGCCACGCAAGCGGTGCGCTATCTCAGTTGCAAGACGCCCGAGTGTTAAATTCTCAGCATCCACAACGAACCAATCGTGGTGAATGTCGTCTGCCTTGGCGCTATATGTTTTCATGCCGGAGTCTCAAGGGCGGTATTAAAGGAGCGCGGATGTTACTGGACTGTTTGAGCCCTTTCAATAGTTATTTTGTCGCCCCGCGCTTACGGTCGGTGCTCGGCTCGCAGGTATTCGTGGGTGCGCATCTCTTGTAGCCTTGAAACCGTTCTCTCGAACTCAAAACGCAACCTCGTGCCATGGTAGAGGGCCTCAGGCGCACAGGCCGCGGTGGCGATCAATTTGACATTGCGATCATAAAACTCGTCGACTAGATTAATAAAACGCCTAGCTGAATCCTCTTTATCGCGCGCTAAGACGGGAATTTGTTCGACCAATATGGTGTGATATTCCCTTGCCAGCTCCACGAAATCAGCAGCACTGCGCGGCTCGTCGCACAATGTGGAAAAGGTAAACCAAGCCATCCCGGGCGCCGAAGCGATCAGTTGCATACGGCGTTGGTTAATCTCCAACCACTGTGGCGCAACAGCCGATGACCCTGACCCCGCTGCGAAATCAGCAACAGCCTGCCCGCCCAACGAGGCAAAATAACCCGCTAACGCCTCGTGTGCAGCCCCATCATGCGGCGTATGCCATAAGGCTGCTCGCTGCAACGTTCGAAATCGATAATCAGTCGGCGCATCGAGGTGAACCACCTCCAGATGCCGCTCAATCAGCGCAATCGCAGGCAAAAACCGTGCCCGCTGGAGTCCATCACGATACAAGTCACTCGGCGGGATGTTGGACGTCGCCACCAACGTGACACCGCGTTGAAATAATGCCTCGACCAACCCCGCCAGAATCATCGCATCGCCGATATCACTGACAAAAAATTCGTCAAAGCACAGTACCAGCGCCTCATCCGCGATCTCGTCCGCAACCCGTTCCAACGGATTTTTTGCGCCGCTGTGGGCAGCCAACCTACCGTGAACACGCTGCATGAACCGATGAAAGTGAACCCTCAACTTGCGCGGCCAAGGCAAACAGTCGAAGAAGCTATCGACCAACAACGTCTTTCCTCGGCCCACGCCCCCCCAGACATACAGTCCGCGCTCCGGCTCCCGAGTGCGACCTAATCGCCGGGCAGCACGCGCCCAAACCCCCTGATCGGTCTCATAACGTTTCAACAGGCGGTGATAGAGGTCGTTCAGACGATCAATCACCTCTGCCTGGGCAGCATCTTCCAATAGCTCGCCAGCTTTCAACGCGAGTTGATAATGCTGTGAGGGAGATAAATCTTGTGGCATTTCCACCATAAGCCCGCTGTGAGCCCCTACGGGCTTGGTTTTTCGCGGCGCAGAATAACACGAGCCACAGGCGCTAGGCGCAATCAGGCTCGAAATGTCCCCCCAGAGCCTGACGGCAACTCGCGGGTACAGTACACTGAGCGCAGGGCGAAGCGTGACACTGCCAGCCGTCAATCAAAACATTAACCAGTCAGGTTCATATCAAATAGCAATGAGCCGGCACCGCGCAAGCATCAGGAGGCACCCACTCCCATGTATTCACTCGTTAACCTCATTATTGCCCTGATCATCGGAGGCGCCATCGGCAGCCTAATCGGCTGGTATTCGGCATTGGCTTCGCGCGGCGATAACAAGCGTAAAATCATTCTCGAACTGGAGAGTCAGCTGGATCAGGCGCGGCAAAATAAGGTCGACTACGAGGCCGAGGTGACTGAGCACTTTGCTCGTACCGCCGATTTACTCAATAAGCTCACCGATGACTACCGCTCGGTTTACACACACCTCGCCAACGGCGCAGATCAGCTCTGTGGTGATCAGATCAGTATGTCCGAACCCGCGCTCTCAGCGCCCCCCCACGATGCAACAGACAAACCTCAGCTCGTCGAGGTTGCTCAGCCCCTAGACTACGCGCCCAAGAAGCCGGATGAGCAGGGACAATTATCCGAAACATTCGGACTCGACAAGTCGGACAGTTCAGCCGCTTGAGTCGCTCAAGCTGGATTCGGACTGTCGATAAACCGGTGCGTGCACCCCAAGGCTGAGGCCACGCGTTCTCCGACCGCCTGCACTCCGTAGCGCTCCGTCGCATGATGCCCTGCCGCAATAAACGCTAAGCCGCGCTCGCGCGCCACATGCACCGTTTGTTCAGATATCTCACCGGTAATGAAAACGTCAGCGCCGGCATCAGCGGCCCGATCGATATAGCCCTGTCCTGCCCCGGTGCACCATACCAGCTTCTGCACTGTCCCCTCACCAATGAGCAACGGCTCTCGGTCTAGCGAAGCGGCCAACTTGTCGGCCAGCTGCTCAACGGGTATCGCAGCGGGCAACCTGCCGGTATACAAGGGCAGCTCAGCTTCACTGGCAACGAGGGGCGATGGATCTGCAACGCCCATCAAATGCCCTAGTGTCACGTTATTACCCAACTCTGGGTGGCAGTCGAGCGGAAGATGATAGGCAAATAAATTCATCTCGGCCGCCAGCAGTGCTCGCAACCGTTGCGCCTTGATGCCCACCACACAGGGATCCTCAGAGCGCCAAAAATAACCATGATGAACCAGGATTGCGTCGGCCTCCTCGGCAATCGCGGCATCCACTAACGCCTGACTCGCGGTGACGCCAGTCACCAAATGTTTGATGTGCGACTTTCCCTCCACTTGCAGCCCATTGGGGCAATAGTCCGCATATGCGCTCGGGTGAAGCAGCGCGTCAAGAAAGTCACTCAATTGGTCGCGGGTACAGGCCATATCTCACTCTTGTTAAGTGTCAAAATGAAGAGAATAACCACCGCACCATGATTTACAATGGGGACAGGAGGCTCCTGTGAAACAGAATTTGATTGCCATCATCTGGCCCGCTTTGGTCGGCGTGCTAGCTGCGACGCTCATTTTAGACAAGTGGGTACTGGATAACCGCCCCGCCAAAGACGCCGCTGCATCCAGCAGTTACAGAGAGGCCGTGGCACGTGCCACGCCATCGGTGGTCAACATCTATACCGCCAAGCTGGTTGAATCTCGGGTAGACCCACGGCGCAATTCACTCTGGCAACGCCGCTTCCGATCGGATCGAGGTAACGAACAGCGCATTGAGCGGTCACTGGGTTCCGGCGTGATTCTCACGGCCGAGGGCCACATCGTCACGAATAATCACGTCATAGCGGGCGCCGATGCGATTCAAGTCTTGCTAGCGGATGGCCGTTCTGCCAACGCCTCGGTAGTGGGTAATGATCCAGACACCGATCTGGCCATTCTTCGCGTCGATCTGCCAGCGCTAACACCGATTGAATTGGCCAATGCACAGGACATCGCAGTGGGCGACGTGGTACTCGCCATTGGTAATCCTTATGGCTTCGGCCACTCGGTATCTCAGGGCATTATCTCTGGCGTCGGCCGGTTTGGCTTGCAGCTCTCCACTTATGAGGGCTATATCCAGACCGATGCGACGATTCACTTAGGTAGCTCAGGTGGGGCGTTAATTGATGCTCAAGGCCGACTAGTGGGCATCAATACGCTCATTTATACCGCAGGCGGAGAGGCCGCTGGGGAGGCGACCGGTATTGGCATCAACTTAGCCACACCGAGCGAGCTCGCCGCCACTGCTTTGAGTGACATTGTCAATTATGGTCATGTGATCCGCGGATGGCTCGGCGTTAGCGTTGAGGTGCTCCTCAGCGAGGACGCTTCTGGCCGGCCGCTGCAACGACTGATTGTTACCGATCTGGCACCTGACGGGCCTGCAGAACGCGCGGGCATCGCGTTAAACGATGTCATCGTTGCAATGGACGACGCATTGGTGGTGGATGGGCGTGCTGCAATGATGCAGATTGCACGCCTCCGCCCGGGCCATCTCTTGCGGGTTAAGCTCGATAGAGACAGCCAAGTCGTCGAGATCGAGGCAGTGGTCGGTACCCGCGCCAGCAACGGCTAATCCGCAGACACTCTACTGCGCGTCAGGCATTCTCATTCGGGCACTCAGGCTATGCGCCTCCAGCGACTCCGCGTCAGCGATCTTGGCGGCGACGTCACCTAGCAACTGTGCTCCGACCGCAGACACGCCGATAAGACTGCTGCGGCGCTGAAAGTCATAGACCCCCAGTGGCGACGCAAAGCGCGCTGAGCCCGACGTTGGCAGCACGTGATTGGGGCCCGCACAGTAATCTCCTAGCGACTCTGAAGACATCGCACCCATAAAGATCGCTCCGGCTGCGCTGATCTGGTCCAACAAAGCACGGGGTTCCGCCACGGCTAATTCGAGATGCTCTGGTGCCAATCGATTGCTCAGCGCCACGGCACTCGTCAGATTCGGGACCTTACACAAGGCGCCTCGATGGCGGAGCGACACGCTGATTATGTCGCGTCGAGACATCTCCGGGAGCTTTCGATCGATGCAGGCATGGACCTCATCGAGGTAAGCCTGATCCGGCGAAATCAAGATGGCTTGGGCGTATTCGTCATGTTCGGCCTGAGCAAACAGATCCATCGTGACCCACTCGGGATCCACCGTACCGTCGGCAATAATCAGAATCTCAGACGGCCCCGCCACCATATCAATCCCAACCCGACCGAATACTTGTCGTTTGGCTTCGGCAACGAAGCGGTTACCTGGGCCGACAATTTTATCGACTTTGGCAATGGTCTCGGTGCCATACGCCAACGCAGCAATCGCTTGAGCACCCCCGACACTGTAGACCTTGTTGACACCGGCGAGACTGGCCGCCGCCAAAACAACCGGGTTAATCTCACCATGGGGCGCTGGCGCCACCATAACAATGTCTGCCACCCCCGCCACCTTGGCAGGAATCGTATTCATTAATACAGAAGAGGGGTAACTCGCACGTCCGCCTGGCACGTAAACGCCGACGCGATCTAAGGGCGACACTCGTTGCCCCAAGAGGTTGCCCTCACCGTCCTCATACTGCCAGCTCTCGGCGAGCTGACGTTGGTGAAAGTCACGAATACGCTCAGCCGCAAGCGCTAACGCGTCGCGAAGGTCGGGTGATATTGTGACCAGCGCGGCATCTAGTGCCTCTTGCTGAATCGTCAAATCAGCGAGACTGTGCGCATCGCGCTGATCAAACTCGTTAGTGAACCTCGTGACAGCAGCATCACCTTCTGAGGCAACCGTCTGCAATATGTCCGCGACCTTCTGCGTCAGCCCGGTATCGGACTCAAAGGGACTGATCATTAACGCACTAAACTGAGCTTCAAAGTCACTTTGCGTCATATCCAGTCGAGCAATAACGGCCTCACTCATAGCATCACTCCTGAGCCCCGACAGCCTCTTCAAGCGCGTCGACCAACATCCTCACCGACGCGTGCCGGGTCCGCATTGAAGCCTTATTCACAATCAAACGCGAAGACACTTCTGCGATTAACTCCAACGGCACCATACCGTTCTCTTCAAGTGTCTTCCCCGTATCGACAATATCGACAATCTCATCAGCCAACCCCATTAACGGCGCCAGCTCCATCGAGCCGTATAGCTTAATCAAGTCTGCGTGAATACCTTTTTCCGCGTAGTGCGCTCTCGCAATATTGAGGAATTTTGTTGCGACCCTGATCCGACGACGCGGTGCCTGCGTTGTCTGCGATAATCGGGGACCTGCCGTCATCAGACGGCACCGCGCAATGCCCAGATCGAGCGGTTCATAGATCCCCTCTCCCCCAAACTCCAACAGCATATCTTTACCGGCAATGCCAATGTCTGCCGCACCATGTTTGACATAAGTCGGGACATCCGACCCCCGCAAAATAACGAGGTGCACGTTGGTAAGCGTGGTGGGCACAATGAGTTTGCGGCTCGCGTCGAGATCCTCGCTGGGCTCAATACCCACTTTAGCCAGCAGCGGCAGCGTCTCTTTGAGTATCCGTCCCTTGGTCAGGGCTATGGTAATAGGGTCCGTTATGTTCATGATCTCTTCACCACCCGTCAGCCTGATACGCGCTGAATATCTGCGCCCAGCGATTGCAAGTTACCTTCTATGTTCTCGTAGCCACGATCAATGTGGTAAATCCTATCAATGCGCGTCTCGCCCGAGGCCACTAGCCCCGCGATCACCAAACTTGCCGAGGCCCTAAGGTCAGACGCCATAACGGGCGCCCCCTGCAGCGATGGCTGCCCAGAAATGATCGCCGTATTTCCCTCAATGACAATGTGCGCACCCATCCGTCTCATCTCATGGGCCTGCATCAAGCGGTTTTCAAAAACCGTCTCTGTGACCCGGGCCTCCCCTTGAGCGATTGCGTTAAGGGCGGTGAACTGTGCCTGCATATCAGTCGGGAATCCGGGAAACGGTTCGGTCATGATATCGACAGCTTGGGGGCGTTTACCGTCCATCTCACACTCCACCCATTGCTCACCCTCGCGAACTGATGCCCCCGCACTGCGCAGCTTGTCCGTTATCACGCCCAAAACGCTGGGGTCGATATCCGTCATCCGCACTCTCCCGCCAGTCGCTGCGGCAGCGACCAGATAAGTGCCAACCTCGATCCGATCCGGCATCACCGAATACGTCCCCCCGGTGAGGCATGCCACCCCCCGGATGGTCAGCATTTCCGTGCCCTCCCCAGTGATATCCGCGCCCATAGATCTGAGAAACTGCACCAAATCGACTATTTCTGGTTCACGGGCAACATTACGCAACACGGTCGTGCCGTTTGCGAGTGATGCGGCCATGACCGCATTTTCGGTGCCCCCTACCGTCGTGATATCAAACGTAAAGTCCGTCCCGACGAGCCCATGGGGTGCCTCAGCAAGAATATAACCGCCCTCGACTGAAATCGCCGCGCCCATGGCTTCCAGTGCTTGAATGTGGAGGTCAACCGGCCGGCTACCGATGGCACAGCCACCGGGAAAAGACACTGCCGCTTTTCCGTGTCGAGCAAGCAATGGGCCTAACACCAGAATAGAAGCACGCATGGTCTTCACCAGATCATAGGGCGCTGTCACCTCGCACGCTTGATCACACTCGATCCGCACCGCACCATCAGCCGCTCTCGAAACCGTGGCACCCAGACTGGACAGCAGCGTGAGCATCGTCGCAATGTCCCGCAATACGGGGATCCGCTCCAAATGACAGGCACCTTGCGCCAATAGGGTGGCCGCCATAATCGGCAAAGCAGCATTCTTTGACCCTGAGGCCCTTAGCGTTCCGTCGAGTCGATGACCGCCCCGAACAATCAAACTGTCCATAACGCCACTCGACTCAGCCGTCAGCGTCTGGCGTCAATGCACTGATATTCACCGCATGCAAAGTGCCATCGGCAATGAGATTGGCAAGTGGCGCATACACGCGTTGCTGCCTTGCCACAGGGCGCATGCCAACAAAATCAGCGCTAATCACCGTGATATCAACATGCCCACCATTAAGGGAAACCGACACTTGCGCATCGGGAAACGCCACCTGTATCAGCTCAATCAATTTTTGCTCAGTCACGCACTAAATCCTCTGCTTGTTGGGCAATCGTGGCATTCCACTGATCAATCACCAGATCAAGGTCACCCTCCGCACTCTGTGCGAGGGCATTGAACTGATTGCGATAAATCTCTCCGAGATTAATCGTCTCGATAATGAGATTACGAAGTTTCCAAGAGCCATCTCGGTACTGCCCCATTTGATACCGGATCGTGTAGACACGATCAGCCTCCCCGTAAACGGCTTGAGTCACCGACGCAATGCGAGTGCTCTCTGGCGAGGCTTCGGCACCCATCACTTCCATTTGCGCACCACCAAACGCCAATAGTCCTTTGGCATAGCTTTGAATCAATCCTTCTCTGAGCACCACAGCAAACCGATCTCGCTGTGCTTTTAATGTTTGCCTGCCCGTTTGGTCTAACGACTTTCCACGGCTGTAATACTGTCCCATCACCGCCGTCGCGAAGCCACGCCAATCAACCAGACTTGCCAACGCATCATCGATCTCTCGGTAATAACGTTCAGGGTCCGACTCAAAATAGGTATTGGCCTCAGCAACAACGCTCATCACCTCTGCCGTCACACCTGAGATAACCTCTGCTGGACCGATAGCCGTGGTGGCCTCATCAGACGCACCGGCCGCCGAAAAGGCTGACAACAACCCTATCAGAGTGGCCAATGGCAGCCATACTAGATTGCGATACACGATAACCTCCGACCTTCTTCGAGAAAAAACCCCTCGCCAAACAATTTCCACAACGCCTAAATACCCTCTCCACTGCACCTGCCGACATAGACTGGGTTAAACTCAGTCCCTCTCGGTTTGTCAGCTCTCTGCCAGACTCAAGCGTTGCTCAGTGATGTGCCATGATACCCGATCAGCGGGCGGGCGACTTGCCCGGATTATGGAAGAAATAAGGACAGAGATAGTGTTGTGGTTCTCGGCGGTCATCGTCATCGGCTTGGTCGCGTTGGTTTGGAGTGCGGATAAATTCGTAGAGGGCGCGTCGGCTATCGCGGAGCGAGCCGGCCTCACACCCATGATGATCGGACTGACGATTGTATCAGTGGGGACTTCCGCGCCTGAGATTCTGATTTCTGTCATGTCAGCATTGTCGGGGTCTGGCGAGTTGGCTGTAGGGAACGCGCTAGGTTCCAACATTGCGAATGTCGGCCTGGTACTGGGCATCACGCTATTAGTAAAATCGATAAGCCTCAATAAAAGTACAACCTTTGTTGATCTGCCCTTACTTGTCTTAGTCGTCATCGTCACTGGCGCCCTACTTTTCGACCTGGCGCTTTCGCGCAGTGACAGCCTCGTGTTGCTTGGTGTACTCGGGCTGTTCTTCTTGCACATCATCCGCAACGGGCAAGTGTCCCCCAGCAAGAGCGAGGTAGCCCCGATCCCGACACTCTCTCCACTCGCCGCATGGCTCACCTTCCTGGGGGGTTTGGGCCTATTGATTGCCTCCTCTCGCGCTTTAGTCTGGGCTGCGTCGCAGGTCGCGTCGGCGCTGGGCGTCTCAGAGCTCCTCATTGGGTTAACGATCGTCGCCGTAGGCACGAGCTTGCCGGAATTAGCCGCCTCGGTGATGAGCGCGCTCAAGGGTCGGGCGGATATGGCAATTGGTGCCATTATTGGCTCTAACATGTTCAATCTGCTGTTAGTGCTGGCCATTCCTGGCTTCTGGGGCACGCTACACCTCCAAGCTGAAGTGTTACATCGAGATTTGGTAGCGGTATTTGTCACAACTCTCGTACTTGCCCTCGCCGCGCTGTCCGGTTGGAATAGGGAGGCTGGTGTGAGCACGTTGACACGCTACACCGGAGTGGTACTGCTGGCACTGTACGTTGCCTATTATCTTTGGCTTTTCGCGACACCCTAACCATGGCCACACAAGACGATCCTTTTTTTATCGAATCTGCTCAGCGCACCATCGCGTTAGAGAGCCAAACCGTGTCCGACTTGGGGCTGTCGATTGGCTCGGACTTTGCGGAGGCCTGTCGACGGATGATGGCGACTGAAGGCAGGGTCATCGTAACGGGCATGGGTAAGAGTGGTCATATCGCCGGAAAGATTGCTGCCACATTAGCGAGCACTGGCACGCCCGCATTTTTTGTTCACCCGGGAGAGGCCTCTCACGGCGATATGGGGATGATCACCCGTAACGACTGTGTCCTCGCGCTGTCGAATAGCGGCGGCACAACCGAAATCCTGACGTTATTGCCGCTGATTAAAAGACTCAATATCACGCTCATCAGCATTACCGGCGACGCCACCTCAGAACTGGCAGGGGCATCAGATGTCCATCTGCTGGCGGCCATCAAAACGGAGGCTTGCCCCCTGAACCTCGCTCCTACGGCCAGCACTACTGCAGCGCTGGTGATAGGCGATGCCTTAGCCATCGCGGTACTGGAGGCCAGAGGTTTCACCGCCGAAGAATTCGCCTTTTCGCATCCGGGCGGCGCGCTGGGACGACAACTGTTGCTGCGCGTCAGCGACGTCATGGTCAGTGGCAGCGAGATCCCAAAAGTACCTGCCTCGGCAGTCCTGATCGACGCACTGTATGAAATGACCGCAAAAGGTCTTGGCATGACCACGGTCGTCAACGAGCATGATCAGTTAGCGGGAGTCTTTACCGACGGCGACCTTCGGCGGGCCGTCGCAGACCAGAGAGACCTTCAGAGCACGTCGCTGATGAGCGCCATGACGATCGGCGCGCAAACTGCAACCGGGGAGATGTTAGCCGCGGAAGCGATGAGCATGATGGAGCGCCACAAAATCAGCGCACTGGTCATCGTCGATGAGCACGGAGC